>Ga0209369_1000149_pt1 | contig 149029 bp, 143 predicted proteins | sample EBPBio142010_DNA_FD_185865 | JGI IMG/M metagenome (GOLD analysis project Ga0209369, IMG submission 185865) | Wastewater treatment Type I Accumulibacter community from EBPR Bioreactor in Madison, WI, USA - Reactor 1_10/4/2010_ DNA (SPAdes)... | ecosystem: Engineered > Bioreactor > EBPR >...
TCGGCTCATCACATCCTGGGGCTGGAGCAGGTCCCAAGGGTATGGCTGTTCGCCATTTAAAGTGGTACGTGAGCTGGGTTCAGAACGTCGTGAGACAGTTTGGTCCCTATCTGCCGTGGGTGTTCGAAGCTTGAGAGGATCTGTCCCTAGTACGAGAGGACCGGGATGGACATACCTCTGGTGGACCTGTCGTGGCGCCAGCCGCGCAGCAGGGTAGCTAAGTATGGAATAGATAACCGCTGAAAGCATCTAAGCGGGAAACTAACCTCAAAACAAGGCTTCGCTGAGGATCGTGGAAGACTACCACGTTGATAGGCCGGGTGTGGAAGTGCGGCGACGCATGAAGCTTACCGGTACTAATAATCCGATCGGTTTGATCGTTTCTCAGCAAAACTCATTCGATGATCATCTCGACCAGATGATCGTCCGACAATGTCTTCATATTCTGTCTGTTCGGTTGACCCGGTGGCTATGTCGGAGGTTCCCCACCCGATCCCATTCCGAACTCGGTCGTTAAGCCCTCCAGAGCCGATGGTACTTCGTCTTAAGGCGCGGGAGAGTAGGTCGCTGCCGGGTCTACCGAACAGACAGAATTTCGAATGGTCTTCCTTCACTTTTCCGGTTTGCCGCGGGATGGAGCAGCCCGGTAGCTCGTCAGGCTCATAACCTGAAGGTCGGTGGTTCAAATCCACCTCCCGCACCCACTAAAGCAGTACAATCGCCGCCCTGGCATACCAGGCGGCGATTTGTCTTTTTAGGCTCATCCATAGCGCCCCGCTCCGGCAGCGGCGAGACCATCAGAGTCTCGATCAGTTGCCGCCCCAAGTTTCGGCCTCGGCTCAGCACCGCCATGTGCGGTGGGCTTGTTCAATCGTCTGTTCTAGACCCAAAAACCCGCGATCGGTTTCGGGCGTGGGCAATGTTGTCTGGGCGCTTTTGCGCGCGCGTTAGTATGTGCTGGATCTGCGGTCCCTCAGCCAAGTTAGGGTCGACCACCGGGACGCGCCAATAGAACTGGTTGTGGGTGGCGCGCGGTCTTTGGGGGCGATGTCGCCGCTGAGGGCCTGGGTGTCCCGAAACGCCGTGAATGGTTTTGGGGTGCGTTGAGCGTTTGGAAACATTGGCGCCGCAGGTGCAGGAGCGGCGGCGCGCATGGGAGAGTTTGGCGCCGATGGGGAAGCCTGCCGATGAATCAGTCTTCCGCCTTATGCTGAATTAAGCCCAACCTCGTCATCCGGCAGACGGTGCCCCCTGAACTCGCGTTTCGATGCCTGAGGCAGGCAGAGGTCAACTTAGAGTTTGGCGCGGGCGGGGTTTACACTAGGCGACCTGCCGCATTCCCTGTTTGTGCGCGCTTGAATCGTGACCAGGAATCTGGGTCCGGTTCCATGTATTATACAGCAGCTTATCGAATTTTGTGCGACCGATTATTGCAGCGCGTTTTCTTGATCACGCCCTCGGTTCAAAACTGTAGTAATCGAAGCGCAATCGAGCCGAATGCTCAGGTTGTGAGTGCCGCCAAAGGACTTTGGGGTCTGGCCTTTGTTTGCGGATTTCGGCTGGGAACCAGCGTCTGAGTGAGGATCGAAATCGTATTCACCGAAAGGGACCGAGATGAATCGGGAAGGCCATTTGAATATGCCTCGGCGACTGCTTCTTCGGCTTTTGGGCGGCGTGTCCGCTACGAGTCTCGGCGGGGCGGCGTTCGCGCAGGCGACCAGTCTTCAAGACCTGGGCGTGCTTGGTGCGCCGCCGACCGGCGCCACCATTTTTGTCGCCCGTGAGATCATCACCATGGACCCTGTTCGGCCGCGCGCTGAGGCGGTTGCAGTCGTCGATGGGCGTATCTTTGCGGTGGGCGGTCTGGTCGAGCTGCAGGCCCTAATGTCCGACCGGCCCTTTAAGGTGGACCGAACCTTCGCGGACAAGGTGATTATGGCGGGGTTTGTCGAGCAGCACGTGCACCCTGTTTTGGCGAGCCTGACCATGCCGTCGGTGGTCATTTCGATCGAACCCTGGGACACGATGCGTGGATTCTCGGATCAGGTGCGCGATGATACGGGCTATCGGGCGCGGTTGATTGAGGCTTTGGCGGCCCACACGGACAAGAGCCAAGTCTTCGTCACTTGGGGCTATCATCACTATTTCCATGGGCCGATGAGCCGCGCCATTCTGGATGAGCTGGCGCCGGACTTTCCCGTCATTGTCTGGCATCGCTCGTGCCATGAGTTCTATCTCAACACCAAGGTGATGGAGCAGTACGGTGTTGATGAGGCCTTTCTGTCTGGCTTCAGCCCCAGCGAAGCGGCGCAGTCCGATCTGGAAAAGGGTCATTTTTACGAGCAGGGCGCGATCAAGCTGCTGGAGCGGATCACACCGGCGGTAGCGACGCCCGAGCGCTTACGCCAGGGACTCGAGTTTACGGTGGATTACTATCACCGAAACGGCATCACCACGTGCTGCGAACCGGGGGGGTTCTATTCAAAGCCGTTGCAGCAAGCGATCAACGCCGTCTATTCGGGCGCGGCGACGCCGTTCAACCACTACTTTATCGGTGACGGAAAAACCTTTGCCGGCGCCAAACGTGATGATCCGGCCGGTATGATCGCCATGGCCGAAGACGTGACGACTTGGGGCGAGGGGCGCACGCGTTATCTGCCCCGCCAGATAAAATTCCTACTGGATGGCGCGATCTATAGCCAACTGATGATGATGAAGGATGGCTATACCGACGGTCATCAGGGCGCCTGGATCATGGATCCTGAGGTGTTCAACTATGCCTTCCAGACGTTTTGGGATGCCGGATACCATATCCATGTCCACAACAACGGCGACGGCGGCATGGACGTGCTGTTGGACAATCTGGAGCAGGCGCAACGCCGCAAACCGCGACAAGACCACCGCATGACTATCGTCCACTTCGGGTTCGCCCAGAAGACTCAGGTCGATCGGGCCGGGCGTCTTGGAGCCATCGTCAGCGCCAACCCCTACTACGTCACGGCGTTGGCGGGCCGGTACAAGGACTTCGGCATCGGCCCGGAACGGTCGGCGCGCATGGTGCCTCTTGCCGACGCTAAGGCCGCCGGTATGTCGATGTCCTTCCACTCGGATATGCCAATGGCTCCAGCGAAGCCGTTGCAATTGATGTGGTCAGCCATAAATCGCTTCACCGCCGAAGGCGACGTGGCTGGGCCAGATCAACGCGTCGATCTTGATACCGCCCTGAAGGCGATCACCATCGACGCGGCTTACTCCATCCGCCTAGAAGACGAGATAGGCTCGATCACGCCCGGCAAGTTCGCGAACTTCACGATTCTCGAGACCAGCCCCTATGACGTGAAGCCTGAGGATCTCGCTGGCATTGAGATCTGGGGAACCGTGCTCGAGGGGCGGGTTCAACCTGCGCCTCCGCCCCCGAACTCGGCAGGACTTCAGCCACAACGGGCTTCTATCACCGCATCCTCCCGTGGTTCAGCTTCCAGGGCTTCATCGCCCTTGAGGACCGCTGAGTTCACGCCCAACGACCAGCGGGATCATGATCATGGGGCGGACGGTTCCTGTGATGCCTGCGGCGCCCTTAGGTACAGGCTGTCGTCGCTACTTGTCGCGGGCCTACAAGATAGGACTCTCTAAACCCAATACCCGCCCTGAAGACACGAGACGTTGATGGCGACGCCCTTCAAGGCGTCATAGGCGCTGCTTGCTCGCCGAGGTCCAGGACGCCATTGGATTACTGTACCCGGATGATGGTGGGCCAAGCCGCCATCCCTTGATTACCTGGCGCCACAAGCGCCCATGTGAAGACCTGTCGACGCCAGCGGGATTAACACCATGGCGAAATTGAGGTAGTTACCAGCTTGGCTCGTCCGCCATCGACAGGCGGCGGAGAGACCATCGGCGAGGGAGGCGATCTCCTGTGAAACGCTTTCGGTTGTCAGTTTCGTGTGTTGCTGACCAACGCCCCGGATTATCGCGCTTGATATTGGCCGATCGCCGCGCCGTAAGCTCCCTGTCCCTGGTTTTCGCGCATCTGAAATCAAACGCTGCTGTGGTCGATATGCGTCCTGGCTGCGGACTGTGTCTCTTAAGGGGGAGGGGTGTGGGGGAGATGATGAAGTCCTGAACGCTGGGACGATGCTCCTGACCCTGCTCCTGGCCTGTCGGCTCTTGGTCCAGACTACTGAACGAAGGAGAAAAACGATGGTTCGTCTGCCCAGATACGTCATCGCCCCGTTGGCGGCGCTCGCGGTCAGTCCCCTGTTTGCGTGCGCGCAGCCGCCCGCCGACACCCTCATAGCGGGCGGGCCGATCCTGACGATGGAGGGGGATACGCCCCAGTACGTCGAAGCGGTCGTTGTTCGGAACGGCAAGATCATCTTTGCCGGGTCTCGGGCCGAGGCCATGCGGCGAAAGGCGCGCAACACGATCATGAAGGATCTGGGCGGCAAGACCATGCTGCCGGGCTTCATCGACCCGCACAGCCATTTCTTCGACTCTCTGGCTCTCAGCAATCGGATCAATATCTCCGCTCCGCCTGTTGGAACCGGCGTGGACCCGGCGCGGATCGTTGATGAATTGAAGTCGGGCGCGGCCGCGAAAGGCGTCAAACCCGGCGAGCTTGTGATCGGCTGGGGCTATGACGAAAACCTGATGCCCGCGGGCCAGGTTCTCTCCAGGGATCAGCTAGACGCCGCCTTCCCGGACAACCCCGTGGTCGTGGTCCATGTGTCCATGCATGGCGCGGTTCTCAATTCGAAAGCCTTTGAAAAATACGGCCTGACCGACGGAATGGAGACGCCGGAAGGCGGGGTCATTCTGCGTGAGGCCGACGGGTCCATGCAGGGGCTGATCATGGAGACCGCCTATCTGCCGGTTTCCGCCCAGCTTCCGGGACCGACCGAAGAGAATGAGGTGGAGGCCGCCAAGGCCGGGCAGGCGCTTTATGCGGCCGCGGGCGTCACTACGGCTCAGGACGGGCTGACCCATGCCGCCCAGTTGCGACAGTTCCAGCGCATAGCCGAACAGAACGGATTCTATATCGACGTCGTGGCCTATCCGTTCATCACCGACCTTGAGGACATCTGGAAAACCAACCCGCCATCCAGTTTCGGCAAATACAACCGGCACCTGAAATTAGGGGGGTGCAAGATCACGGTCGATGGCTCGCCTCAGGGCAGGACCGCCTGGTTTACGACCCCCTATCTGACGGGCGGGCCTGGCGGTGAAAGGAATTGGACCGGCGCGCCCGTCATGCCGCCCGAGGTCATGACGGCGGCGATGAAGAAGTGTTACGACAACAATCTTCAAGTGATCATGCACGCCAACGGCGACGCCGCGATCGACTTTCTGCTTCAGGCCCATGCCCAGGCGGCGGCTGATCCTTCGGCGGATCGGCGCACAGTCTGCGTCCATTGCCAGTTCGTTCGCCGCGATCAACTGCCGCTCTTGGCTCGGTACAAGATCATCCCTTCGCTCTTTTCCGATCACACCTTCTTCTTCGGCGCGACGCACGTGGTGAACCGCGGCCTGCAACAGGCCAGCTTCATCAGTCCCCTGAGATCCGCCATGGCTGCGGGCCTGCGCCCGACCAACCACACGGACGCCTTTGTCGTGCCGGTCAGTCAGATGATGGTGATCTGGACCGCTGTGAATCGCCCGCTGAGATCCGGTGAGGTGCTGGGACCGGATGAACGCATCAGCGCCTTTGACGCCTTGAAGGGCATCACCATCAACGCCGCCTACCAATACCGGGAAGAGACCACCAAGGGATCGATCGCAAACGGCAAGCTGGCCGACTTCGTCATCCTGTCGGCCGATCCCACCCGCGTCGATCCGATGACGATCCGGGACATCCAGGTCCTGGAAACCATCAAGGAAGGAAAGACGATCTACTCAGCGCGCGCGACGACCTAGAACTATGGTCGGTCTCGGCGGGATCGCGCAACGATTCCGCCGAGACCATGATCACACGCTTGCCGAGATTGGGGTGAGTGCGACCTCGGGCTGAGGCGGTGGACTGAGGGCTGTCGCGATTCAGGCCGACGTCTCTGGCTCGACGCCATCGAGGAAGTCCACTGTCGGCACGAAATAGAGCGATCCCGTCACGGCGCGGCTGAAGTCCAGGAGCCGATCATAATTTCCCGGCGGCGAGCCGATGAACATATTGTCCAGCATCCGCTCGATCCGTTCCGGCGCCCGCGCATAGCCGATGAAATAGGTGCCGAATTCGCCCTTGCCGATCTCTCCGAACGGCATATTGGCGCGCACGATCTGTAGTTGTTCGCCGTTTTCGTCGTCGATGTTGGTCAGGACGTTATGCGCATAGGGCGCCTTGTCCTCGTCCTTCATCTCGATGTCCGACAGTTTGAAGCGCCCGATGACGGCTTCTTGGGTCTCGACCGGTTGGGCGTTCCAGGCCTTCATGTCGTGCAGGTATTTCTGGACGATGACATAGCTTCCGCCCGCGAAATCGGGGTCTTCATCGCCGATCAGGGCGGCGGCGACGTCGGCGGGGCTGGGCGGGTTCTCCGTTCCGTCCACGAAGCCCAGCAAGTCGCGGTTGTCGAAGAATTTGAAGCCGTGAACTTCGTCCTGGGTCGTTACGGCGTCGCCCAGGCGATCCATGATGTGGGTGGCCAGTTCGAAACACAGGTCCAGGCGGGCGGCGCGGATGTGCAGCAGGATGTCGCCTGGCGTCGATACGGCGTGGTGCACGCCGCTGATCTCGCGGAAGGGATGCAGGGTCTTGGGTCGGGGCGCGCCGAACAGACGATCCCAGGCGTTGGACCCGAAGCCCATGATGCAGCTCAACTGGCCGTTCAAATCGCGGAAGCCCACGCCTCGCAACAGGGACGAAAGATCGGCGCACAGTTCGCGAACCGCGGTCTCGGCCGCAGCGCCCGGCGCGATGGTCAAGACCAGGAACATGGCCGCACCCGTCAGCGGTGCGCAGACGGGTTGAGAGACGGGCGGGGGCGTCTGGGCGTTCATGGCGTTCCGTTGGGCGGCGTGACTGATCGGGGCGATCCGAGCGTCAGCTTTGGCGTTCGTTTGAAGGTATCGTCAAGGGCATGGCGCGCCGCTGCCGACTTGCTGTCGAATGAGCGGAGCCTTTAACCTTACCGCACGTTGATCGGCCGAACGAAATCGTACGGACCCGCCATGAGCTTTCGCCGCCTGACCGCCGCCGTCGCTGTTCTGGGGCTGGCCGCCGCCTGCACCGAGCCGCAGGAGGCCCAGCCGCCTACGCCGGTGCCGCCTTCGCCCCAGCCCGCGGCGCCGCCGGTTCCGCCGGTCGGATACGCCTGTGAAAGCGGCCAGACGGTCGATGTCCAGTATCCCGACGCCGCCACGGCCCAGATCGCCTACAAGGGACAGAGCTACACTCTGCGTTCGGCCCCTTCGGCCAGCGGCGCGCGCTATTCTGGTTCGGGTCTGGAGTGGTGGAGCACGACCCGCGAAGGACGAGAGAGCGCGACCCTGAGCCGTCTGGGTCCCAATGAGGATGTCGGCGTGGCCGTGCTGGAGCGTTGCGGCCGCCCGTCGCCGGAAACTGCGCCGAGCCGTGCGCAGCCCCCCGTGCAGCCCGCGCCCGCCGGGACCCCGGCGGGTCCGGCGCCGTGCCGAGGCCCTCAGTTGAAGCTGGCGCAGGAGGGCGGCGACGCCGGGGCGGGCAACCGCGTGATCGTGCTGTCGTTGCAGAACGTCGGAAGCCAGGCGTGCAGCCTGACTGGCTATCCGGGTCTGACGCTGCAAGACGCGCGGGGGCGTGATGTGACGACCGTCCGCGTCGACCAGAGGTTGGGAAGCTATTTCCGTCAGGGACAGGCGCCCGCGCCCGTCAGTCTGGCGCCCCAGGCCAAGGCCTATTTCGATCTGGCCTGGAACGTCGTGCCGCACGAAGGACAGGGCGAGACCGCCTGTCCGTCGGTCGCGCAGTTGCGTGTCACCGCGCCTGGCGACACTTCGGCCGTCAGCCTGAGCCAGGCCCTTACACCCTGTGGCGGACGGGTGCAGATCAGTCCGATGCGGCCGGTGGCTGAGCCGACGCCGCCATCCTGATCGATCCGACGGCTGGCGCCCCAAGCGGATTCGGCGTAGCGGAGCGCCCCATGACGCACGCTTTCCATGACCGCATCGCCCAGGATCTTTCCGACATCGCCCAGCAGGGATTGACCAAGCCCGAGCGGGTGATCGCCAGCCGCCAGGGACCGGTGATCCGGGTCGGCGGACGCGAGGTTCTGAACTTCTGCGCCAACAACTATCTGGGCCTGGCCGGGGACGAGCGGGTGACCCAGGCGGGGATCGCGGCGCAGGACCGTTGGGGCGCGGGCACGGCCTCGGTGCGCTTCATCTGCGGCACGTTGGAGATCCACAAGGAACTGGAGACGGCGATCGCCGACTATCTGGGGTTCGAGGACGCCATCCTGTTCGCCGCCGCTTTCGACGCCAACGGCGGCCTGTTCGAGCCTCTGCTGGGGGGTGAGGACGCCATCGTCTCCGACAGCCTGAACCATGCCTCGATTATCGACGGGGTGCGGCTGTGCAAGGCGAAACGCTATCGCTTCGCCAACTCCGACATGGACGACCTGGAGACCCAACTGAAACAGGCCCGAGCCGACGGCGCGCGCGACATCGTCATCGCCACCGACGGCGCCTTCTCGATGGACGGCTATGTCGCCAAGCTGAAGGACATCCGCGCCCTGGCCGACAAATACGACGCCCTGATCATGGTCGACGACTGTCACGCCACCGGCTTCATGGGACCGCGGGGGCGGGGGTCGTTCGCCTATCACGGGGTCAGGGTCGACTTCGTCACCGGCACCTTCGGCAAGGCGCTGGGCGGGGCCATGGGCGGCTTCATCTGCGCGACGAAGCCGGTGGTCGAACTGTTGAAACAACGGGCGCGGCCGTACCTGTTCTCCAACGCCCTGGCGCCGTCGGTGTGCGGCTCCAGTCTGGAGGCCATCCGCATCGCGCAAGGCGGCGAAGGCGATGTCTTGCGGACGCAACTGTTCGCCAACGCCGCCCGCTATCGCGCGGCCATGACCGAGGCGGGTTTCACCCTGTTGCCGGGCGAACACCCGATCATCCCGGTCATGCTGGGCGACGCCAAACTGGCCCAGGACATGGCGGCCCGGATGCTGGAGCTGGGCGTCTATGTGATCGGCTTCTCGTTTCCTGTCGTGCCGCGCGGCCAGGCCCGCATCCGCACCCAGATGTCGGCGGCGCACACCTTCGAACAGATCGATCAGACGGTGGAGGCGTTCACGACGGCTGGGCGAGAGCTTGGCGTGATCTAGACTCCTCATCCCTCTCCCGTTGGGAGAGGGCTTGAGCGCACGGCGGCCAAGCCGTCGTCCTTGCGCGAAAGGGTGAGGGTCGAATGTCGGGTGACGATCGGTGGACAGCCGACCCTCACCCTTTCGGCTGGCGCTTCGCTGCGCTCAGCGAGCCTCAAGCCCTCTCCCAATAGGAGAGGGATCAGAATGTGGAGTGATCCGATGACCGACACCATGAAGGCCCTGGCCAAGACCAAGCCCGCCGAAGGCCTCGAACTGATCGACGCCCCCATCCCGACGCCGGGCGACGAGGATGTGCTGATCAAGGTGCACAAGACCGCCGTCTGCGGCACCGACATCCACATCTGGAACTGGGACGAGTGGTCGCAGAAGAACGTGCCCGTACCAATGATCACCGGCCATGAGTTCGCCGGCGAGATCGTCGCCATCGGCAAGGATGTCGATCGCCGCCTCAAGGTCGGCCAGCGCGTCTCGGCCGAGGGCCACGTCATCGACCTGAATTCCGAGGCCGCCCGCGCCGGGCATTTCCATCTGGACCCGCATACGCGCGGCATCGGCGTGAACCGTCAGGGCGCCTTCGCCGAATATGTGGTGGCCCCGGCCTTCAACGTCATCGAACTGCCCGACGACGTGCCCTATGAGATCGGCTCCATCCTCGATCCCTTCGGAAATGCGGTCCACACCGCGCAGCAGTTCGACCTGTTGGGCGAGGACGTGCTGGTCACCGGGGCCGGGCCGATCGGCATGATGGCCGCCGCCGTCGCCCGCCATGCGGGCGCGCGCACCGTGGTGCTGACCGACATCAACGACTTCCGCCTGGACCTGGCTCAGAAGGTCGCGCCGGGCGTGCGCACGGTGAACACCACCAAGGAAGACCTGCACGACGTCATGCACGAGCTGGGCCTGAAGGTCGGCTTCGACGTGGCGCTGGAGATGTCGGGTTCGCCCATCGCCTTCAAACAATGCGTCGACACCCTGATCATGGGCGGCGGCATGGCGCTGTTGGGCATTCCCAGCAAACCCATGGAGACCGACTGGGGCGCCATCATCCTGAAAGCCCTGACCATCAAGGGCGTCTATGGGCGCGAGATGTTCACCACCTGGCGCAAGATGCTGGGCCTGTTGAAGGCCGGTCTGGACCTGACGCCGCTGATCACCCACCAATATCCCTATGACCGCTTCCGCGAGGGCTTCGAGGTCATGAAGGCGGGCCAGTCGGGCAAGGTCGTCCTGGATTGGGATAAGGCGGCCTGATCGGCGCCCCCGCGCGCCCGGTTCCGGCTTGACCGGAAGGTCGGGGAAGGGGAGGCAGGGCCATGAACTATCGCCACAGCTTCCATGCCGGAAATTTCGCCGACCTGGTCAAGCACGCCCTTTTGCTGCGTCTGCTGGCCGAACGTCAGGCCGCCGGTTCGGTCTCGGTGTTCGACACTCATGCGGGGGCGGGGCTGTATGATCTGACCGGCGACGCCGTGCGCTCGAAAGAGGCCGAGGCGGGCGTGGCGCGGTTGATGGCGGCGCAAGGCGATCTGCCGCCGACGATCCGGGCCTTGGCCGACCAGGTGGCGGCGTTGAATCCGGACGGCGGCGCGCGCTTCTATCCCGGCTCGCCCCTGCTCACGGCCCGCAACCTGCGCCCGGGCGACCGCTATCGCGGCTTCGAGTTGCGAGACGAGGTGAAAGGTCTGCTGGACGAGGCGCTGACGGGTTTTCCCGATGCGACGGCGCAGGCGGGCGACGGCTACGACGCCCTGGTCGCATCTATGCGCGGCGCGTCCAACCCCCTGGTCCTGATCGACCCGCCCTATGAGCGCGGCGACGACTATCACCGCGCCGCCGACGCCGCGATTGCCGCCCGCCGGGCCGATCCGTCCGCCGTCGTCGCCATCTGGACCCCGCTGAAGGACCTTGAGACCTTCGACGGCTTCTTGCGCCGACTGGTCCCGGCCGGGTCGGCGCTAGTGGCCGAGGCGCGGCTTCGCCCCCTGACCAATCCCATGAAGATGAACGGCTGCGCCATGGTCGTCCTGGGCGCCTCGCCTGGGGTCGAGGCGGCGGCGCACGATATCTGCGGCTGGGTGGCGGCGACGCTCGGCGACGTGGGCGCCAAGGCGGAGGTCTGGCGCACATGACGCGTATCGCCATTCTGGAAACCGGCCGCCCGCCCAAGGCCTTGCAGCCGCAGTACGGCGACTACGCCGATATGTTCGACCGGATGCTGGGCGACGGCTTCACGACCGTCCGTTTCGATGCGGCGGCTGGCGCTTTGCCCGATCCGGCCGCCTTCGACGGGTCCATCATCACCGGCTCGGCGGCGGGCGTGTACGAGGACCATGTCTGGCTGCCGCCCCTGTTCGACTGGATCCGCGCGGCGAAAGGCCGGACTCGACTGGTCGGCGTCTGCTTCGGCCACCAGGCCATGGCGCAGGCGCTGGGCGGCCGGGTCGAAAAATCGGATCGCGGCTGGGGCGTCGGCCTGCACCGCTATGAGATCGCCTCGGTTGAGCCGTGGATGCAGCCGACCGTCGCCTCGGTCGCCCTGTCGGCCTCGCATCAGGATCAGGTCGTCGAACAGCCGCCCGAGACGCGCGTCATCCTGTCCAGCGCCTTCACGCCCTTCGCGGGCCTGGCCTGGGGCGAGGACGCCGTCTCGATGCAGCCGCACCCGGAGTTCTCACCCGAGTTCACCGCGGCCCTGACCGCCGGGCGCTACGACCGGATGGACGCCGGTCTGGTCGATCGCGCCCTGGACAGCCTGAAGGCGCCCAATGACCGGACGCGGGTCGGCGGCTGGCTCCGTTCCTTTTTGTCGGCCTGAAGAGACACCTATGACTGACCCCGTCGGCTATTCCGGCAAACCTTTGATTCAGAAGCTGGGTCTGAAGGACGGTCAGGTGCTCAAGCCCATCGACGCGCCCGAGGGGTATTGCGACTGGATCGACCCCTTGCCGTTTGGCGCGGTGGTCGATGCGGCGGCGGACCAGGCCGATCTGGTCCACCTGTTTGTCCGCGACCGCGCGGCGTTGGAGCGAGAGGCGACGCCTGCTCTGACGGCGGTTCGGCACAGCGGTATGTTGTGGGTGTCCTGGCCCAAGAAGGCCTCGCCCTTGTTTCGCGATCTGACCGAGGACGGCCTGCGCGCCGTCCTGCTGCCGACCGGCTGGGTCGACGTGAAGGTCTGCGCCGTCAGCGCCGACTGGTCAGGCCTGAAATTCCTGAAGCGGAAAGCGACCTAGGGCCACTTCACCACGGGCGGCATGGAGCTGAGGATCGACTCGACATTGCCGCCGGTCTTCAGCCCGAACATGGTGCCGCGGTCGTAGAGCAGGTTGAACTCGACATAGCGCCCGCGCCGGATCAGTTGCTCCTCGCGTTCGTCCGCCGTCCACGGCTCACGCATTCGCCGTTCGACGATGGGGACATAAGCTTTCAGGAAGGCCTCGCCGATATCCCGGGTGAAGGCGAAGTCGCGCTCGTGGTCGCCGCTGTCCAGGTGGTCATAGAAGACGCCGCCGGTGCCGCGCGGCTCCTGGCGATGCGCCAGCCAGAAATACTCGTCGCACCAGGCTTTGAAGCGCGCGTAGTGGTCGGGATCGTGGGCGTCGCAGGCGGCCTTCATCCGGGCATGAAAGGCGATCGTATCGGGGGCCTCGGCATGGCGGTCGATGTCCAGCACAGGCGTCAGATCGGCCCCGCCGCCGAACCAGCTTTTCGTCGTGGTGATGAAGCGGGTGTTCATGTGCACGGCCGGAACGCGCGGGCTGACCGGATGGCAGATCAGGCTGATCCCGGTGGCGAAGAAGCGCGGGTCCTCTTCGGCGCCCGGCACCTGTTTGGCGTAGTCGGCCGGGAAGGTCCCATGCACGGTCGAGCAATGCACGCCGACCTTTTCGAACAGGCGGCCGTGCATCATGCCCATGACGCCGCCGCCGCCTTCCGGCCGATCCCAAGGCGTGCGCACGAACCGACCCGGCTCGCCGGGGAACAGATCGGCGGGCGCCTGATCCTCCAACACTTCGAAAGCCGCGTGGATGTGGTCGCGCAGGGTCTCGAACCAGAGGCGCGACGCCGTCTGGCGGCTCGTGAGCGTCGAGGAAGTTGAGGTCATCAGGGCTTCAAACATGACGCGGCCTTTATGAACAGTCCCCACCGCGATGCGCCGGCTCGGCCGTCCACGCCTTGCTCCAGATCATTCCACGGGTTGCAAATCGGGTTGAGGGCGTCAGCATTGGTTGATCGTACAAGGGAGTTCCTGTCATGCGCCGTTCCGCCGTCCTCGCCGCCGCCCTGTCCGTCCTGACCGCCGGGGCGACCCAAGCGCAGACAGCCGACAACGACGCCCGCGTGCGCTCGGTCTTGCGCCAGGCGCCCGTGATCGACGGGCACAACGATCTGCCGTGGGCCTTGCGTGAGGATTACGGCAACGATCCGCGCCGGGTGGACCTGGCGACCGACCTGCACGGTTCGACCAAGCTGCACACCGACATTCCTCGCCTGCGCGCGGGCGGCGTCGGCGGTCAGTTCTGGTCGGTCTATGTGCCCGCGTCCCTGACGCCGTTGGAGGCGACGCGCGCCACCTTCGAACAGATCGACACCGTGCGACGGATCGCCGCCGCCTATCCCGATGTCTTCACCATCACGACCACGGCGGCCGAGGGCGAGGCCGCCATGCGCGCCGGTCGGATCGCCAGTTTCATCGGCATCGAGGGCGGCTATTCCATCGCCGATTCCATGGGTCTGTTGCGGGAGTTCCACCAGGCGGGGGTCCGCTATATGACCCTGACGCACTCCACGACCACCAGTTGGGCCGACAGTGCGACGGACGCGCCGAAATGGGGCGGCCTGAACCCCTTCGGCGAGGAGGTCGTTCGCGAAATGAACCGCCTGGGCATGATGGTCGATCTTAGCCACGTGTCGGAAGAGACCATGCTGGACGCCATGCGCGTGTCCGAAGCGCCGGTGATCTTCTCGCACTCCTCGGCGCGGGCCGTGACCGATCATCCGCGCAATGTGCCCGACGCCGTGCTGCGCCTGATGCCCGAGGACGGCGGCGTCGTCATGGTCACCTTCGTGCCGGGTTTCATCAATGCGGCCGACGGCGAATGGGTCAAGGCGTTGACGGCCGAGGCCGAACGGCTTGGCGTCTCGCCCAATGCGCCGACGCCCGAGTTGGAGGCTTGGGTCGCGGCTCATCCTCGGCCCAAGGCGACGATCGACAATGTCGTCGCCCATATCCAGCACGTGCGTGAGGTCGCGGGCGTCGATCATGTCGGCCTGGGGGGTGACTTCGACGGCGTCGGGCGGCTGCCGGAAGGCATCGAGGGGGTGGACGCCTATCCGCGCATCCTGTCGGCCCTGATGGACGCTGGCTGGACCGAGGCGGACATCGCCAAACTGACCAGCGGCAACATCCTGCGTGTCATGCGGGCCGTGGAAGCCGTGGCCGCGGCGAAATCGGACGAACCGCCCAGCCTGGCGCGCCTGGAACCCGCAGCCTAGGGCAGGCGGCCGGTCGTCCGCAGCGCCTGGAACAAAGCGACGCCCGCGCTGACCGACAGATTCAGGCTGCGGGTCTCCGGCCGGATCGGGATGAAGACCCGTGCGTCCGACGCCGCGTGCACGAAATCGGGCGCGCCAGCCGATTCTCGGCCGAACAGCAGGGTGTCGTCAGGCTGAAAGACGAAATCGTCCAATCGCTCGGCGCCTTTCGTCGTGAACAAGACCAATCGTCCGGTTTTCCGCGCGGCCTGAAACGCATCCCAGTCCGGGTGACGAGTCAGGTGCGACAACGGCCCGTAATCCAAGGCCGCGCGTTTCATGGCGCGGTCGTCGAAATGAAAGCCCGTCGGCTCGATCACGTGCAGTTCGACGCCAAAACAGGCGCTCAGTCGGATGCAGGCGCCGACATTCTGGGGGATGTCCGGTTGAAAAAGGGCGAGACGCATTCTAAGGCCCTCATACGCGCGGCCTGGGGGCTTGTCGCGGCTGAAATTGCGAGTGTTTCGCAAGTGGCGTCCGCTGCTTACGCAAAGCCCGCAAATCCGGCCCGATCCTCCCGACGGACGCGGAACGGTTCATGCCGAACAGCGCCCCAGCGGACGCGACCGGCGATCTAGAGGTGAGACGTGGCCGAATCGGTCGGGACGACACAAGACGCGGGCGACGACGCCACCCGTCGTGACTTCATCCACATCGCCGCGGGCGCCGCGGCCGTGGGCGCTGGCGTGATGGCGGCCTGGCCGCTGATCAACCAGATGAACCCGGCCGCCGACACCCTGGCCTTGGCGTCGATCGAATTCGACCTGACCAAGGTGCAGCAGGGCCAGCAGGTGGTCATCAAATGGCAGGGCAAGCCGGTCTTCGTGCGTTACCGCACGCCCAAGGAGATCCAGGAGGCGGTCTCGACGCCGCTCAGCGCCCTGAAGGACCCGCAGACGGACTCTGATCGCGTCAAGGCGGGCCACACCCAATATCTGGTCGTCATCGGCTCGTGCACGCACCTGGGTTGCGTGCCGACCTTCGGCGCTGGCGACTTCGGCGGCTGGTTCTGCCCCTGCCACGGGTCGCACTACGACACCTCGGGCCGCATCCGCAAAGGTCCGGCGCCCAAGAACCTGGTGGTGCCGACCTATGACTATGTGTCCGACACCCGCGTGAAGATCGGCTGAGGACGACAGCGAACATGAGCGATCACGAAAGCACCTACGTCCCCAAGACCGGCATCGAAAAGTGGCTGGACAGCCGCCTGCCGATCATCCGCTTCGGCGCCGACTATATGTCGCTGCCGACCCCCAAGAATTTGAACTACTGGTGGACCTTCGGCGGCATCCTGGCCCTGTGCCTGGTCATCCAGATCGCCACCGGCGTCGTCTTGGCCATGCACTATGTGCCCAACACCGCCATGGCCTTCGCCTCGGTCGAGCGCATCATGCGCGACGTCAATGGCGGCTGGCTGATCCGTTACGTCCACGCCAACGGCGCCTCGATGTTCTTCATCGCGGTCTATCTGCATATGCTGCGCGGTCTCTACTACGGCTCGTACAAGGCCCCGCGTGAGATGATCTGGATCCTGGGCTGCGTGATCTTCTTCCTGATGATCGCGACGGCCTTCCTGGGCTACGTCCTGCCGTGGGGCCAGATGTCCTTCTGGGGCGCAGAGGTGATCACCAATCTGATCGGCGCCATCCCGGTGGTCGGCGAGCCGATCCTGATCTGGCTGCGCGGCGGTCCGGCGATCGACAACGCCACACTGAACCGCTTCTTCTCGCTGCACTATCTGCTGCCGTTCGTGATCTTCGGCGTCGTGGTGCTGCACCTGTGGGCCTTGCACACGGGCGGTCAGAACAACCCGGTCGGCATCCTGATTCCCAAGGAGCGGACAGCCAAGGACACCGTGCCCTTCCATCCGTATTTCACGGTCAAGGACGGCTTCGCGATCGTGCTGTTCCTGATCATGTTCTCGATCTTCGTCTTCTATATGCCGAACGCCCTGGGTCACGCCGACAACTACATCCCGGCCAACCCGTTGCAGACCCCGGCGCACATCGTGCCCGAGTGGTATATGCTGCCCTTCTACGCCATCCTGCGGGCCATCCCCGACAAGTTCGGCGGCGTGGTGGCCATGTTCGGCGCCATCGGCGTGCTGTTCGTGCTGCCTTGGCTGGACACGTCGCGGGTGCGCTCGATGCGCTATCGCCCGACGATGCGGACCTTCTTCGTGATCTTCCTGTTCGTCTGCTTCGGCCTGGGCTGGTGTGGGGCGCAACTGCCCGACGCGCCGGTGATCGGCACGTTCAAGACCTTCACCCTGATCGACGGCGACCTGAACAGCTATCTGTGGCTGACCCGTCTGTTCACCGCCTACTATTTCGTCTTCTTCCTGGTCCTCATGCCCTGGCTGGGCCTGAAGGAAACGCCGCTGCCGGTGCCGGCCTCGATCTCCGAGCCTGTCCTGGACGGCGACGAGCACAAGGCGTGAGGGCGATGATGACCGTTGGAAACAAGACCGTGCTCAAGACCCTCGCCTCCGCCGCTCTGGCTCTCGGCCTGATCGCCTCGGCCTCCCCGGCCCTGGCCTCGGGCGGCTCCCTGCATCCGCGTTCGGGCGGCTTCTCGTTCGAGGGACCGTTCGGCACCTTCGACCAGGGCCAGCTCCAGCGCGGTTACAAGGTCTATCGCGAAGTCTGCTCGTCGTGCCACGGCATGAGCCTGCTGCACTTCCGCAATCTGGGCGATAAGACCGGGCCGTTCTGGGACGCCCACTATCCCAACCCGAACGACAATCCGGTGGTGAAGACCCTGGCCGCCGAGGTTCAGGTCAACGACATCGATTCCGAGACCGGCGAACCGATCCGTCGCGACGCCACGCCGGCCGACGCCTTCCCCAGCCCTTATCCGAACGCCACGGCCGCAGCTGCGGCCAACGGCGGGGCGGCGCCGCCGGACCTGTCGGTCATGGCCAAGGCGCGTCACGGCGGGGCCGACTACATCTATTCGCTTTTGACCGGCTACCGCGCTGCGCCGGCGGGCCTGCAAATCCGCCCGGATCAGCACTACAACCCCTATATGGCGGGTGATATGTCGCCGTTCTGGACCGGCGACCACGATCATGTGCCGCCGGGCGGTTTCATCGCCATGCCCGCGCCTCTGCGCGACGGTCAAGTCTCTTACGACGACGGCACGACCGCCAGCGTCGATCAGATGTCCAAGGATGTCGCCGCCTTCATCGCCTGGGCGTCGGACCCACACGCGACCGCGCGCAAACAGACCGGTCTGGGCGTGCTGATCTTCCTGTTCCTGTTCGCCGGGCTGACCTACGCTAGCTATCGCCGCATCTGGAAGGGTGTGGCGCACTAGATGGAGTTTCTCCCCGAGTAACGTCGGCGTTGAAACGGAAAACCCGCCGCGGCCCTGGCTTCGGCGGGTTTTTCATGGCCGCTTGCCAAGTTGAAAAAGTACTTTATTGTATAAAGCGAAGATGTAGGGGAACATGATGCGCAAGGCGATTTTGGCGGGAGCGCTGTTTCTGGCGGCTTCAACGGCGACAACGGGCGCGGCCTGGGCGCAGACGCCTCAGGCCGGGGTGCAGGCCGCGCAGCGCGAGGCGATAACGAAACTGTCGCGGATGCAAGGCGTCTGGGTCGGTCAGGCCTCGGGGATCAATCCCGACCAGAGCCGCTATTCCGTGACTCAGACCGAGCGCATTGGTCCGATGCTGGACGGGACGATTCTCGTCATCGAGGGGCGCGGGTATCGCGCCGACGGATCGACCGGTTTCAACGCCTTCGCCGTGCTGTCCTACGATCCCGAAGCGTCGAAATACGAGCTTCGCAGCTACGCCCAGGGCTATAGCGGGACCTTCGAGCTGAAGCCCACCGACAACGGCTATGTCTGGGAGGTTCCCGCTGGTCCCGGCGTCATGCGCTACACCTCCGACATTACGGACACCACCTATCATGAGGTCGGCGACTTCATCATGCCGGGCATGGCGCCGATGCGGGCGTTCGAAATGACCCTGACACGCCGGGGCGACACCGACTGGCCCGCCGCGAACCCCGTCGATCCCACGCCCTAGACGCATCGACAGAGGCGAAACGGGCCACTAGGGTCCCCGCCGAGTGTGTTCACGGTCTCGGGGTCTGTTCGTCATGCGTCTGAAAATTCTCGTCCTCGCCGCCGCCTCAGCCGCGCTTCTGTCTGCGTGTGCGACGGCTGGGAACCCTGCTGACGCCGGGCCGATGTTCGATGCGGAACGCCTGTCTGAGCACGTGCGCATCCTGTCCGACGACAGTTTCGAAGGCCGCGGCATCGCCACCCCGGCCGAGGACAAGGTGATCCGCTATCTGAGCGAACAGTACGCAGCCGCCGGTTTTCAGCCGGGCGGGCCGAACGGCGCCTGGACCCAGGACGTGGTCCTGAACCGTTTCACCGTCTCGCACCCGTCCGCGACCCTATCGGTCGGGGACTGGTCCCAGGCCATCCGGCCGGGTCAGGACATGGTCTTCTCGACCCGCCTGCCGGGCAGCAAGGTCGATCTGCGTGACGCGCCCCTGGTCTTCGTCGGCTATGGCATCAAGGCTCCGGAGCGTCAGTGGGACGACTTCAAAGGCCAGGATATGCGCGGCAAGATCCTGGTCGTTCTGGTCAATGACGCCGACTTCGAAGAGCCGTCGTTGAACACCTTCAACGGCCGGGCCATGACCTATTACGGCCGCTGGACCTACAAATACGAAGAGGCGGCGCGTCAGGGCGCGGCGGGCGTCATCATCGTGCACGAGGCGGCTCCGGCCTCCTACGGCTGGGCCACGGTCAACAATTCCTGGTCGGGACCGCAGTTCGACATCCTGCGTCAGAACGCGGCGGCTGAGCGCATCCCGATGGAGAGCTGGATGCAGCGCGATCTGGCGGTCGAGATGTTCCGCCACGCGGGTCTCGATTTCGAGGCGCTGAAGGTCCAGGCGCGCAGCCGCGACTTCCAGCCCGTACCCCTGACCGGGGCCAAGCTGAGCGCGCGCTTCGACGTGGCCAGCGAGCAGATCACCACCCACAACGTCATCGCCCGCCTGCCGGGAACGACCCACCCGGACGAGACCATCCTGTACACCGGTCACTGGGATCACATCGGCATCGGCGACGCCGACGCCAATGGCGACCGCATTTTCAACGGCGCCATCGACAACGCCAGCGGCACGGCCGGCGTACTGGAGCTGGCGCGGGCCTTCGGTCGTGGGCCGCGCCCTGAACGGTCGATCGTGATGATCAGCTTCACCGCCGAGGAAAGCGGGTTGCTGGGTTCGGAATTCTACGCGGCCAATCCGGTCTATCCGCTGGCGACGACTGTGGCTGGTTTCAACCTGGACGCCATGAACGTCTATGGCCGGGTCGAGAACCTTCAGGTCGTGGGCATGGGCCAGTCGAACTTGGACGAACGGCTGCAAGCCGCGGCCGCCCTGCAAGGCCGCCCGATCACGGCCGAAGCCAATCCGGCGGCGGGTTCCTATTTCCGTTCCGATCACTTCCCGTTGGCCAAGCGCGGCGTGCCCATGGCCTATGCCGACGGCGGCGGCGCCTTCCGTGACGAGCCGAAGGCCGAACGCGAGGCCGCGTCCAGCGACTATGGCGCGCGCCGCTACCACCAGGCCGACGACGAGTGGTCGCCCGACTGGGATTATAGCGGCATGATCGAGGACCTGACGGTCGTCTATGCGGTCGGTCTCGACCTGGCGAACAGCCGAGACTGGCCCGCTTGGAAGCCGGGATCGGAGTTTGGGCCGATGCGCGAGCGCAGCGCCGCCAGCCGCCGCTGAAGCATAACCAAATCGTAATGATCGGACGTTGCGGACCGCACTAAGATGCGCGTCGTAACGGGGGGTAGGGAGTTCAGGATGTTTCGAGCCTTGATCGGCGGCGCGGCCGCCGCAGCCATGCTGTTCGCCGCGGGAGCGGGGGCGGCCCAGGATTTCACGGCCGAGCGGCTCAGCGACGATATCCGCACCATCAGCGCCGATGCGTTCAACGGGCGCTATCCGGGCACCGAGGGCGAACGCAAGACGCTGGACTGGCTGCAAGCCCAGTACGAAGCCATGGGTTTCCAGCCTGGCGGCCCGAACGGTCAATGGCTGCAACACATCGAGCTGCGCAGCTACACCCCGGTCGAAGGGGCCGCGCGCGCCGGCTGGACCGGCCCTGACGGCCAGATGCACGCCCTGACGCCGGGCGCCGATATCCAGATCCGCGCCGTCGCCAACGACGGCAAGGCCGATGTGCGAAATGCGGAACTGGTGTTCGCCGGTTACGGCATCACGGCGCCGGAACGGAACTGGGACGACTACGGCGACATCGACGTGCGCGGCAAGGTCGTGATGGTTCTGCCTGGAGAGCCGGAGGGCGAGCTGTTCAACGGCCCGTACAACACCTTTTACGAAAGCATGGCCCGCAAGGCGGACGAGGCCTATGCGCGTGGCGCGATCGGCATCGTCACGGTGATCATGTCTCCGGCGAACGATCCGGTCTGGACGAACACGGTGCGGCGCGGCGGATTTCGCCGTATGCTCAGCCCCGGCGCGGCGGACCTGGAGTTCTCCGTCGTGATCAACCGCGACCTGGCCTTGGCCTGGGGGCACGCGGCGGGTCTCGATCCGGCCAGCCTGGGCGCAGTCGGCGGCGGGTCGTTCAAGGCCGTGGCCTTGCCGGGCGTGCGCCTGTTTGTTCAGGCTGAGGAACGGATCACCACCACCATCACGCATAACCTTCTGGCCAAGATCGAAGGGACGACCCACCCGGACGAATATCTGATCTATTCCGCCCATTGGGATCATATAGGCGGCGCCGAGCAGCACCCGGACGCCCCTGGCGATGACAAGATCTACAACGGGGCCTGGGACAACGCCTCGGGCACCATCGGCGTGCTGGAAATGGCGCGGGCGTTCAAGGCCGGTCCGGCGCCGCAACGCACGGTGATCTTCGCCCATATGGCGGCCGAGGAGATGGGGCTGAAGGGCGCCTACGCCTATGCCGCCGATCCGGTTTATCCGCTGGAGCGGACGGTGGCGGACATCAACATCGATATGCTGCCGCTGTCGGGTCCGACGCGCGACCTGCCGATCTTCGGCAAGGGCCAGAACGACTTGGAGGATCGGTTGCAGGCGATCTTGGAGCCTCTGGGACGCTACGTCTCTGACGACGGTCGCCCGGAGCAGGGTTTCTTCTACCGTTCGGACCACTTCCCCTACGCCCGCATGGGGGTCCCGGCCATCATGCCCTGGCATGGGATCGACTGGGTCGATGGCGGCGTCGAGGCCGGCAAGTCGGCCTGGGAGGCCAAGTTCGCGGCCGACTATCACAAACCGTCCGACGAATGGTCGGCCGATTGGGATCTGCGTTCGGCGGTCGAGAATCTGACGGTCTTCTATCGACTGGGGCAGGATCTGGCGAACAGCCGCGACTGGCCGCAGTGGAAGCCGATGTCAGAGTTCGGCGCCATCCGCGCCCGCAGCGACGCCGCCCGTCAGTGACCCTGAAGCTGCGCCCCCTGACCGGCGACGGCTCGCCGCCGGTCCAGGGGGCGTATCCGCAAGCCGTGGAGGTCGGCGGGGCGACCCGCTGGCTGTTCCTGTCCGGCCAGACGCCGCTTGGTCCCGATGGCGTCCCACCTGCCGATTTCCGCGGCCAGTGCGAACAGGTCTGGGCCAATGTGCAGGCTCAGTTGGCGGCGGCGGACATGACCCTGGACAATCTGGTCAAGGTCACCACCTACCTGGCCGACCGGTCCCACGCGCTGGAGAACCGCGCGGTGCGGCTGAAGGTTCTGGACGGCCGCCAGCCCGCCTTGACCGTGATCGTCGTCGACCTGTTCGAGGACGGCTGGATGGTCGAGATCGAGGCCGTGGCCGCCGCCTGACGTCAGCCGTTGAACAGGAAATGCATCACGTCGCCGTCCTTGACGACATAGCTCTTGCCCTCGGCGCGCAGCTTGCCGGCGTCACGGGCGCCCGCTTCGCCCTTCAACGCCACATAGTCGCCGTAGGCGACCGTCTCGGCGCGGATGAAGCCCTTTTCGAAATCGGTGTGGATCACGCCCGCCGCCTGGGGCGCCGTGTCGCCGACGTGGATGGTCCAGGCGCGCGCCTCCTTCGGACCCACGGTGAAATAGGTCTGTAGGCCCAACAGGGCGTAGGCGCCGCGAATCAGACGGTTCAGGCCCGGCTCCTCCAGGCCCAGGGTCTCCAGGAATTCAGCCTGTTCGGCGTCGTCCAGAACGGCGATCTCGGACTCGATCTGGGCCGAGATGACCACGGTCTGGGCGCCGTCAGCCTTGGCGCGTTCGGCCACCTGGGCCGACAGGTCGTTGCCGTCAGCGGCCGAGCCTTCATCGACATTGGCGACATAGAGGGCGGGCAGGGCTGTCAGCAGTTGCAGCATATCCCAGGCCTTCTTGTCCTCCTTGGACACCTCGGCCACGCGAGCGGGACGACCAGCGCGCAGCGGCGTCAGCGCCAGGTCGATCAGTTTCAGCGTCAGTTGGCTTTCCTTGTCGCCGCCCTTGGCCCGTTTCTCGACCTGGACGCGCCGACGCTCCAGGCTTTCAAGGTCGGCCAGCATCAGCTCGGTCTCGATGATCTCCAGGTCGCCCAGGGGGTCGATGCGGTTCTCGACATGAGTGATGTCGTCATTGACGAAGCACCGCGCCACGAAGGCGATAGCGTCGCAGTCGCGGATATTGGCCAGGAACTGGTTGCCCAGACCCTCGCCCTTGGACGCGCCGCGCACCAGGCCCGCCACGTCGACGAAGGTGATGCGCGCCGGAATGATCTCCTTGGACCCAGCGATCTCGGCCAACACGTTCAGGCGCGCCTCGGGCACGGCCACGTCGCCGGTGTTCGGCTCGATCGTGCAGAAGGGATAGTTGGCCGCCTGGGCCGCCGCCGTCTTGGTCAGGGCGTTGAACAGGGTGGACTTGCCGACGTTGGGCAAGCCGACGATCGCGACTTTCAGGGCCATGGGATTCCTCGTGAGGCGCGGGCTTTACCCTGTAAGCGCCCGTTTGTCAGGCCTGCGTTTGACGGGCGTCAGTGCGCGCCGGGCAGGGCGGGTTGGCCCACGCGGGCCTGGACGGCCACCGGCGCCGCCTTCTGGAAGCCCAGGGTCAGGGAGACGACGTCCCCCTCGGCCAGCGGCCGCGAAAGGCCCATGAGCATGATGTGGTCGGCGTTCGGGGCCAGGGCGGTCGCTTTTCCAGCCGGCAGGGCCAGGCCGCCTGTCATCTCGCCCATGCGCATCACGCCGTTGTCGGTTTTCATCTCGTGGACCTTGGCGCTGGCCGCGTCGGGCGCCGCGATCGACATCAGCCGGTCATCGTCCGAAGCGGTCAGCGTCATGTAGCAGGCCGTCATGTCACGCCCGTTCGGCGTGGGACGACACAGGGCGTCGGCGACCTTGACCGTGTTCGCGCCGTCGGGGGCCTTGCCGGTCTCTGAAGACCCGCAGGCGGCGGTCAGGACGGTCAGGGCGATGACGGGCGAAAGAAGCTTCATGACGGGTCCTTTGTACGATCACCCCAGTCTCTAGCGCGCTGGGGATGGGCCGGGCAGGGGGCTATTCGCCGCGCGCGGCCTGGCGGGGGCTGAATTTCGGTGCGGGGGCCAGGCGCAGCACCTCGGCCTGATACCGGTCGTCGTCGCCGACCAGGGCGAAGGGCAGAGCATCGGAACAGGCGTTCAGCAGGGCGTCCACCCAAGGCTGTTCGGCCTTGTGAAAGTCGGCCAGAACATAGCCGTGCACCAGTTGCGGCTCGCCGGGGTGCCCCACGCCCATGCGCGCGCGGCGGAAGTCGGGACCCAACTGGCTGATCAGCGAGCGCACGCCGTTCTGCCCCGCCGCCCCGCCGCCGGTCTTCATGCGGAAACGGCCGGGGGCCAGGTCGATCTCGTCATGAAAGACGATCACGTCGCTCGGCGGGACCTTGTAGAAACGCGCCGCTTCGCCAACCGCGCGGCCGCTTTCGTTCATATAGGTCTGGGGCTTCATCAGCAGGACCTTGACCGCGCCCTTGGCCGTCTCGACCTCGCCCTCGCGCACCACCGATTGGAATTTCGCCCGCTCCGGCCCGAAGCGCCAGCGGTCGGCCAGCGCATCGGCGGCCATGAAGCCGATGTTGTGGCGGTTGCCCTGATATTTCACGCCCGGATTGCCCAGGCCGGCGATGATGATCATCGGTCTGCTCCGAAAAAGGAAACGGCCCCGTCCGTCGCCGGAGGGGCCGTTGCCGAACCTTGGAAAGGACTGGCGATCAGCCTTCCGTCGACTCTTCGGTCGACGCGTCGGCCTGTTCCGTGGCCGAAGCTTCGGCGGCCTCTTCGTCCGCGGCCAGATCGGCGGCTTCCGACATGGCGGCCGACGACACCTTGATCGAGGCGATCATGAAGTCGCGGTCGTGGATGGCGGGCTGGACGCCTTCCGGCAGCTTGATGTCCGAGATGCGGATGGTGTCGCCCAGCTTGTGGCCCGACAGATCGACGATCAGGTCTTCCGGGATGTGGTCGGCGCGGACTTCGATCTCGACGGTGTGGCGCACGATTTCCAGCGAGCCGCCCTGACGGAAGGCCGCGCACTGATCCTGGTTGATGAAGTGCACCGGCACTTCGATCTTGATCATCTGGTCTTCATCGACGCGCATCAGGTCGAAGTGCAGCGGACGGTCGCTGACCGGGTCGAACTGGACGGCCTTGGCGATGACCGGCTGGGTCTCCTTGCCGTACTTCAGCGTCACCAGGTGGCCCAGCAGCTTGCCGGTGTACAGGTTCTTGCGGAAGTCCTTCTCGTTCACCGAGATGGCGACGGGGGCCTTGTCGCCGCCGTACAGGATGCCCGGCACGGCGCCAGTGCGACGCACGGCGCGGGCGCCGCCGGTGCCCACGCCTTCACGGACGTCGACGTTCAGGATGATCTCGGCCATCTGGCTCGCCTCAATAACTAAAGACGCCGTCGCTGGATCGCCTGCGCGGCGGGGTTGAAACCCTCGAATTCAAGAGCGGGCGTCAATACACGCATCACGCCGAGCACGCAACCGCCCGGTTGAGCCTGTTTTTTACAGCCGGTCCCGCGTCAGTTCGGGCCGGACTGCACCGCGTTCTGCGAGGCGACGGCCGCGTCGGCGGCGATGGGCGGCGCGGCGGCCAGGCTGACCTGGGGCGAACCGGCCGGGGCCAGGGCCTGGGCCGTGCATTGCGACAGGTCTCGGGCCACATGGCGGCCGACGCAGAACATATCCTCGTAGCTGGGGCGCGAGGCGGCCAGGCACTGGAACAACATCAGCTTGGACATATTCAGGCAGAACTCGCTGTTCGATTCCACCGTCAGGGCCTCGGTGTTGGCCCGGTACTCGTCTCCGCCCGCGCCCAGGGCGGCCAGGGCGGCGATGGCCAGGGAGTTGACCATGGCGGGCGTGAAGGGCGGCGGCAGTCGCCCGCCCGAGGTGTTGAGACCCGAACCGGAATTGGCGGCGGCGAACAATCGGGCCGATTCGTCGGCCGAAGGCAGCATCCGCGCGGCCGACAAGGTCTTGACTCCTTCCAGGCGACTGTCGCGGTTGGTGATGTGGGTGGTGGCCCAGCGACGACGCGGGTCGTTGCGTTCCTGGATCGTATAGGCGTCGCCCTCGACCGCGTCGGCGATGACGCGCATGGCGGCCGAATCGGCGCCGATGGTCGTAGCGATCAGCCCCGCGGCGGCCTCGGCCCCCGGCAAGGTGGCGGCATAGGCCGGGTCGGCGATGATGCGGTTGATGACGGTGCGCCGCTGGTCCGGGTCGGCGGCGAAGGACCGGACCCCATTGACGAAATCGGGCGATTGCAGCGCCAGGATCGAACCGTAGGCGATAAGTCCGCGCGACAACTGGGCCGGTTCATAGGCCGCGCCCTTGCGCAGGGCGGCCTGGATCGACTCGGCGGTGGGGAAGCCTGCCTGGATCGACCCGGCCTCGCGCATGAAGGCGACATAGATGGAGGCGGCCTGGGCCACGTCCTGGTTCAGGCTGACGGCCGGCGGCGGCGCGGGCGGCGGCGCGGGCGGCGCGGGCGTCGGCTCAGGCTCTGGCGTGGCGCAGGCGGACAATACGGCTAGAGCGGCGATGGCGGCGACCGTCAGGCCGCGACGCATGGATGCCTGATACATCGGCGAACTCTTCCCCAACTGAACACGCGGCGCACCACGGGCGCCGGGACCTTTTCGTCCCTTATATCGCGATACAGAGGGTTTTCCGACCGTTAATCGAACAGGGTCGAGACCGATTCCTCGTTGGCGATCCGCCGGATAGCGTTGCCGATCAAGGGAGCTGCGGAAACTCTGACGATTTTTCCGCACTTCAAAACTTCGTCAGGCTGTTCAATGGAGTCCGTGATGATCAGGTGTTTCAGCGGTCCGTCCTGCACCCGCTGCACGGCCGGTCCCGACAGAACGCCGTGGCTGATATAGGCCGAAACTTCGGTCGCGCCCCGGTCCATCAGGGCCTTGGCGGCGTTCACCAGGGTGCCGCCCGAATCGACGATGTCGTCGAACAGGATGCACCGGCGGCCCTCGACATCGCCGATGATGTTCATGACCTCGCTCTCGCCCGCGCGGGGACGGCGCTTGTCGACGATGGCCAATTCGGCGTCCAGACGCTTGGCCAGCGAGCGGGCGCGCACCACGCCGCCGACGTCGGGCGAGACGATCATCACCTCATTGGCGTTCTCGAACCGCTCGCGAATGTCCTTGGCCAGCACGGGCGTGGCGACCAGGGCGTCGGTGGGGATGTCGAAGAAGCCTTGGATCTGGCCGGCGTGAAGATCCATGGTCAGCACCCGGTCGGCGCCGGCGCGCGTGATCAGATTGGCCACCAGCTTGGCCGAGATCGGCGTGCGGCCGTCGGTCTTTCGATCCTGCCGGGCATAGCCGAAATAGGGCATGACCGCCGTCACCCGCCGCGCCGAGGCTCGCACCAGGGCGTCGATCAGGATCAGCAGCTCCATCAGGTTGTCGTTGGCCGGATAGCTGGTCGACTGGATGACGAAGACGTCCTCGCCTCGGACGTTCTCCTCGATCAGGGCGAAGACCTCATTGTCGGCGAACCGTTTGACCTGCGCCTTGGTCAGGGGAACATCCAGGTGCCCGGCGATGGCCTTGGCGAGGGTGCGGTTGGAGTTGCCTGAGAGCAGCTTCATGGCCGGTCATCCTTTCGCCGTCATCGGAACGCCGACTGCGGGTTCAATCTGGCGCGCTCTTTACCAGTGGAGCCACAGGGGGCAAGCCGCACGGGGACGAATTCGTCCGCATTGGCTTCGATCCTGACCCTGGTGTAGAGATCGCGTATCCGGGGGCGGCGCCATGGCGACGCCCCCCAGCCGTGTCATGAGGTCGTCGTCCTTGTTCGTCTCCAAGTCCCGCACCGGCCTGGCCCTGATGGCCGTTCTGATCGCCGCGACCTCGATCGCCGCCTGCACCGGCTCACGGCCGCGCCCCAAGCTGGTCTATGAAGAGCGTCCGGTCGAAGCGCTGTACAACGCCGGTTACGATCGCCTGCGTCGGCAGCGCTGGAGCGATGCGGTCGACTATTTCCAGGAGGTGGAGCGCCAGCACCCCTATTCGGAGTGGTCTCGCCGGGCGATCCTGATGCAGATCTACGCCCAGTATCAGAACAACGACTATCAAGAGGCGTCGGCGGCGGCCGATCGCTTCATCCAGCTTTTCCCGGGCAATCCCTCGGCAGCCTACGCCTTCTATATGAAGGCCATCTGCAATTTCGAACGTATCGTCGATGTGGGACGCGACCAGGCCTATGCTGAAAACGCCCTGCAAGGTCTGCGTGACGTGGTGCGGCGTTATCCGAGCACCAGCTACGCCACCGACGCCCTGGTCAAGATCGACATGGTCAACGACCAACTGGCCGGCAAGGAAATGAACATCGGCCGTTACTACCAGCGCGCCGATCAGCCGCTGGCGGCGATCAATCGTTACAAGACGGTGATCGAGAACCGGGATTTCCAGCGCACCTCGCACACGCCCGAGGCGTTGTATCGCCTGGTCGAGGTCTATCTGGCCCTGGGGCTGAAGGACGAGGCGACCCGCAACGGCGCTGTCCTGGGCCACAACTATCCGGGCAGCCCCTGGTATTCGAAGGCCTATGATCTGCTGAACGCACAAGGCGCCGCGCCGCAGACCTCGCCGGAAAACCGCCGTGAAGGCTGGTTGTCGCGGATCATTCCGGGCTGAGACATTTTCTCGGGCGCCGGAGACGGAAACCGCTTCCCTCTCCGTTTGATTGCGCGGGTAAGGCCAAATCGGGGCTACGCCTGACGGTGATTTAACGGGTGTTCCCGTTAGACGCCGGTATGGTCCCCGGACTCGCGGCGCCAATCGCGCCGTGATGGTCATCCTTTCGATTCAACAGCCTGCGGACCGGCCCATGACTTTGCTCGCCCTGACCCTTCAAGCCGCGGCCCTGGCGGCGGAACCGGCCGGTGCGATGCAGCAGACGCCTCAGACTCCCCAGACCCCGCCTCCGGTCCAGGTGCAGCAGCCCGCGCCGTCTGCCGACCCGGTGATCGAATCTCCTACCGAAGAGGAGATGGACAACGCCTATGACCTGGGCACGGTGGACGCTCCCGTGGCGCGGCGCGGCGCGGTCATCGGCGATATCCAGCCGGACCTGGTGTTGGACGAGTCGATGATCGCCACCTATGGCGCCTCGACCATCGGCGAGTTGCTGGCGGCCATCGAGCCTCTGACACAGAGCAACCGCGGCCGGGGTGGGGGCCAACCCATCCTGTTGGTCAACGGCCGCCGCATCTCGGGCTTCCGCGAGATCGCCAACATCCCGACCGAGGCCATAGAGCGCACCGAGATCCTGCCGGAAGAGGTGGCCCTGTCCTATGGCTACCGCGCCGACCAGCGCGTGGTGAACTTCGTCCTCAAGCCCAGCTTCCGCTCGACCCAGGTCCAGGGCAGCGTCCGCGTCCCGACGCAAGGAGGGCGCACCAGTCTGAACGGCGAAACCGGCCTGTTCACGGTCAACGGCGGTGCGCGCTGGAATGTCGATATCGGCGGCAGTCGCGACACCGCCCTGTTCGAGGATGAGCGCGACATCGCCCGGGACGCGGGTCTGCCGTTCTCGCGTCTGGGAACCGTCGGCGGTCTTCTGGCGGGCGGCGAGATCGATCCGGCCCTGTCCGGCCTGGTCGGATCGACCGTGACCACGGCCCTGGCCCCGACGACGGCGGCGGCTGGACCCGTCGGCCTGTCGGGCTTCGCTCCGGGCGCGGGCCAGCGCGTGGCCGAAGACGCCACCGCCTGGCGCACCCTGCTGCCCCGCCGCGAGGAAGCGCGACTGAACGCCTCCATGACCCGCGGCCTGTCGCAAAACACCAACGGCACCTTCCGCCTCGGCCTGACCGACAGCTCCAGTCTCAGCTACCTGGGCCTGCCGGGCGTGACCCTGACCCTGCCGGGACCGAACATCTATTCGCCGTTCGCGGGCGACGCCTTGATCTATCGCTATTTCGACGATCCCGAGTCCCTGTCGCGTCAGGTCGACACCCGCGCGCTGGAGCTTGCCACGGTGCTGGACGGCTTCATCGGCGACAACTGGCGCTGGACCTTCAACGGCAATTACGAACGCACCGAGACCGACACCCAGACCGGACGCGGTCTGAACGCCTCGGCCTTCCAGGCCCGGTTGAACGCCAACGATCCGACGGCCAATCCGTTCGGCGAGGTCAGCGGTCTGACCCGCGCGCCGTCCGACACCGCCAATTCGATCAACAGCTATGTGAACGGCGAACTGGTTCTGACGGGCAGCCCCTGGGAAGGCCCGGCGGGCAAGTTGAACAGCACTTTGCGCTTCGGCCTGAATCGTCGCGCCCTGGATTCGACCAGCGTCCGATCCGGCGTCACGACCGACCGCGAACAGTCGCGCGACACCGCCAGCTTCCAGGGCAGTTTCAGCCTGCCGTTGACCAACAAGGAGCGCGGCGTCGGCGCGGCCCTGGGGGACCTCAGCGCCAACATCAACCTCGGCTATGACGAGGTGTCGGACTTTGGCGGCCTGTCCACCTTCGGCGGTGGTCTGAACTGGTCGCCCAACGCCGATTGGGGCTTCATCGCCAGCTATACGGCCGAACAGGGCGCGCCGACGGTGTCGCAGTTGAACGATCCGGTGGTCTCGACGCCCAACGTCCAGGTGTTCGATTTCGTCACCGGCCAGAGCGTCAACATCACCCGCATCGACGGCGGCAACGCCAACCTGTCGTCGGATGATCGCCGGGTGTTCAAATTCGGCCTGAACTGGCAGCCGCTGAAAGACGCCGACCTGCGGATCACCAGCGACTACACCGCCAGCCGCATCGAGAACCAGATCGCCACCTTCCCGACGATCACGCCGGACCTGGAGCGGGCCTTCCCGACCCGGTTCACCCGTGATCTTAGCGGTAATCTGGTCGCCATCGACGCCCGCCCGGTCAATTTCGAATATCAAGAGCGGCAGGAGCTGCGCACCGGCTTCAACTTCAGCCGCGCCTTCGGTCAGGCCACCGGCGCCATGCCCCAGATGGGCGGTCCCGGCGCGCGGGGACCGGGCGGCCCGGGCGGCGGCGGCATGATGGTGCGAATGGAGGGCGGTCCAGGACCGGGCGGCGGCGGTGCACGCGGCGGGGGTGCGACCGAGGTGCGTTTCGGTCGTCCGCGCGGCCCGATGATGCAACCCGGTCAGGGCCGTTTCAACGTCTCGCTCTATCACACCTGGCGCATTCAGGACGAACTGCTGATCCGCAGCGGCCTGCCGGTGCTGGATCTATTGGACGGCGCCTCGGTCAGCGGCCGGGGCGGCAGCCCGCGTCACGAGGTCCAGGGCCAGGCGGGGGTGTTCAAGAGCGGCATGGGGGCCTTCCTGAACGTCACCTGGCGCGACGAGACCCGCGTCGATGGCGGCCTGACCGGTCAGGACCTGTATTTCTCGGACCAGACCACGGTGAACCTCAACCTCTTCGCCGACCTGGGCCAGCGTCAGGGCCTGACCGCCAAATATCCGTGGCTGAAAGGCGCGCGTGTCAGCCTGGGCGTGACCAATCTGTTCGACAGCCGCCTGGACGTGCGCGACGCCTCCGGCGCGACGCCTCTGGGGTATCTGCCCGACCAGTTGGACCCGACGGGTCGGCAGGTGTCGCTGAGCATCCGCAAGCTGTTCTAGGAAGGCTGCGGCTGGTACGACGGGGATGCGAATCCCCATGCTGACCGCCCTCTCCATCCGCGACATCGTGCTGATCGACGCCCTGGACCTCGACGTCCCCGGCGGCCTGATCGTGCTGACTGGCGAGACGGGGGCCGGCAAGTCCATCATCCTGGACGCCCTGGGCTTGGCGCTGGGCGGTCGCGGCGACGCGGGCCTGGTGCGCAGCGGGGCGAAACAGGGATCGGCCACGGCCGTCTTTTCAGCGCCGGACGATGCGCACCTCCTGGCCCTGTTGACCGAGCGCGGCTTCGAGGTCGCGCCTGGCGAGGATATGATCTTGCGTCGCGTCGTCGGCGCCGACGGCCGGGGCCGGGCCTTCATCAACGATCAACCGGCCAGCGTCGCCGCCCTGCGCGAGATCGGCGCCCGACTGGTCGAGGTGCACGGCCAGCATGAGACGGTCGGCCTGCTGGACTGGAAGACCCATCGCGGCCTGCTGGATGTCTATGGCGGGCTGGAGCCGCAGGCGGCGGCGGTCGGCGAGGCGTCGAACCGGCTGAAGGCGGCCGAGGCGAAACTGGCGGCCTTGCGCGCCCAGGCGGCCGATGCGGCGGCGCGGGCCGAAGAGATCGCCCTGAACCTGGCCGAGCTGGACGCCCTGGACCCCCGCGCGGACGAAGAGACCGAACTGGCCGGAGAACGCGCCGTTCTGGGCGCGGCGGAAAAGGCGCTGGCCGACCTGTCCGACGCCCGCGCCCAATTGGGCGGCGACAAGCTGAGCCAGAAGCTGGCGGCGGCTCTGCGCGCCGTCGAACACGCCCGCCAGCGCGCGGCCCAGGCCGGGGCCGATCCCGAGCATCCGGTCATCCATCGTCTGGGCCTGGCCGCGGAAGCCATCGACCGGGCGCTGGTCGAGGCGGTCGAGGCGGTGGCCGCCGTCGACGCCGCCGCCGACGCCTTCGACTTCGAGCCGGGTCGCCTGGACAAGGCCGAGGAGCGTCTGTTCGCCCTGCGCGCCGCCGCCCGCAAACTGAACGCCACGGTCGAGGCCTTGCCGGACCTGCGGGTCCGCCTTCGCGAGCAGTTGCGGCTGATCGAAGACGGCGCCGACGCCCTGTCCGCCGCCGGGCGCGAGGCGGCCCAGGCGGCCGAGGATTATGACGCCGTCGCCGCCATGCTGTCCTCGGGCCGCGAGGCGGCGGCCGATCGCCTGACCGCGGCGGTGCTGGAGGAGTTGGGTCCGCTGAAGCTGGACCGCGCCCGTTTCCGCGTCTCGCTGGAACCGGTCGCCGACGGGCGGCGTGGGGCGGGCGGCGTCGAGACGGCCCGGTTCGAGATCGCCACCAATGTCGGCACGCCTTTCGGCCCCTTGGATTCGGTCGCCTCTGGCGGCGAACTGGCGCGCTTCGCCCTGGCCATGAAGGCCGCCTTGGCGGGCCGCGAGGGTCAGCGTCAGCCGGTGATGATCTTCGACGAAGTCGATCAGGGCGTCGGCGGCGCCGTGGCCGAGGCCGTCGGCCGTCGTCTGGAGCGCCTGTCGCGCGGCGGCCAGGTCCTGGTCGTGACGCACAGCCCTCAGGTGGCCGCGCGCGGCGACGCCCACTGGAAGGTGATGAAGGCCGACGCCGAAGGGCGAACGCACACATCCATCGCGCCTCTGGATGAGGAACGGCGTCAGGAAGAGATCGCGCGGATGCTGTCCGGCGCCCAGGTCACTAACGAGGCGCGGGCCGCCGCGCGGGCGCTGATCGGCTGACGCTTGCGTCCCTCGTTGGGGGAGACGGAATTATTGTCCTCGCCGGATCAGCTCATCCGCCAAGGCCGTCGTCAGATAGCCGTCCTGGATTCGACCGTTGGCCGCCTGCCAGCGCCTCAGAGCCGCGCGCGTGTTGGCGCCGATCACGCCGTCGATCCCCTGGGTGTCATAGCCCAGGCGGGTCAGGGCCGACTGGGCGCCGATGCGTTGATCGCGGGTCAGGGGGGCGTCGTCGGGCCAGGCCTTGGTCAGGCCGGGCTTGCCCTGCACCCCGTCCGCCGTCAGGGCGATGGCCAGGGCGTAGCTGGCCGAGTTGTTGTAGGCGCGAATGACATAGTGGTTCGGTAGAGCCAGGAAGGCCGGGCCGTTTGCGCCCTGGGGCAGCAGGATGGTGGCCTGTTCGTCGCCCTCGATCGGCGTCGGCGAACCGCCTCCGGCCAGGCGCACGCCGCGCGCGGACCAGAAGGCCCAGTCGTGGCGCGGTCCCTCGGCCAGGCTGTAGTCGAAATTGGAGGGCAGGGTGACCTCATAGCCCCAGGTCTGGCCGCGCTTCCATCCGGCCCGGGCCAGAAGGTTCGCCGCCGAGGCCAGGGCGTCGGCGTCCGATCCCCAGATGTCGACCTTGCCGTCGCCGTCCTGATCGACGCCCAGCCGCAGATAGTTGTCGGGCATGAACTGGGTCTGGCCCATCGCCCCGGCCCAGCTTCCCTTTAATCCAGCGCGGGCGCGGCGGCCGTCGATGACGATGTCCAGCGCATCCTTCAACTGGGCCTCGGCCCAGGCGCGGCGGCGACCGTCATAGGCCAGGGTCGCCAGCGAACGGATGACGTCATAATCGCCCTGGACCTGGCCGAAGGCGCTTTCCTGCGCCCAGATCGAGACCAGGATTTCAGACGGCACGCCGGTGCGCTGGACCACGCTCCACGGCACGCGGTCGATGCGTTGGCGGGCCTGGGCGATACGACTGGCGGTGACGGCGTTCTGGACATAGGCCCCGGCGGGCCGGCTGAACTCGGGCTGATTGTTGTCCAAGCGGATGACGGCGGGGTCGGGGACCAGGCCCGCCAGCTCCCGCTCGTAGTCGGCGCGTCGCGCGCCGCCGTGGCGGGACAGGAAGCCCTGTTTCCAGCCCTCGAAACCGGCCTGATCGGGCAGATCGGCCGTCGGCGGCGTGTGTACGGCCGGGACCGGCGTCGTGGATGTGTGCGGCGAGGTCAGGGGCGAGGGGACCGGCGGCCGCGTCGTCGGCGATTCGGGCATCATCGGCGCACAGGCCGAGACGCAGGCGATCAGCAACAGGCGGGGGTCGATACGCATGGTCAAAAAACAGTCTCCTCGAATCCGACGACGCAGCCTTTAGCGCATCCGCCGGTCAAGCGTTGCGACGCGATCGTGGTTTCGCCAGCAATAACCGTGCCTGATTGCGGCTTCTTAACGCCTGCGGGGTAAAACCGACGTGTTCCTTCTGACGGCCTGGTGGCGGAGGGGCGACGCAACGGGGATGCAACCCCGTCAACCCTCCGTTCGACTCGGAGGCCAGGCCTCCAAGGAGCAACCTCCCGGTTGACGCCGGGCTTAGCCTTGCCTATACGCACCGCTCCGCCGCAGGTCCGCCCGCGGCTTTTCTATTTTGCTTTTCGCTTCCAGCGCGCTCAAGCACTGAGCCGCCGCGCGGCGAAGAGTAGCGCACCAAGGATTACGACCATGAAGGTCCGCAGCTCGCTCAAGTCGCTCAAGGGTCGCCACCGCGATTGCAAGATCGTGCGTCGCAAGGGCGTGGTCTATGTGATCAACAAGACCGACCCGCGTTTCAAGGCCAAGCAGGGCTGATACCCCGTCGCGCGCCTCGGCGCGCCGCTTTGACACGGCGAAAACATCCACAGGTCGCGGGCCTTGTCCGCGGCCTTTTTCGCGTCCGGCGTTGAGGCCCCCGGCCCGACGTGGTTAAGCCTGTTCAACCCACTCATATGCGCTCAAGCAGCGAGACGCCGCGCGCCGAGCGTTAGCGCACAAGGACTCAAAATGCCCGACGACGCCGCCTTCGACGCCTCCCCCGACGTGCTGACTTCGTCGGCCCAGGGCCGTCTGCGCACCATCATCGAGCGGCTGGAGCGTCTGGAAGAGGACAAACAGGCCGTCATGACGGACATGAAGGAGGTCTTCGCCGAGGCCAAGGGCGAGGGCTACGACGTCAAGACGCTGCGCAAGGTCATCCGCATCCGCAAACAGGATAAGGCCAAGCGTCAGGAAGAAGAGGCCATTCTGGACCTCTACCTTTCGGCCCTGGGCGAGGTCTGAGCCTCAAGCGCACAGGCTTCGGCCCGAGAAAGCCGTCCGCCGAGGGCGGCTCCCGCGCCGTGTTCCCCGCCAAGAAACCGCCCGGCCCGTACGAGACCGAGCGCAAGGCCGCCCAGCGTACGGCGATCAACGCCCTGAAACGCGCCAAACGGGCGGCCGAGAAGACCGGCGTCGCCCTGTCCGACTGGGAGGGCGAGTTCCTCGATTCCGTCAGCGAACGGGTGAAGACCCACGGCCGCGCCTTCGCCGACCCCGAAAAGGGCGCGCCGGGCCAGGCCCTGTCGGCCATGCAGGGCCGCAAGCTGAAAGAGATCACCAAGAAGGCCAAGGGCGAGGGGGTCAAGCCTCACCGGGGGCGAAAGCCCTAGCCCCGCGTCCGGTCCCAGGCCGCGAATTCGTGGGCGATGCAGCGGTCGATCAGGGTGCGCCAGACCGGTTCAGCGATGGCGGGCGACAGGCCGACGAGACCGGCGGCGGCCAGCACCTTTGACACCACATCCTCGATGCGGGCGTCGTCGTGGACCACGTCACGGCTGGGTTTGATGCGCGCGGCGGCGTCCATGTAGCGCTGACGCTCGGCCAGCAGGGTCACCAGGGCGCGGTCCAGGGCGTCGACGCCCTGGCGCACCTGGACCATGGTTTCGCAGGCTTCCGGGGCCGTGCGGGCGTCGATTTTCAGCTCATCCGACAAAGGCGCGCTCCAGCACATAGTCGCCCGGCTCGGCGTTCGAGCCTTCCTTCAAACCATAGGTCTCCAACAATTCGCCGGTTTCCTTGATCATGGCCATGGAACCGCACAGCATGACCCGGTCGCTGTTCGGTGAAAAGCCGATCGGCAAGCCCAGATCGGCGAACAGGTCCCCCGACTTGATCCGGTCGGTGATCCGGCCGGGCGTCTCGAACTTTTCGCGCGTCACGGTCGGGTAATAGGTCAATTGAGCCTTGGCCTCGTCGCCGATCAAGGGATCGTCGTGGATGCCCGAGGTGAAGAAGTCGCGATAGGCTAGGTCGGCGACGTTGCGCACCGTGTGGCAGACGATCACCTGACCGAAACGGGAATAGGTGTCCGGGTCGCGCGCGACGCTGAGCCAGGGCGCCAGGCCGGTGCCCGTGCCGATCAGCCACAGGCGCTCGCCGCCGGTCAGGGCGTCCAGAACCAGGGTGCCGGTCGGCTTCCTGCCCATCAGCACGCTGTCGCCGGGCTGGATCTTCTGCAAACGGCTGGTCAGGGGACCATCGGTGACCTTGATGGAGAAGAACTCCAACTGTTCGTCCCAGGCCGGGCTGGCGATGGAATAGGCGCGCAGGATCGGCTTGCCGCCGTCTTCGCCCGGCAGGCCGATCATCACGAATTCGCCTGAGCGGAAACGGAAATCCTCGGGCCGCTCGATGGCGAAACTGAACAACTGGTCTGTCCAGTGGCGGACCCACAAGACCTTCAATTCATGAAAGGCGCCGGGTTTGGACGGCGTGCCGGACGATTGGGCGGCGAGGGGGGCGTCGGTCATCGCGGCTGTAATAGGCGCCCCGGCCGCCGGACGGAAGGGCGGCGCTTCGTCGCCAGGGGATCATTGTCGCGCGAATTCGCGGGTGACGTCGTGAAAGCGACCCTTTAGCGTCATGCCATGCGCACCCTTCTCGTCACCGCCGTCGCCTCCCTGATCGCGGCGCCCGCCCTGGCCCAGTCCGTCGCCTCGGCCGCCGACCCCGCTGTTCTGACGCCCGAGCGTGTCTTTTCGGATCCCAGTCTGAACGGGCCGGTGGCCCAGGGCGTCAGCCTGTCGCCCGACGGCGACTTGGTCGCCTTTCTGCGCGCGCGAGCGGATGATGTCAGCGTGCTGGACCTGTGGGCCGCGCCGACCGGGGAGGGGGAGCCGTTCAAGCTGATCGACGCCCGCGCCCTGGTCCCCGACGCCGGCGAATTGTCGGAGGCCGAGAAGGCGCGGCGCGAACGGATGCGGATCAGTCAGCGCGGCGTGGTCGAATATTCGTGGGACCAGCAGGGCCGCTACATCCTGGCGCCGCTGGAAGGCGACGTCTTTCTGGCCTCACGTCCAGATTCTCAAGGCCGTGGCGGCGCGGTGCGCCGCCTGACCGAGACCGACGCGGACGAGATCGACGCCCGCGTTTCGCCGTTGGGGACCTATGTCTCTTGGGTCCGCGACCAGGATTTGATGCTCTATGACCTGGCCACCGGCCGGGAACGCGCCGTGACCACGGACGGCGAGGGCCTGATCACCTGGGGCCTGGCCGAGTTCATCGCCGCAGAGGAGATGGACCGCGACCACGGCTATTGGTGGAGTCCCGACGAGCGTTTCATCGCGGTGCAGCGCACCGACGAAAGCCCCGTCGACGTCATTCCGCGCCTGGACATCTCGGGCGGCGGCGCGGTCACGGTCATGCAGCGCTATCCGCGCGCCGGGCGGCCCAACGCCCTGGTCGACCTGTATGTCTTCGATGTCGCCGCCGGTCGCCGGGTCAAGGTCGACATGGGCGCCAACCCGGACATCTATCTGGCGCGCGTGGACTGGTCGCGCGACGGACGGATTCTCTATGTCCAGCGCCAGTCGCGCGACCAGAAGACGCTGGACCTGTTGCAGGTCGATCCGTCGACCGGCGCCTCGCGCGTCATCCTGACCCAGACCGGCGACGCCTGGGTCGATCTGTCGGGTGATTTCCGCGCCTTGCGCGATGGCCGCTTCCTCTGGTCGAACGAGGACGACGGCTGGCGGCGCCTCTACCTCTATGAGGCCGACGGACGCCTGGTGCGCCAGATCACGCGCGGGCCGTGGCCGGTGAAGGCGCTGAACGGGATCAATGAGGAGACGGGCGAGGTCTTCTTCACCGCCTCGATGCGCGACGGGCGCGAACTGCCCTATGAACAGCAACTGTTCCGCACCACCCTGGACGGCGCCGAACCGACGGCGGTCACCCCGGCGGGCGGTTGGTGGAGCGCGTCGGTGAACAGGACGGGCACGGCCTTCGTCGGCAACTATTCCGATCCCCGCACGCCGCCGCAATCGGCGCTCTATCGCGCCGACGGAACCCGCATCCGCTGGATCGAGGAGAACCGGCTGGACGAAAACCACCCTTACTGGCCGTTCCGCTCGCGTCAGCGCACGCCCGAGTTCGGCACGCTTCAGAACGCGGGCGAGACGCTGGTCTGGCGTATGCAGACGCCGCCGGACTTCGATCCGGCGAAACGCTATCCGGTGGTGATGGAGGTCTATGGCGGTCCCAGCGTCGGCGCCCGGGTCCTGCGGAACTGGCAATCCCTGACCAGTCAACTGTTGACTGAGGCGGGATATATCGTCTTCAAGCTGGACAACCGCGGCGAGGGCGACCGGTCGCGCGCCTTCAAGAACGCTATCTATCGGCGCATGGGCGCTCCTGAGCTGGAAGATCAACAAGTCGCGATCAACTGGTTGAGAACTCTGCCCTATGTTGATGGCGATCATATCGCCATGATGGGCTGGAGTTACGGCGGTTTCCTGTCGTTGCGGGCGGTCACCGAGCCTGAGATGCGGCTGGCTGCCGCCGCTTCAGGGGCGCCGCCGACCGAGTGGAGCCTTTACGACACCCACTATACCGAACGCTATATGTCGACGCCGCAAGACAACCCCGAAGGCTACGCCCAGGCCGACATCGTGCCGCGTCTGGACGATCTGACGGGCCGTCTGCTGTTGATGCACGGCATGGCGGACGACAATGTTTTGTTGCAGAATTCGTTGCGGGTGATGGACGCCTTGCAGGCGCAGAGCAAACCGTTCGAGCTGATGCTCTACCCGGGGCAGCGGCACGGTGTTCAAGGCAATCAGAGGAAGCTTCAGCAATGGCGGACCTATCTCGACTTCCTGGATCGCACGATCGGTTCGCGGGCGTCCGCCACGCGGGACTGATCGCGGGCGCGCTGGCCATTTTCGCCCTGGGCGGGTGCGCCACGCCGAACGGCGACGGCAGTTGGACCATCCCGGAGGAGGGGGCGGGACCGCAAGGCTATCGCTATGTCCCGCTAACCGTCGCGGGGATCGCCGACGGGTTGCGTTCGTCCCAGCCGTCGCGCGAGGCGACTGAGGCGGTGGGGGTTTCGCAATTGCTGATCGCGTCTTCGCAGGGCGAGGCCTTTCCAGGGGGAAACGGCGTTCTGGCCCTGAACGATGCGCTCGATGACGCGGCGATGGATTTGGCCGCCGAGGCGCGCGCCCGGCGATTTCGCGGGCCGCTGCACGGCGTGCCCATTGTGCTGAAGGACAACATCGAGACCCGCGATATGCCGACCACGGCGGGGTCTCTGGCCCTGGCGAACAACGCTCCCGGTCGGGACGCGCCCCTGGTCGCGCGTCTGCGAGACGCGGGCGCCGTCATCGTCGGCAAGGCCAATCTGTCGGAATGGGCCAATATCCGTTCGACCAACTCCATCAGCGGGTGGAGCGCGGTGGGCGGCCTGACGGCCAACCCCTATGATCCGGCGCGCACGGCCTGCGGCTCGTCCTCGGGCAGCGCGGTGGCGGTGGCGATCGGCCTGGTCCCGGCGGCGATCGGGACAGAGACGGACGGCTCCATCGTCTGCCCGGCCTCGGTCAACGGCGTGGTGGGCTTCAAGCCGACGGTGGGCCTGGTGTCGCGCACTCACATCGTGCCGATCAGTCACAGTCAGGACACCGCCGGGCCGATGACGACCACGGTCGCCGATGCGGCCATGGTCCTGAGCGCCATCGCCGGTTCGGACCCCGCCGATCCGGCCACGGCCGAGGCCGATGCGCGCAAGGTCGACTATCGCGCCGCCCTGGACGCGAACAGCCTGTCGGGCGTCCGCATCGGCGTGATGCGTTTCCTGAACGGCTATTCGGACGAGACCCAGGCGGTGTTCGAGCAGAACCTGCAAGCCCTGCGCGATGCGGGCGCCGTGCTGGTCGAGATCACCGAAGGGCCGGATATGCAGGCCATCGGGCGCGGCGAGGTTCTGGTGCTGATGACCGAGTTGAAGGCGGATATGGCCGCCTATCTGGCCTCGACCGATCCCGTGCAGGTTCCGTACCGCACCCTGGCCGACCTGATCGCCTTCAATGACCGCGAACCGCGAGAGACGGTGCTGTTCGGCCAGGAACGGTTCATCGCCGCCGAAGCGACCCAGGGGCTGGACGATCCCGCCTATATCCAGGCGCGCGCCGACTCCTTCCGCCTGGCCGGGCCGGAGGGCATCGATCGGCTGATGCGCGAGAACGACGTCGCCGCCCTGGTCGCGCCGACCACCAGCCGCGCCTGGACCAACGACCGCGACGACGATGACGACGGCCAGGGGTCTTCCAGCCGCCTGGCGGCCGTCGCCGGCTATCCGCATCTGACGGTGCCGATGGGCTTCGACCGGGGGATGCCTGTGGGTCTCAGCTTTATCGGCGGCAAGTGGGACGACGCCCGCATCCTGTCGCTGGGCTACGCCTTCGAACAACGCACCCGCGCGCGCCGCGCGCCGCCGGTCATGACGGCGCGGTCTCAGTAAGCTGCGCCTAGCCCAGACGGCTCAGGATTTCCTGACGGCGTTGGGCTGCCGCCGCCTGTTCGGTCTCGATACGGGTCAGGGCGGCCGCGACCTTGTCGTGGGCGGGCGCTAGGGCCTCGGGCGCGGGGCGCACCTTGCGCGGACGCTTGCCGTCGAGACCGAGGTGGGTCTTCCAGTCGGCCTGCCAGGCTTCGACGGCCTTGGGCGCGCCGGTCAGGGCTTCGCGGGTGCGGGCGTCGGCGTTTTGCAGCGCGCGGATCAGGGGGAGCGCCCGCACCGTCGCCGCCAGCCGGGTCTCCAGCCCCTCGACGCGGGCGCGGAAGGCCGCGATCGCTTCATCGTCGCCGGTCTCACGCGCCAGCCGTTCGCGCGCTGCGGCGACCTGTTCCGTCAGGGCCGAGACGATGTCGCGCAATTCGTGGGCCAGGCTGTCCAGATCGACCGTGCGGCGCGCGCCGCTCTCGGCGTGTTCGCCCAAGCCGGCCAGAGCGCTCGATAGGGCCGTGCAGCCGTCATTGAAGGCCGTGCGGAAGACCTTCAGCCGCTTGCCGCGGCCGTCGAACAGGCCCGCCAGTCCGCGTCGGGGAACCAGTCCCTGGGGCGACAGGCGCGACAGGCGCGCCCGGATGTCGTTCAGCAGGTCGGCGCAGTCCACGCCCCGCGCCTTGGCGGCCTCGGCCAGACGGGTCAGAGCCTCATTCGCCCTGGCGTCTTCCGCCGCGGCGAACTCGGGCGAAGGCGTCAGTGCGGCCGCCAGTTCGACGACGCGCGAAGGATCGGGCGCCGGCGCACCGCCGGGCGTGCGATAGGATTCGTCCGCCATGCCTCAACCCTCCATCGCCCGGCTTTTCATCAGCCGGTTGAGGGCACTATGCCAGCGTCTTCAATTTTTCGGAAATGACGTAGCTGGCTTCGGTCTTGGCCGCGACCTCATCCAGGGTCACGCCCTCGGCCAGTTCGATCAACTCCAGGCCGCCGCCGTCCTGGAGAACATCGAAAGTCGCCAGGTCGGTGATGATGCGGCTGACCACGCCCGTACCGGTCAACGGCAGGGTGCAGCGTTTCAGCACCTTGGACTGGCCATGCTTGTTGGCGTGCTCCATGACCACGACCACGCGCTTGACGCCCGCGACCAGATCCATGGCCCCGCCCATGCCCTTGACCAGCTTTCCGGGGATCATCCAGTTGGCGATGTCGCCGTTCTCGGCCACCTCCATGGCGCCCAGGATCGACAGGTTGATGTGGCCGCCGCGGATCATGGCGAAGCTGTCGGCGCTGCTGAAATAGGACGACTCCGGAATCTCGGTGATCGTCTGCTTGCCGGCGTTGATCAGGTCGGGATCGACCTGATCCTCATAGGGGAAGGGTCCCATGCCCAGCATTCCGTTCTCGCTTTGCAGCGTCACGGTCATGCCTTCGGGGATGTAGTTGGCCACCAGGGTCGGGATGCCGATGCCGAGGTTCACGTAGAAGCCGTCTTGCAGCTCTTGCGCGGCGCGCTGGGCCAGTTGGTCGCGGGTGCGGGCCATTATGCGGTCTCCACAGTCTTGTTCGCTACCGCTTCGCTGCTTGAGCGAGTGCGCACGGTGCGCTGTTCGATGCGTTTCTCGGGCGTCGACTGGATGATGCGGTCGACGTAGATCCCCGGCGTGTGGATGCAGTCGGGGTCCAGCGAGCCGGTGGGCACGATCTCCTCGACCTCGACGACGCAGGCCCTTCCGGCCGTGGCCATCATCGGGTTGAAGTTCCGGGCCGTCTTGCGGAACACCAGATTACCGCGCTCGTCGGCCTTCCAGGCCTTGACGATCGACAGATCGGCGACCAGGCCGGTTTCCATGACATAGTCGCGGCCGTCGAAGTCGCGCACCTCCTTGCCCTCGGCGACCAGGGTGCCGACGCCTGTGGCGGTGAAGAAGGCGGGGATGCCCGCGCCGCCCGCACGGATGCGCTCGGCCAGGGTGCCCTGGGGGTTGAACTCCAGTTGCAGCTCGCCGGCCAGGTACTGGCGTTCGAACTCCTTGTTCTCGCCGACATAGGACGAGATCATCTTGGCGATCTGGCGCGTCTCCAGAAGCTGGCCCAGGCCGAAGCCGTCGACGCCCGCATTGTTGGAGATGACCGTCAGGTCCTTCACGCCGGTATCGCGCAGGGCGGCGATCAGGAATTCGGGGATGCCGCACAGGCCGAATCCGCCGGACATCACCGTCATGCCGTCGAAGGTCAGGCCCTCCAGCGCCGACTTGGCGTCAGGATAGATCTTGCGCATATCGCTCCCTTTTTCACCGTCTGATGAATATTGCGGCGTCATCCGTTCCTAGGCCGCGCGGGCGCACGGGGCAAGGGCGTAGGGCGTAACGACGCGACGGTACGATACGTCTGAAACCGTCGGTGAGCGTCTCGCGTAAATGGAGCATGATCCGTGCGGCGATGGTCGCCGCCGTCCAAGCTGCCGGGAGATTCGAATGATCAAATATGTCGCCGCATACCTGGGCGCGGGGGTCGCGATGGCCGCGCTCGACGCGGTCTGGCTGACCACAATGGCGAACCGACTCTATCGGCCGGTGATCGGCTCGATCATGGCCGCCAAGCCGGACATGACGGCGGCCGTGGCCTTCTATCTGATCTATCTGGCGGGTGTGGTCTTCTTCGCTGTCAGCCCGGCGCTGAAGGAGACCCGTCTGATGCGGGCCGTGATCAACGGCGCGGCCCTGGGGTTCGTGGCCTACGCCACCTATGACCTGACCAATCAGGCGACGCTCAGCGTCTGGTCGACGAAATTGACGCTGATCGACCTGGCCTGGGGCACGGCGTTGACGGCGACGGCGGCGGCGACGGGCTATCTGGCCGCGCGCTGGGCCGAGGGGCGGTTCGGCTGACGTACGGGAGGCCGCGCCTTAACCGTCTTGTTCGCTCAATGCGGGCAAACCGTGGCGCCGCTCGCCCAATAGGGTAAAAGGCTGTTGGTGTTCAGTGGCGTGGGGCGTCGGGGGCGTGCGGGCGATCAATGCATTGACGGCGGGCCTGCTGATTGGCGGGGTCCTGGGCCTGGCGGCGACGCCGGACGGCCGCGCCTGGCTGCGTCGGCCGACCCTGCTGTTGGGCGGCGGCGCCAACGCCTCGGCCCCGTCTGAACCGACTCCGCCGCCTCCCGCCGCCGTGGCCACGCCCGCTCCTGTCGTTCACGCCGTGACTCCCTTGCGAGAGCGCATGGCCCAGGGACGGCTGCGCATCGGCGTGTTCGGCGATTCCATGGCCGAGGGTTTGTGGACGGCCCTGTATCGCGATCTGAAAGACGAACCGGGCGTCACCGTGACCCGGTTCAGCGAGGTCTCCACCGGCCTGTCGCGTTACGACTATGTCGATATCCAGGCCAAGACCCGTGGTCAGTTGGATGCGGAGCCGGTGGACGCGGCCGTGCTGTTGTTCGGCACCAATGACGCGCAAGGGATCAGCCTGGACGGCGTGATCCATCCGTTCGGCTCCGAGGGCTGGAAGGCCGCCTATGCGAAGCGGGTGACCGATCTGGTGACCTTGCTGCGCGGCCGCGACGTGGCGGTCTATTGGGTCGGTCTGCCGCGCATGAAGCGCGAGAGCTTCGACGACAAGATGGGCGTCATCAACGCGGTGGTGGCGGAGCGGATGCGGGCGCTGGGCGTGCCCTATCTGGAGACGACCGGGATCACCGCCGACGCGGACGGCGCCTATGCGCCCTATCTGCCGGACGCCTCGGGGCGCAAGGTGCTGATGCGAGCCAACGACGGCATCCATATGTCGATGGCCGGCTATCTGCGGATCGGCAAGCCGGTCGCCGAACGCCTGCGTCGCGACGCAGGCATCGGCCAGGCCGCCGCGACGCCCTCGGCCCAGGGCTGAGCGGATGCGGCGCGCAGCGTGGTCGGCGGCGGTTCTGATCGTCGGCGCGGCCTTCTGTTCCTCGGTCTCGGCGCAAGAAATTCCCTATCAGCCCCAGACCTCGCCGACGCCCGGCGTCTCGACCTGTCCCGACGGCCTCTGCAACGCCGAAGCCTTGGCGCCCCTGTTCGAGGCCCTGGCCCAGACCGAAACTGGATCGCGACGGACGCCGGTGCACATTCTCCAAATCGGCGACAGCCACACGGCGGGCGACCGCATCACCGGCGCCGTTCGCGCGGCTCTACAGACCCGGTTCGGCAACGGCGGGCGCGGCGTCCTGCCAGCCGGGGTCCCTCATGACGGCTATGCGCCTTATCAGGTGCGGGTGGAGGCGAAGGGCTGGATCAACACCTCTGCGCCCCTGGCCGGACGCGACGACTATCAGCGCGCCGGGGTCGGCCTGTCCGGGGTCAATCCGCCTGTCTATGGGCGGGCGCCGGTGCTGATCCTGACCTTTGATTCCGGCGCGGAGCCTGGCCTGCTGCGCCTGTGCGGGCGGGGGGGACCCCTGGCGTCGGGGTTTCACATCCATACGGGGGCGGAATGGATTCCACTGGACCTGCGGCGCGCGACGCGGGGACCGACCTGCGTCCGCTATGACTTGCCGACGCGGCCGTCGTCTCTGGAGCTGAGGGCCGAAGGGCGAGACGCCCTGGCCTATGACCTGTCCGTCGAAAACGACGGTCCGGGCGTGATCGTGTCCAATCTCGGCGTCGTGGGCGCGACGCTGCGCGATCTGGCGGCGCGGGACGAGACGGTCGTAGCGGCCGAGCTGGCAGAATGGACGCCGTCTCTGATCATCATCGCCTTCGGCGCCAATGAGGGGTTCGAGAACGACCTGGACCCTGCCGCCTATGAAGCCCTGCTGCGGCGCCAGATCGCCCGGCTGCGACGATTGTCGCCGGTCTCGGCCCTGATGATTCTGGGCGCGCCCGACGCCTTAAGAAGCGGCGCCGTTCAGCCATGCAGCGTCGACGGCCGACGCGCCCCGCCGCCGTCGCTGGCGGTGGTGCGGAACGTGCAGCGCCAGGTCGCCGCCGACATGAGTGTGGCGTACTGGGATTGGCATGGGCGAATGGGCGGCGATTGCGCCTCGGATCGACTGGCGATGCTCGATGAACCGCTGATGCGCGGCGACCGGGTGCATTTCACCTCGGCCGGATCGGACTGGATCGGCGGGATCATGGCCGCCGACCTGATGGGCGCCTATGACCGCTGGAAGGGAGAGGGCCGCTAGATGCTGTTCCCGACCCTGGCCTTTGGCGTCTTCTTCCTGTTCGTCTATTTCACCGCCTGGTCGCTGGACCGCGAGAACGGGCGGCGCAAACTGTTCCTGCTGTTGGCGAGCTGGTTCTTCTACGCCCAGTGGGACTGGCGTTTCGTCGGTCTGCTGATCCTGTCGGCGGTGCTGAATTGGGGCGTGGCGGCGCTGATCGCACGCAATCCCTCCGACCGGCGCGGCTGGTTGGTCGGCCTGGGCGTGGCGGCGAACCTGCTGATCCTGGGGTTCTTCAAATACTACGGCTTCTTCGTCGAACAGGCGGGCGATCTCCTGGCCCGGTTCGGCTGGGAGAGGGACCTGCCGCTGTTGCAGATCGTGCTGCCGGTGGGGATCAGCTTCTTCACCTTCCAGGGCATCAGCTATGTCGTCGATGTGCATCGCGGCAAGACCCCGGCGGCCAAGTCGTTGCTGGACGTCATGCTGCTGATGAGCTTCTTCCCGCATCTGGTGGCGGGACCGATCGTGCGGGCCTCGGACCTGTTGCCCCAGTTCGATCGCGTCCCACGCCTGACGCGAGAGATGGCGACGCATGGCCTGCTGCTGATCGTCTGGGGGCTGTTCAAGAAGACCATCGTGGCGTCGGAGCTGGCGACGCGGCTGGTCGATCCGGTCTTCTTCGACCCCTCGGCCTACAGTTCGGTCGACATCGCGGCGGCCGTGTACGGCTATGCGGTCCAGATCTATTGCGACTTCTCGGCCTATTCGGACATGGCGATCGGGATCGCGGCCCTGTTGGGCTATTCCTTCCCGCGGAACTTCGACCAGCCGTATCGCGCCAGTTCGATGCAGAGCTTCTGGCGGCGTTGGCACATCAGCCTGTCCAGTTGGCTGCGCGACTACCTCTATGTGCCGCTGGGCGGCGGCAAGAAGGGGCTGTTCGCATCCTGCGTGAACGTGATGATCACCATGTTGCTGGGCGGCCTGTGGCATGGGGCGGCCTGGACCTTCGTGGCCTGGGGCGCTCTGCACGGCGGGGTGCAGGTGATCGAGCGGCTGGCCCGGGCGGCGCTGGGCGACCGCAAGATCATTCCGACCGTGCTCGGGGTGCTGATCACCTTCCACATCGTCTGTCTGGGCTGGATTCTGTTCCGGGCCGAGACCTTCGATCTGGCGGTCGCCATGTTGCAGGGGCTGGGACGGATCGGACCGGTCATGATGCTGACGCCCTTCCTGCTGACGCTGATCATCGGCGGCCTGGCGATGCACTGGCTGCCGCCGCGCGCGGTGGAGAGCCTGACGTTGAAGCTGAAACCGGCCCCGTCGATCACCATGGGCGTGTTGATCGGTCTGGCCATCCTGTTGATCGAGGCGGCGCGGCCGGATGGCGTGGCCCCCTTCATCTATTTCCAGTTCTGAGGCGTTGGAGCGGTCATGAACGATCCGAACGACGACGACGTCCACGATCCGCACGGCGCGCCGGTCGATCCGTTTCCGACGGCCTTTCCGCCGCCGCCGGTCAGCCTGTTCCCGCCCATTCTCGGAATGGAGACCGAGGGACGGCGGACGATTTCCGACTCGATCCCGTCGTCATCCGGCGATCCGCCCAGCGACTGGGATCAGGGCGCCGACGCCCATGATCTGCTGCCTGTCGGCGATCCCGGACCGGGTCACGCCCTGGTCGTGCTGGGGCGGTTCGCCTTTCCGCCCGGACCGCCGCTGGACGACGACGGCCAGGGCGCGCGCGATCGGCGCTGGACCAGCCGCATCATCGTCTTCGCCACCCTGTTCCTGCTGATCTTCAACGCTGTCTCGATCCAGAACTGGTCGCGCCAACAGCCGCCGGGATGGGGCACGGAGACGGTTCGTCGTCTGTCGGACGTCTGGGCCGAGCAGATCGCCCAGACCGGCGCAGACCGTCCGCGTCAGATGGTGCATGACGCCTGGCGCGACTGGCGCGATATGCGTTTTCCGGGGGCGGAGACGCCCGCGAGCTGACGGACTGAAGGCGGCGGCTTAGGCCGGAACCTTCTTCGTCTCGACCGTCAGCGACAAACGGCCGTCGCCGTCCATGCCTCTGGCGACGACGGTGTGTTCGCACAGCGCCAGCGGCGCCGGTCGGTGCGAGATCAGGATCAGCCCCTGACTGGTCGTCTTCAGCCGGGCGTCGAGACGATCCAGCACCGTGCGCTCCGTCGCCGCGTCCAAACCTTCCGTCGGCTCGTCCAGCACCAGCCAGGGCGCGTCCCGCAGCAGGGCGCGGGCCAGGCCCAGCCGCCGCCGCTCGCCGCCGGACAGCCGCATCCCATTGGTCCCGACGGGCAGGTTCAGGCCCAGGGGCGCGGTCCGCACGCGTTCGGCCAGGCCCGCATCCTCCAACGCCGCCCACAATCGCGCATCGTCCGCCTGTGGGTCGGCCAGCCTCAGATTGTCGCGCACCGTGCCGTCGATCAGCCGCACGTCCTGGGCCGCATAGGCGAACAGGGCCGTGGCCTGGTGTCGCGCCAGGGCGTCCAGGGCCGAACCGCCGACCTCGGCCTCGCCGTCCAGGGCCGGACGCAATCCGATCAGCCGTTCGACCAGGGAGGTCTTGCCCACGCCGGACGGACCAATGACCACCAGTCGGGCGGGCGGGGCCAGGGTCAGGTTCGCCAGGATCAGACGGATCGCGGCGCCGTTCGCCGCCTCGCCGCGCGCGGGCGCCGGGACTGTCAGCTCGTCTAGACGCGTCATCGCCGCCTCGGCCGCGCCGCGCTGGAGCAGGGCCTGGGCCAGGCCGCCTGCGGCCTCCACCCCCGTCACGGCGACCAGGGCGGCCAGGGCGGCCATCGGCTGGTCGGCCCCGCCGATCGCGGCGGCGGCGAAGGCTGAGGCGGCGCCGAGGCCCAGGCACAGGGCGTGCCATGCCGACATCCGGCCCTCGACCGCGATCCGGGTCAGGCGGGCGTCGTCCAGGCCCTGGGCCGTGCGCGTCGCCTGGTCGCGCGCCCAGACCTCCAACCCATAAGCTTTCAACTCGGGCGCGGCGGCGTGCAGGGCGGCGATCTCGGCCTTCAGACGGCCGGTCTCGACCTGGACTTGGGCGCCCGCCGGATCGGCCCAGCGTCGGGCCATGCCCGCCGCCCCCAGCCCCGCCGCCGCCATGGCCGCCAGCACCGCCGCCCCGGCCAGGGGATGCGCCGTCGTCGCCAGGATCGCCGACAGGACCGCGCCCGCGCCCGTCGCCCAGACCGCCGAGCGGCGGATGAACAGGGTCTGGACGGCCTCCACGTCCTCGACCAGCCGCGCTGAAGCCTCGCCCGCCGACAGGGCCAGGGCGCGTTGCGGCGGACCTTCGGCCAGGGCGCGGAACAGGATGGGCCGCATCCGGGCCAGGGCGGCCAGCGCCGCCTCGTGACCGGCGACCCGTTCGACATAACGCCCGCCTGTCCGCAGAACGGCGAACAGACGGATGGCCGCGCTGGGCAGCAGATAGTTGAAGCTCGCCGCCGCCGCCGCGCCCAAGGCCCCGGCCAGGGCGGCGCCGGTGATGAACCAGCCCGACACGCCCAACAGGGCCACGGCCGAGGCCGCCACCACCGCCCCCATGGCCGCCGCCAGTCGCAGACGCGGGGCCTCGCGACGGATCTCGGCGTGGATCAGCTCACGGACGTTCATAGCCGCACCACCCGGTCGGCCACGGCGGCCACGGCGGCCGAATGGGTGGCGATCAGGGTCGTGCGGCCCTGGGCGGCGCGGCGGATCGTCTCGATCATCGCCGCCTCGGCCTCGCGGTCGAGGTTGGCGGTCGGCTCGTCCAGCAGCAGGATGGAGGAATCCTTCAGGAAGGCGCGCGCCAGGCCCAGCCGCCGCAATTCTCCGCCCGACAGGCCGCCGCCGCGTTCATCGAGCATCCGCTCCAGATCGCCGGTCAGGCCCGCGGCTTGGGCGGCCGCCGTCACCTGATCCGCCGTGGCGTGGCGTCGCGCCAGGGCGATATTGTCCCGCACCGCGCCCGGCACGACCATGGGCGCCTGACCCGCCCAGGCGACGCGGCCGGCCAGACCGCCGATCTCCTCCAGCGGGCGGCCTTCGATCAGGATGCGCCCCTTGGTGACCGGCGCCAGGCCGATCAGGGCGTGCAACAGGCTGGACTTGCCCACGCCGCTGGGACCGGTCAGGGCGACCATCTGGCCGGGGCGAACCTCCAGGTCGAAATCCTCCAGCACCGGCGCGGCCAGGCCATGGCGGATTGTCAGACCCTCGAACCGGATCGCCGGTTCACGCGCCAGCAGCAGGGCCGAGGCGACGGTCGCGTCCGGTTCGACGCAGGCGGCGGCCAGGGTCGGAACGGCGGCCTCCGCAGCCTGACGGTCATGGTAGGCGGCCGCCAGGCGTCGCAACGGGGCATAGACTTCGGGGGCCAGGGCCAGGACGAAGAAGGCGCGTCCCAGGTCCAGCGTCTCGGGCGCCGGGAAAGGCAACAGGCGTAGCAGGTTGAAGCCGCAATAGACCGCCACCAGGGCCACCGACAGGGCCGAAAAGAACTCCAGCACCGCCGACGACAGGAAGGCGATGCGCAACACCCGCGCGGTTCGCCGCTGCAATTCGCCAGCCCCGCGCGCCACCTCGTCCGCGACGCGCGTCTCGGCCTGGAAGGCGATGACGGCGGGCAGGGCGCGCACCCGGTCCAGGAAAAGCCCGGACAGGGTGGACAGGGCGGCGAACTGACGCCGACTTTCTCCGGCGGCCGCCGTCCCCGTCAGCGCCATGCCCAGGGCGAAGGGGATCAGGGTGAACAGCAATATGCCCGCCGCGATCGGGCTGGCGAACGCCGCCAGGCCGACCAGCACCAGGGGGGCCGTCATCGCCGCCAACCGCACCGGCTCGAACCGCGCATAGTGACCGTCCAGGGCCTCGACCCCTTCGCTGGCCGCCGCGAGGGGGGCCGACCGCCCGGCGAACAGGCCCGCCAGCACCCGATCGCGCACCTGGGTCTTCACCGCGCGCGCCGTCCGTCCGCCCATGACCATGGCCCAGTGCGCCAAAAGGCCGCGCAGGGCTACGGCGGCGATCATCAGCGCCAGGCCCGGCGCCATGGCCCCCAGACCGCTCGGATAGGCGACGAGCGTCAACGTCAGTCCCAGGGCGAAGGCCGCCGCCGGAACCACGTCCAGAGCCACCAAGGCGCCCGCCAGCCGTCCATCACGCGCTACGGCCCGCCCAGAGGCGCGCAGCCAGGGCTTCGGATCGAGGGCGGGCGAGGAGAGGGCGGTCATAGGTCGCACTCTAAACACCCATTGCACGGCCCATAGCCTTGATCGAAGTCAAGGCGCCGATTGTTCGAAGCGCCTAATCGCGGGGCCGAAGTCGGCGCCCGGAGTCGGCTCGGGAGCCTAAGCCATGATCGACCTCGCGGTCGTCGACCTGTCGCGCCTGCAATTCGCGCTGACGGCGCTCTACCACTTCCTGTTCGTGCCTCTGACGCTGGGGCTGTCGTTCCTGCTGGTCATCATGGAGTCGATCTATGTGATGACTCGGCGGCCGATCTGGAAGACGATCACGCGGTTCTGGGGCGTGTTGTTCGGGATCAACTTCGCGCTGGGCGTGGCGACCGGCATCACCATGGAATTCCAGTTCGGCATGAACTGGAGCTATTACAGCCACTATGTCGGCGACATCTTCGGCGCGCCCCTGGCGATCGAGGGGCTGATGGCCTTCTTCCTGGAGGCGACCTTCGTCGGGCTGATGTTCTTCGGCTGGGACAAGCTGAAGCCGCAGGTCCACCTGCTGGTGACCTTCCTGGTGGCGCTGGGCACCAATCTGTCGGCGTTGTGGATCCTGATCGCCAACGGCTGGATGCAGAACCCCGTCGGCGCGGCCTTCAATCCCGACACCATGCGGATGGAGGTCGTGGACTTCATGGCCGTGCTGTTCAATCCGGTGGCCCAGGCCAAATTCGTGCACACGGTGTCGGCCGGTTACGTTTGCGCCTCGGTGTTCGTGCTGGGGGTCTCGGCCTTCTATCTGCTGAAGGGCAAGCATCGCGCTTTCGCGAAACGGTCGATGACGGTGGCCGCCGCCTTCGGCTTGGCCTCATCCCTGTCGGTCGTCGTCCTGGGCGATGAAAGCGGCTACACCCTGACCGACAACCAGAAAATGAAGCTGGCCGCCATCGAGGCCATGTGGCGCACCGAACCGGCGCCGGCGGGTCTGACCGTCATCGGCTTCCCCAGCCTGAAAGACCGCCACACCCATTATGAAATCAAACTTCCCTATGTCCTGGGCCTGATCTCCACGCGCAGCCTGAATGGCGAGGTGTCGGGCATATTGGAGCTGGTGGCGGTGGCCGAGGACCGCATCGAATCCGGCGTCGTCGCCTATGGCGCGCTGGAGCGCATCAAGGACAATCCGCAGGACATCGCCAGCCGCGCCCTGTTCGAACAGCATCGCAACGACCTGGGCTACGGCCTGCTGCTGCGCCGCTATGTCGAGGACCCGCGCACGGCCACGCCGGACCAGATCCGCATGGCGGCCTGGAACACGGTGCCGAACGTGCCGGTGTTGTTCTGGGCCTTTCGGTTCATGGCCGGGATCGGCCTGTACATGATCGCCCTGTTCGCCGCCGCCTTCGTGTTGTGCACCCTCAGAAAGCACGAGACGCGGTGGTTCCTGTGGGCGGCGGTGTTGTCCATACCCCTGCCGTGGATCGCCATCGAGTTCGGCTGGATCGTCGCCGAATACGGTCGCCAGCCTTGGGCGGTGGATGGGGTGCTGCCGACCTTCCTGGGCGCCTCCAGCCTGACAGTGGCCCAACTGTGGACGACGATCATCGGCTTCGCCCTGCTTTACGGCGCCCTGGCGGTGGTCGAGGTCGGGTTGATCCTGCGCACGATCAAGAAGGGACCTTCCGCAGGACACGATGACGAAGCCGCGCCGGCCGTCGCCGACCCTCCGGCCGTCGCCTGACCGATCAGATCAAGGACATCGCAGATGGAACTGCCTCTCGATTTCGCCACCCTTCGCCTGATCTGGTGGGCCTTGATGGGGGTGCTGCTGATCGGCTTCGCCCTGACGGACGGCTTTGACCTGGGCGTGGGCGCGTTGCTGCCCTTCGTCGCCAAGAGCGACGAGGAGCGACGCATGGTGATCAACACCGTCGGCGCCACCTGGGAAGGCAACCAGGTGTGGTTCATCCTGGGCGGCGGCGCGATCTTCGCGGCCTGGCCCTTCGTCTATGCGATCAGTTTCTCCGGCTTCTATCTGGCCATGTATCTGGTGCTGTCGGCGCTGATCCTGCGGCCGGTGGCGTTCAAATACCGGTCCAAGCGGCCCGAGGCGGCCTGGCGGCGTTTCTGGGACGGGTGCCTGTTCGTCAGCGGTTTCGTGCCCGCCCTGGTGTTCGGGGTGGCGGTCGGCAATGTCCTGATCGGCGCGCCCTTCCGCTTGGATAGCGACCTTCGGGCCTTCTACGAAGGGACTCTGCTGGGCCTATTCACCCCCTTCAGCCTGTTGTGCGGCCTGTTGTCGGTGTCGATGCTGGTGTTGCACGGCGCCGCCTGGCTAGGTCTGAAGGCCGAGCATGGGCCGGTCGTGGAGCGGGCGCGGGTCATCGGCACCGTCGCGGCCCTGCTCAGTCTGGCGCTGTTCGCCGTGGGCGGCCTGGTCGCGGCCTTCGGCGACCTGGGTTTCCGCATCGTCGGCGCGGCGGATCCCAACGGCGTCTCAAACCCGTTGCGTACGGCCGTGCAGGCCGCGCCGGGCGCCTGGCTGGACAACTATGGACGCTATCCGTGGATGATGTTGGCCCCCGCGCTGGGCTTCATCGGCGCCGGGGCGGCCTTGCTGGGTCTCTGGCGGCGCAGCGAACCTCTGGCCTTTGGCGGATCGTCGCTGTCGGCGTTGGGAATCATTTCGACGGTCGGCCTGTCGATGTTTCCCTTCATCCTACCCAGTTCCATCGACACCCAGTCCAGCCTGACGGTCTGGAACGCCTCGTCCAGCCACCTGACCCTGTTCGCCATGCTGGCCGTGACCGCGATCCTGCTGCCGCTGATCCTGATCTATACGAGCTGGGTCTATCGCGTCCTGTGGGGCCGTTCGACGACGGCGGCGCTGCGCACCAATCCAGACCTCTACTGAGGGAACGAGGGAGACCGACTCATGTGGTATTTCGCTTGGATCCTGGGCCTGGGCCTGGCCGTCGCCTTCGGCGTGCTGAACGGCTTGTGGCACGAGTTTCATCGGTTCGACGATGATGCGGCTTCCATCACCCAGGCGGGCGGCGATGACGACGCCTGATCCCAAGGGCTTGTGGCCGGATCTGGCGGACCTGATCGTCCGGTACGACGCCAACGTTCCGCGCTACACCAGCTATCCCACGGCGGCCCAGTTCACCTCGGCCGTGGGCGAGACCGACTGGACGCAGAGCCTGGCCGCCGCCGACTGGCGCCGTCCGGCGTCGTTGTATGTGCACATCCCCTTCTGCAAGCGGCTGTGCTGGTATTGCGGCTGCAACACCCGGGCGATGAACCGGGTCGATCCCATGGCGTCCTATGTCGATCTGGTGCTGCGCGAAGCCGATCTGGCGATCGCGGCGGCGGGCGCCCGGCCGCGCATCACGGCCCTGCACCTGGGCGGGGGCACGCCCAATATGCTGCCGCCCGAACTGTTGCGCACCTTGATCGACGGCCTGTCGCGGCGTTTCGACCTGACGGGTCTGACCGAGTTCGCGGCCGAGCTGGACCCCGAGGTGCTGACCCCGGAATGGATCGACATGGCCGGGGCGCTGGGCCTGACGCGCGCCAGCCTGGGCGTACAGGACCTGTCGCCGGTCGTGCAAGCGGCCGTGAACCGACCCGAGCGGTTCGAGACCATAGAGGCTGCGGCCGAGGCCTTGCGCCGGGTCGGCGTCTTCTCCCTGAACCTGGATCTGATGTACGGCCTGCCGCATCAGGGGGTGGACGAGGTTCTGGCGACGTTGGATCGGGTCACCACCTTGCGGCCGGAACGCCTGGCCCTGTTCGGCTACGCCCATGTGCCGTGGATGAAGCCGCACCAGAAGCTGATCGACGAGACGGCCCTGGGCGGGCCGCTGGAGCGGTTCGCCATGAGCCGGGCGGCGCATGAACGGCTGATGGACAGGGGTTGGCGCGCCATCGGCCTGGACCATTTCGCCCTGCCGCATGACGACATGGCCGCCGCCGCCCAAGCGGGGCGCCTGCGTCGCAATTTCCAGGGCTACACCACCGACACGGCGGAGGTGCTGATCGGTCTGGGCGCGTCGTCGATCTCGCGGGCGCCGGGGCTGTATGCGCAGAATGCGACGGTCGAACGCGACTGGCGCGCCGCCGTGGCCGAGGGGCGGCTGCCCGTCGTGCGCGGCGTCGCCCTGACGGCGCGCGACCTGTTCGTGGCCGAACTGATCGAGCGGCTGATGTGCGACTTCGCCGTCGATGTCGATGCGGTCGCCGAACGCCACGGGCGACCGGTCAGAGAGGTCGCCGCCGTTCGTCCCGCCCTGGATCGGTTCGCGGCCGACGGCCTGATCGAACAGGCCGGGGCGACCGTGCGCATGACCCCGCGCGGCGCGCCGTTCGTGCGCGCCGTGGCCGCCGTCTTCGATCCGCTGTTGAAGGCCTCGGAAGGGCGGCACGCCAAGGTCATCTGAGCGTCGCGCCGCTTTTTGAGGTGGATCAATGCGGGTCTCGCCGATGCGGCGCACACCCCCCTCGACGACGCGGCGCATAGGGCGTCTCCGTCGTCGGGGATGACTGCAATGAAAGCCAAGACCGCCCTCCTGATCACCGCCGCGACCGTCATGCTGGCGGGCGCCGCCCAGGCCCAGACCACGGAATGGCAGCCGCCGCGCGCCGGTGACTGGATCGTCACGGGCCGGATCACCACTGTGGCGCCGACCACGGAAGACGCCATCCTGACTTCGGCCGGGGCGGCCACGGGCCTGAAGGTCGACGTTTCCGACGACCTGATGCCGACGCTGGGGTTCACCTATTTCTTCACCGACCACATCGCGGTCGAAGCCATCCTGGGCACGACCAAGCACGAGATCCGCGCCCAGGGCGGAGCCACCGACGTGGCCGTGCACGAGACCTGGGTCCTGCCGCCGGTGGTGACGGTTCAGTATCGTCCGCTCACCGAAGGCAATTTCAGCCCCTACGTCGGCGCCGGGGTCAACGCCATGCTGTTCTACAGCGGCGAGGACAAGAATGGGTTCAACGTCGATCTGGACAACGGCATCGGCTGGGCGCTGCAAGCCGGCGCGGATGTCGGCCTGCATGGGCCGTGGAGCCTGAATTTCGACGTCAAGAAGGTCTGGTTCAACACTGACGCCAACATCAACGCCGGCGCGTTAAAGAGCAGCGTCGATCTGGACCCCTGGGTCGTCTCGGTCGGGATTGGTCGCAAATTCTGACCTGAGGCAGGGCGGCGGGAACGGGTGCTTTGGGGGCCGTTCCCGCCGCCTCCGTATTTTCCCTTAGGGGCGCCTCCTGAATGGCGACTCTCTGGGCGAGGTCTATGCCTCCCGCATCGCCACAAGGAATTTCGCGATGCAGGTCCAACGTCAAGCCGATGACTTCACGCCCGTCTTCGAGTCCGCGATCATGGTGGACGAGGATGCGCTTCGCACGGCCTTCGTCGGCGCGGCCGCGGCGCCCCGTTCGCCCTTCCAGCCCAACGACTGCCTGTTCCGTCAAGGGGACGCGGCTCGGCTGGTGTATCGCATCGTTTCGGGCGCGGTGATCAGCTATCGCATCTTGAGCGACGGCCGCCGTCAGGTTTCGGGCTTCCACCTGTCGGGCGACTTTCTGGGGCTGGAAGCGGGCGTCGAACACGCCGTGACCGCCGAGGCGCTGACCCCGGTCGAGGCCGTGGCCGTGGAGCGCAAGGAGCTGTCGGCCCGCGCCGCCTGTGACGCGGGACTGGCCCAGGCCTTGTGGCGCGTCTCTATCCAGGCGTTTCGGCGCAGCGAAGACCACGCCATGATCCTGGCCCGCCTCAGCGCCGTCGAACGTGTCGCGGCCTTTCTGGTCGAATTCGCCGGACGCATCGGCGACGATGAAGCCTTCGATCTGCCGATGACGCGCCAGGACATCGCCGACTACCTGGGCATGACCATCCACACGGTGTCTCGCACCCTGTCGCAGATGCAGGAACGCGGCCTGATCGAGGCCCGATCAAGCCGCCACATCCGTCTGCTGCGTCGTGAGTGTCTGGAGACGCTCTGCGCCTGAACGATCAGGCGGCGCGGGACGTCGCCTGTCCTTTCGCCCAGCCGACCCGCGCCGCCAGGCCGAACGCGGTCAGGGCGCCGATGAGCAGTCCGGTCGCGCCATAGCACCAACCGCAATGTCCGTTCAGCGGGCCGCAGACTGCGGCGTCGCGGGCCATGTGCGCGATCGCGACCTGCGTCGCGACGCCGCCGCATACGAGCAGGGTCAGCCCCAGCACCGCCAGTGCGCCAACGACGAACCGACGTTCCAGAACGGTCAGCGAATCCATACAATCCTCCTAATGGCGGACACCAGTGCACGACGCCTTCGGCGACGGCATTGCGCCAGGTCAAAGAGCGGGCGCCGCGAGTCGGGCAATGGCGTCTGCAATTGCTTTCGAGGGGATCGCACGACAGATGCAGACCACCGCCGCCATACAGGACAAGACGCCGACCGATGTCGCCGCCCTGTTCCTGACCGTCGCGGGCATAGCCGTACTGGCCTTGCTCGGCACGGCCTTCACCGATGACCCGGCCTTCCGGTTCCACGGCTACATCATGACCGCCCTGGCCGTGCTGGCCCTGTCGGCCATGACCATAGGCGTGTCGAACGGCTTCTTCCGTTCCGACCAGTCGAAATACGCCGACGGAGTCATCCGGGCGGGCGTGATCGCGACCATGTTCTGGGGCGTGATCGGCATGACGGTCGGGGTGTTGATCGCGGCTCAACTGTCGTGGCCGAACATCTTCTACTTCCCTGAGGCGGGTTGGCTGAACTTCGGCCGCCTCAGGCCCCTGCACACCTCGGGCGTCATCTTCGCCTTTGGCGGAAACGCCCTGATCTGCACCTCCTTCTGGGTGGTGCAGCGCACGACCAAGGCGCGCCTGGCGGGCGGAGTCTGGCCGTGGTTCGTCTTCTGGGGCTACCAGGCGTTCATCATCCTGGCGGCGACCGGCTATGTCGCCGGCATCACCCAGTCGAAGGAATACGCCGAGCCGGAATGGTATGTGGATCTGTGGCTGACGATCGTCTGGGTCGCTTATCTGTTGGTCTTCCTGGGCACGCTCTGGAAGCGCCGCGAGCCGCACATCTATGTCGCCAACTGGTTCTATCTGGCCTTCATCATCACCATTGCGGTGCTGCACCTGGTGAACAACGCCGCCATCCCGGTGGGCTTGCTGGAAGCGCGCAGCTATTCCGTCTTCTCGGGTGTCCAGGACGCCCTGGTGCAATGGTGGTACGGCCACAACGCCGTCGGCTTCTTCCTGACCGCCGGCTTCCTGGGGATGATGTACTATTTCGTGCCCAAGCGTGTGGAGCGGCCGGTCTATTCCTACCGCCTGTCGATCGTCCACTTCTGGTCGCTGATCTTCATCTACATCTGGGCGGGTCCGCACCACCTGCATTTCACGGCCCTGCCGCAATGGGCGCAGACCCTGGGCATGACCTTCTCGATCATGCTGTGGATGCCGTCGTGGGGCGGCATGATCAACGGGCTGATGACCCTGTCGGGCGCCTGGGACAAGCTGCGCACCGACCCCGTCGTCCGCATGATGGTCGTGGCCATCGCCTTCTACGGTATGTCGACTTTCGAAGGACCGCTGATGTCCATTCGGACGGTCAACGCCCTGTCGCACTATACCGACTGGACCATCGGCCACGTGCACTCCGGCGCTCTGGGCTGGGTCGGATTCATCAGCTTCGGCGCCGTCTATTGTCTGGTGCCCTGGCTGTGGAAGAAGGACCGGCTGTACTCGAACGCTCTGGTCGAGTGGCATTTCTGGATCGCGACCACCGGCATCCTGCTCTACATCACCGCGATGTGGGTCTCCGGCATCATGGAGGGCCTGATGTGGCGCGAGTACACGCCCGACGGCTTCCTGGCCAACAGCTTCATCGAAACGGTCGCCGCCAAACACGTCGAGAACGTCATCCGCACCATCGGCGGTCTGATGTTCCTGACCGGCACTGTGATCATGTCCTACAACCTGTGGCGTACCGTTCGGATGCCGTCTCGCGCTGACGCGAGCGTGCCTTCGTCGACGATCCCGCCCCAACTCCAGCCGGCCGAGTGAGGATCGCACCCATGTGGAAGAAGCATGAGAAGTTTGAACGCCACTCGCTCTGGCTGATCATCGGCATCGTCGTCACCGTGTCGATCGGCGGCCTGGTCGAGATCGCGCCGCTGTTCTGGGTGGAAAGCACCATCGAAGAGGTCGAGGGCGTGCGTCCCTATACGCCTCTGGAGCTGGCCGGGCGCGACATCTACATCTCCGAGGGCTGCTACAACTGCCACTCGCAGATGATCCGTCCGCTGCGCGACGAGGTCGAACGCTACGGCCACTACAGCCTGGCGGCCGAGAGTATGTACGATCACCCGTTCCAGTGGGGGTCCAAGCGCACCGGGCCGGACCTGGCTCGCGTCGGCGGCAAATACTCCAACGACTGGCACCGGGATCACCTGATCAATCCGCGCGCCGTCGTGCCGGAATCCAATATGCCGCCCTATCGGTTCCTGGCGGACCAGGACCTGGACCGTCACGCCATCCAGGCCAAGCTGCAAGCGATGCGCGCCGTCGGCGTTCCGTACACGAAAGACCAAATCGCCAATGCCGAGGCCGACCTTTTGGCCCAGGTCGACCCCTACGCCAGCCAGACTTCGGACCTGCGCCGCCGCTATGACGCGCGCGTCAATCAGGGCGATTTCGACGGCGATCCGAACCGACTGACCAAGCTCGACGCCCTGATCGCCTATTTGCAGGTGCTGGGCACGATGGTCGATTTCCGCACCTACCAGGCCGAGAACCCGGAGAACCTGCGGTGAGTGGTCTCGACTATGAAACCGTGGCCCGCTTCGCCCAGCAGGCCGGCACTCTGTACTTTGGCGCCATCTTCTTCGCGGGCCTGACCTACGCCCTGTGGCCGTCGCGTCGCGAGACCTTCCGCCGGATGTCGCAACTCCCCCTTGAGGATGACCATGACGAACACGTCTGAGCGCGAGCGTGACGACCATACCGGCGTCGAAACCACCGGGCATGAATGGGACGGCATCAAGGAGCTGGATAATCCGTTGCCCCGTTGGTGGCTGTGGGTCTTCTACGGCAGCATCGCCTTCTCGCTGGTGTATTGGATTCTGATGCCGGCCTGGCCGGGCATTAATGGCTACACCCACGGGCTGTTGAACGAGTCCGACCGCGCCAATGTGGCCCAGGAGCTGCGGGCCTTGCAGGTCCAGCGCGGGGCCAATGAGGCGGAGTTGCAGACCGCGAGTCTGCAACAGATCGAGGCCGATCCCGAGTTGCAGGCCCACGCCATGGCCGTCGGGGCCTCGGTCTTCGGCGACAACTGCGCCACCTGCCACGGCGCGGGCGGCGGCGGGGCCAAGGGGTATCCCAACCTGCGCGACGACGTCTGGCTGTGGGGCGGGTCGTTGGACGAGATCGAACACACCATCCGCGTCGGCATCCGTTCGGGTCACGCCCAGACCCGGACGTCGCAGATGCCCGCTTTCGGCCGTGACGGTATGCTGGACCAGAAGCAGGTCGCTGACATGACCGAATACGTCGTGGCCCTGTCGGGACGTCAGGCGGATCGCGCCGCCGTCGGGCGCGCGGCCCAACTCTACGCCGACAACTGCGCGGCTTGCCACGGCGCGACCGGAACCGGCGATCGGGCGCAGGGTGCGCCGGACCTGACGGACCGCGAGTGGCTCTATGGGTCGGATCGCGAATCCATCGCGGCCCAGATCCACAACGGCCGCGGCGGCGTCATGCCGACGTGGGAAGGCCGCTTCTCGCCTGGCGTGATCAAGGCGCTGGCCGTCTATGTGCACGCCAACTCGGCCGGCGACTCGCATCCGACCGCCGTCGCCGTCGCCGCCGCCGCGACCGCGCAAGCGGTTGCGGCCCCGGCCGCCGCAGTCGAGGCCGCGCCGACCCGATGACCACCCTGATAGACCGCACCAAACCAAAACCGCCTTCCGGCGAGGCGGGTGCGGTCTCGATCGCCGAGCAGCAGCGCGAAAAGGCCAAGCCCAAGGGCTTGTACCAGGCGCGCGTGCCCATCTATCCCAAACTGGTCCATGGCCGCTGGCGGTGGATCAAATGGGCGCTGCTGATCGCCATGCTGGCGATCTACTACATCACGCCATGGATCCGCTGGGACCGGCCTGGCGACCTGCCGGACCAGGCGGTGCTGGTCGATTTCGCTGGCCGCCGCTTCTATTTCTTCTGGATCCAGCTCTGGCCCCAGGAGGTTTATTTCATCACCGGCTTGCTGGTGCTGGCGGCCCTGGCCCTGTTTCTGACCACGGCGTTGTTCGGCCGACTGTGGTGCGGTTACGCCTGTCCGCAGACGGTGTGGACGGACCTGTACATCTATGTCGAACGGATGTTCGAAGGCGATCGCAACGCGCGAATGCGCCTGGACGCCGCGCCTTGGTCGTTCAACAAGCTGTGGCGCAAGGTCGGCAAACACGCCGTCTGGCTGGGCGTCGCCTTTGGCACAGGCGGGGCCTGGATCTTCTATTTCCACGACGCGCCGACCCTGATCCGCACCTTCTGGGTCGGGACCGGGCCGATGACGGCCTATATTTCGTGCGCCATCCTGACCTTCACCACCTATGTCTTCGCCGGCTATATGCGCGAGCAGGTCTGCACCTATATGTGCCCCTGGCCGCGCATTCAGGGCGCCATGCTGGACGACCAGTCGTTTCAGGTCACCTACCGTTACGATCGGGGCGAGCCGCGCGGACCGCACAAGAAGGGGACCGGCTGGGAAGGGCGCGGCGACTGCATCGACTGCAACCAGTGCGTGGTCGTCTGTCCCATGGGCATCGACATCCGCAACGGCGCCCAGATGGAGTGCATCAACTGCGGTCTGTGCATCGACGCCTGCGACGCCATGATGGACAAGGTCGGCCGTCCGCGCGGCCTGATCGCCTATGACACCGACGCCGCCGTGGCCGCCCGCGCCAGCGGTCGTCCGGTCAAGCACGAACTGGTGCGGCCTCGCACGCTCTACTACGCCGTGGCGCTGGTCGTTGTGGCGGGGCTGATGCTCTGGGGGTTCAGCCAGCGGACGCTGATCGGCGTCCACGCCCTGCGAGATCGCAATCCGACCTATGTCGTTCTGCACGACGGCTCGGTGCGCAACGGCTATACGCTGAAGATCGCCAATCGGAATTTCGACGACGCCCAGGTCAAGGTGCGCTTCTCGGGTCCCGAGGGGGCGGTTCTGAGCAGCCCCGGACGCACCGCGGGTCAGACCTTGATCCTGAACGTCAAACCCAACCAGGTCACGCCCGTCCGTGTCTTCGTCACCGCGCCGGAACCGGCCGAAGGCGTCGGCGGTCCCCAACAGGCCGTGTTCGACATCACCGCCGGGCGCGAGCACGAGACCCTTCCCACCGCCTTCGATTACGGGGACGCCACGCGATGACAGCCAAGACCCAGACCGCGAAACAACCCGCCGGCTTCGTCATCAAGGGCTGGCACGTGGCCGCGATGGTCGTCGGCTTCTTCGCCGTGGTGATCGCCGTCGACGGCCTGTTCCTGACCCTGGCCTACCGGACGCACCCGGGTCAGGTCGCGGCCAAGCCGTATGAGACCGGCCTTCTGTACAACGCCGAGATCAAGCGGTTCCGGGATCAGCAGGCGCTGGGTTGGCGCGCGGCGACCGAGGCGCGGCCGGGGATGCTGGTGGTGTGGATGCGCGACCGCGAGGGCGGCCCCGTGACCGGGTTGAAGCCGACGGCCCTGCTCCAGCGTCCGGCCACGGAACAGGGGGCCATGCGGTTGACACTCACCGAGACGACGCCTGGCCAATACGAGGTCCGGCGTGACGGGCTGACCGGCGCCTGGGATGTTCGTATCGAGAGCGACGATGGTCAGGGCCGTGATTTCGTCGCCGAGCGGAGGCTGATTTGGCGATGACCCTGGACGCGGTCTCTGGCCGCGACATGAGCGCCTTCCTGCGCCCTCTGGATCATGGGCGCAGGGGTCTGGATCTGCTGGTCACCGGCGCGCGCTGCGCCGGATGCATCTCCAAGATCGAGCGTGAGCTGTCGGCCATGCCCGGCGTCGAGACGGCGCGTCTGAACCTGTCGACCGGGCGGCTGGCCGTGACCTTGAGCGGACGCGAGGCCCAGGCTGGACGCGTCGTGGCGGCGGTGGAGCGGCTGGGCTACGGCGTCACGCCTTTCGACCCTGCGGCGGGACGCAAACAGGTGGACCGCGAGGGACGCCGTCTGTTGATCGCTCTGGGCGTCGCAGGTTTCGGCGCCATGAACGCCATGATGTTCTCCGTGCCGCTTTGGGCCGGACTGTTCGGGCAGGAGCTGGGTCCGGCGACGCGAAGCCTGATGATGTGGCTGTCCGCCATCGTCGGCGCGCCTTGCGCCCTGTTCGCGGGCATGACCTTCTTCCAGTCGGCCTGGCGGTCGCTGAAGGCCGGGCGCGCCAACATGGACGTGCCGATCTCGATCGGCGTCATCCTGACCCTGATCATCAGCTTCATCGAATCCTTCCTGGGCGGCCGCGACGCCTATTTCGACGCGGCTGTTTCGCTGCTCTTCCTGCTGCTGATCGGGCGGTATCTGGATCATATGTTGCGGGCGCGGGCGCGGGGGGCGGCGGGCGACCTGTTGGCGCTTCAGGCGCGGGCGGCCCAACGTCTGAACGCCGATGGACAAGAGGCCACGATCCCCGTCTCCGAGATCGCCCCGGGCGACCTGTTGCGCGTGCGCCCGGGTGAACGCATTCCGGTCGACGCCGTGGTGGTGGAGGGCCGTTCGACGCTGGACGCCAGTCTGCTGACCGGCGAAAGCGCGCCCCAACCTCTGGTCGAGGACGATTTGTGTCGTGCGGGCGCGGTCAATTTGACCGGCCTGCTGATCCTGCGCGCGGAAGCACGATCCGAGGATTCCGCCCTGGCCGCCATCGCGCGGCTGGTCGAGGCGGGAACCCAGTCGCGCTCGGCCTATGTGCGTTGGGCCGACAAGGCGGCGGCCATCTATGTGCCCGTGGTGCACAGCCTGGCGGCGGCGACCTTCCTGGGCGGACTGGCTTTCGGCCTGGGACCGCGTGAGGCGCTGATCCGGGCGGCCGCCCTGTTGATCATCACCTGCCCCTGCGCCCTGGGCCTGGCTGTTCCGGCGGTTCTCGTGGCCGCCAGCGGCCGTTTGTTCCGTAAGGGCGTCCTGGTCAAGTCGGGCGCCGCCTTGGAGCGGTTGGCCCAGGTCGACCATGTGGTCTTCGACAAGACCGGCGTCCTGACCGAAGGGCGTCCGGCCCTGGTGCGCGGCCACGCCATGCTGACCCAGGCCGCGCCCCTGGCCCGTGCTTCCAGCCATCCGTTAGCCAAGGCCCTGGCCCGTGCGGCGGGACCGGGAATCCTGGCCGCTTCAGCCGTTGAGACGGCGGGACAGGGGGTCAGCGGCCTGATCGACGGCCGCCCCGCGCGACTGGGCCGGGCCGACTTCGTCGGCGCCCCCCAGACGGATCATGCCGAGACCGAATTGTGGTTCGGCTTCGACGACGGACCCAAGACCCGTTTCGTCTTCTCGGATGTCATCCGCCCCGACGCCGCCGACACGGTTGCGGCGTTGAAGGCCATGGGTCTGTCGGTCGAGGTGCTGTCGGGCGATCACGAAGGACCGGTTCGTCGCATCGCAGCCGAAGCCGGGATCGATCAGGTCCGCGCCGCCCAGACGCCGCAGGACAAGGCCGCCGCCATCGACCGGCTGAAGGCCGAGGGACGTCATGTGCTGATGGTCGGGGATGGTCTGAACGACGCCGCCGCCCTGGCCCGCGCCCACGCCGCCATCGCCCCAGGCACGGCGCTGGAGGCCAGTCAGAACGCCGCCGATCTGGTGTTGACCGGCGAAGCGCTGTTTCCCGTCGTCGACGCCATCCGTACGGCGCGATCCGCGCGTGGCCGGGTGCGCGAGAATTTCGGCTTCGCGGCGATCTACAACCTGTTCGCGGCGCCCGCGGCCATGCTGGGGCTGGTCAATCCGTTCGTCGCCGCCATCGCCATGTCGGCCTCGTCCCTGATCGTGACGTTGAACGCTCTGCGTCTGTGGGTGCGGCGATGAACGTCATCGTGCTTCTGGCCCCGATCTCGCTGGCCCTGGGCGTCGCGGCCGTCGCCGCCTTTCTGTGGAGCCTCAAGGCCGGTCAGTACGAGGATATGCGCGGCGCGGCCGAACGGGTGCTGATGGACGACGCCGACGACGCCCCGCCGCCGCCGCGCGCGTGATAAGGTCGGGCCTGTCCGCCGATTCCGGCGCAGGTCGGAGCCGCCGCCCTTGATCCCCGCCGAAAGTGCGAACGAAGGCTTCACCTCGCGACGCTACGGCTATGTCGCCGCCCTGGTCGGCGCCCTGATCACCCTGGGTCTGAGGCTGCTTCTGGACGACGTCTTCGCCGGGCGCACCTTCTTCGTGCCCTATGTCGCCATGGTTCTGGTCGCCGCCATGCTGGGCGGGCGAGGCCCGGCTTTGCTGGCCACGGCGCTGGGCGTGGTGATCGCGGGCGGAGCGCTGAAGGCGGACCTGTGGCGTGACCCCGCCAATCTGATCGACACCCTGATCTTTCTGCTGGTCGGCCCGGCCATCGCCGTCGTCGGTGAGAGCCTGCGCCGCAAGGGGCGCGAGGCGGCGACGCGCGAGGCGCATCTGGAGACCATTCTGGAGACCGTGCCCGAAGCCATGATCGTCATCGACGAGCGGGGGGTCATGCAGTCTTTCAGCACCGCCGCCGTGCGCCTGTTCGGATGGTCGTCGGACGAGGCGGTGGGCCAGAACGTCAGCCTTCTGATGCCGGAGCCGGATCGTTCCGCCCACGACGGCTACATGGAGCGTTACCTGACGACAGGCGAACGCCGCATCATCGGCATCGGCCGCATCGTGGTCGGTCAGCGCAAGGACGGCTCGACATTTCCCATGGAGCTGGCCGTGGGCGAGGCGCGCGTAGGCGCCGATCGTTTCTTCACCGGCTTCGTGACCGACCTGACGGAGGACCGAAAACAGGAACGCCGACTTCAGGAGCTGCAATCCGAACTGGTCCACGTTTCGCGGCTGACGGCCATGGGCGAGATGGCGTCCACATTGGCGCATGAGCTGAACCAGCCGTTGTCGGCCATCGCCAGCTACATGAAGGGATCGGTCACCCTGCTGGAGGGCGAAACGCCTGACCTGGACCGGCTGCGCTCGGCGCTGGACCGCGCTGGCGATCAGGCCCTGCGTGCGGGCGCCATCATCAAACGCCTGCGTGAGTTCGTGGCCAAGGGCGAGACCGAGCATACGCTGGAAGATCCGGTCAAGATGCTGGAAGAAGCCAGCGCCCTGGCCCTGGTCGGGGTCAAGGATCGCGACGTGCGCGTGAACCTGAAGCTGGACCGCGACGCCGGTCCGGTGGTCGTGGACCGCATCCAGATCCAGCAGGTGGCCCTGAACCTGATCCGCAACGCCATCGACGCTATGGCGGACGCGCCTCGCCGCGAGCTGGAGATCGCCGTCCGGGCCGAGGACGACAAGATGGTGCGGATCAGCGTTTCCGACACCGGCTCGGGCCTGGACCCCGTGGTGCGCGGGCGGTTGTTCCAGCCCTTCGTCACGAGCAAGGCCGACGGCATGGGCGTGGGGCTGTCCATATGTCGCACCATCGTCGAAGCCCATGGCGGACGCATCTGGGCCGAGGATAAAGAGGGCGGCGGCGCGGTCTTCGCCTTCACCCTTCCGCGCGCCGAGGGAGACGACGGTGCCGACTGAGCGCGTCCATGTGATCGATGACGATGCGGGCCTGCGTGAGGCCCTGGCCTTCCTGTTCGAGGTCAACGGGGTGGACGCCGATTTTCACGTCTCGGCCGACGCTTTTCTGGAGGCTCTGCCGGTCGCGTCGGGGTGCGTGCTGACCGACATCCGTATGCCGGGGCGAACCGGATTGGAACTGGTGCAGGAGCTGAAAGCGCGGGGCGTCGATCTGCCGGTCGTGGTCATGACGGGTCATGGCGACGTGCCTCTGGCGGTCGAAGCCATGAAGGCCGGCGTCGTCGACTTCATCGAAAAACCGTTCGGCGACGATGTGCTGCTGAAGGCCGTGCGGTCGGCGCTGATTCATCTGAAGTCCGACTGCGGCGCAACGGAAGGCGACACGCGCCTGTCGGGCCTGTCCCCGCGCGAGCGGGACGTTCTGGAGGGCGTTGTGGCGGGCAAGCCCAACAAGGTCATCGCCCATGAACTGGAAATCAGCCCGCGCACGGTCGAGATCTACCGCGCCAATCTGATGACCAAGACCGGCGCCCGCAACATCGCCGAACTGATGCGCATCGCGCTGGCGGCCGGTCTCTAGGGCCAAATCGGCCGAGGCGGGCGCCGCCCGGTTCGGGGCGCACGCGCCAAGGCGGCTTCTCTGCGAACGATCAGGCTCTGGGGCTTGTTCCAGAACAAGGCGGTCGACCGCGCGCGCGGTGAGGATGAGGGTCGGACCACCTTGCGTCCGCAAGTCTCGGTTCGTCGCCCGTGCCCATATCCCAGCGACCGGTCCTGCTTATCGTCGATGACGATCCCGAGGTCCTGCACGCCCTGGCTTTTCTGACCCAGGCGCGGGGTTATGACGCGCGTCGTTGCGGAACCTCGGCCGAAGCCCTGGCCGCCGCGACCGATGGTCTGCACTGTCTGGTGATCGACCAAAATCTTCCAGACCTGTCGGGCGTCGAACTGTTGGGGCGATTGCGGGAACGCGGCGTGGCCGCACCGGCCGTGATCATCACCACGGCCCCATCCGCCGCCCTGGTGCGCCAGGCCGCGGCGGTCGACGCCTCGATCGTCGAGAAGCCGCTGTTGGACGAGGCCCTGTTCGTGCGGATCGCCGATCTGACCGGGACGGCCCGCTAGGTTCCGGCCAACGTCATGCCGATGCGGCTCGGCAAGGGCGCGCCGAATACGCCTGGACCCCTGGCATGGGAAGAGTGGCGGAGAGGGGGGGATTCGAACCCCCGGTACGCTTTCACGCACGCCGCATTTCGAGTGCGGTACATTCAACCACTCTGCCACCTCTCCGCGAGGCCTTCAGTAGGCTTGGTTGAAGGACGGCTTCTCTAAGGGCGTCCGCGCCTTGCCGCAAGCGGCTGGCGCAAAATTATCGCTGGGCCGGGAGAGGCAAGCCGCCGAGGGGTGCGCCTTGGGCGTCGGAGCAGGCGAAACGGAACAGTTCGGCGGGACGTCCGCCGGTCGCCGACATCACCCCGGTCGGTTCGACCAGACCGGCGCGTTCGACCCCGCGGCGGAAATTCTGCTTGTGCAGGGTCAAGCCCGAAACGGCTTCGGCGACGGCCTGGAGTTCGAACAGGCTGAAGGTTTCGGGCGCCAGGTCGAACAGAACCGGTCGGTACTTCAACTTGCTGCGCAGGCGGCCCAGGCCCGTCGCCAGGATGCGGCGGTGGTCCGAGGCCATGGCGCGGCCCAGCGGCGGCGGGAACGGTTCGTCGCGATCGCGGGCGGCTTCGGCGACCAAACCGGCCTCGTAAAGCAACTCATACCGTTCCAGCACCCGCTCTTCGTTCCAGCGCAGGCCGGGCGTCAGGGCGAACAGGGTGTCGGCGCGGGCGCGGCGTTGGGCGTCCGCTCCGGCCCATCGGCTCAGGCCCTCGGCGATGGCGTCCATGACGACGGGCGGGCCGTTGCGGCGATCCTCCCACGGGAACAGGTCGAAAACGGGGGTCCAGCGGGCGCCGGGCGTCTCGGCCGCTTCGTGCGTCAGGGCCAGATAGCCGACCGAGACTTCGCGTCGCCGGTCAGGGCCAGGCGTGGCGCGCGGCGAGGCCCGGCCCAGGTCGCCGAAGGTGTAGAGCTGTTCAACGAAGCCCAGATGAAACCCCGTCTGGACCGTCACGAAGGCGCGCAGGGCCAGTTCGAAGGTGCGGTCGGTCACGGGGTCGAAGGGACCGAAGGGCAGGGCGGCCTCGCCGTCGCCGTCGATGGTCAGGACGACGGCCTGGCGGTCTCGCACGGCCATGACCACGGCCGACAGGCCGATCCGAATCCCTGCGTCGTCGCCCCGCGCGCCCATTCTATTCCGTATGCCAGGCGTCGGCGGGCGCGATCAGCCCCACGGCGCCGGCCAGCACCCGATACCGTTCCAGATAGCGCTCCTGCGCCAGGGACGGGGGCAGGGGGTCGATGATCAGGTCGTAGTCGGGCGGGGGCGAGCCGAAGAAGCCCAGGGCCTCCTTTTTCGAAAACCCGGCCAGTTGGGTCGCCTCGAAGAAGGCGCAGGCCTTGTCGGCCTTCTTAATCAGGGCCTTGATCTGGGGGGGCGTCTTGGGCGGCAGGCCGAAACGGACGTGAATCGCGCCCTCCAGCCGCGCCTCGAAAGCCTTGTAGTTGACGCCCAGCGCCGACTTGAACGGCGAGATCATGTCGCCGATGACGTATTCCGAGGCGTCGTGCAGCAGGGCGGCCAGCCGCCATTTGGGGTCCAGACCCGGCTTGATGTGGGCGGCGATCTCTTCGACCACCACGCTGTGCTGGGCCACCGAGAAGGCGTGTTCGCCGATCGTCTGGCCATTCCAACGGGCGACGCGGGCCAGGCCGTGGGCGATGTCTTCGACCTCGATATCGAACGGCGAAGGGTCCAACAGGTCCAGGCGGCGGCCGGACAGCATACGCTGCCAGGCGCGAGGCGGCTTGGCGCGGGGGGCGGGCTTGGTCGGGGTGTCGGCCAATGAAGTCACAGTCCTGCGGTTGGGCAGGTCAGGTGACGCATCCGGCCCTTGGGATCAAGGGCCGCGCGGCGCCTATTGACCGACGTTGAGGGTCACCAGGGCCTTGGCGGCGTCGAAAACGGCGTCCTGCTCACGTTCCTTGGTGCGCACGGTGGCGACGACGATGGGACCGTCGGCCGGGCCGCGCGCCTCATAACCGACCATGCGCCAACCGGGGTTCGAAGAGCCGTTGTCCGTCAGCACCCAGGTCGAGCGGGTGGCGTCGCCCGCGCCGCGCGTGCGAACCTCGGCGCCGCCGTCGGTCGCGTTGATGGCGACGGATTCGTCATTGGAACGGACATTGACCGTGCCGCCCGTATCGTCGGCGTTGATGCTGAGACCGCCGATGCGCACGCGGGCCTTGTCGCCATGGGCGTCGATCATGACGCCGGGCAGCCGGACGTGGGCCGTGTCGCCTGCCGCAGCTTCGGCTTCGGCGGCGGCCTTTTCGGTCTCCGCCACGGCGCGTTCGGCGTCCGCGGCTCGGGCCTGCGCGTCCCTGGCGGCGTCCTGGGCCTGGCGGGCGCGAATGTCGGCCAGGACGTGCGGCAGGTCCTGGGCCAGTTGATTTTCGAATGACCGCAACACCTGGGACGACGGAGCGCCCTTCAGATCGACCAGATGCAGGCTGACCTCGGCCCCCTTGGGACCGGTGTAGGTGCAGGCCTTGCCGCCAGGCTGCGCCGAACCCTTGCGGGTCAGCACGCCCTGGGTCTCGGGGCATTGCAGGGCCTCGACCACCTTCAGCACGCCGCGCGCCCCCGCGTCGGTCGAGGTCGAGGAGATGCGCACGTTCGGCTCGTCACAGGCGGCCAGGGCCGTCGCCGCGAACGCGAGCGGCAGCAGGACAGGTGACAATGCGAAGGGTCTCATGACGCATATCCTGCGCCCGCCGGTCTGATTGACCAGTGAATTCGCGTTAATCGCCATGTCTCGCCCGCGTCGAAGATGTGGCTCAAACGCCGGGACGACCGGCTTCTCGCCGGTTCAAGAAGGCCAGACGCTCGAACAGATGCACGTCCTGCTCGTTCTTCAGCAGGGCGCCGTGCAGCGGCGGTATCAGCTTGCCCGGCGACTGTTCGCGCAGGGTCTCGGGGTCGATGTCGTCGGCCATCAGCAGCTTCAGCCAATCCAGCAACTCCGAGGTCGATGGTTTCTTCTTCAGGCCGGGCGTGTCGCGCAAGGCGTAGAAGGTCCTCAAAGCCTCCGAAACCAGACGCGGCTTGATGCCGGGGAAATGCACCTCGACGATGGCCTTCATCGTCTCTTCGTCGGGGAAGCGGATGTAGTGGAAGAAGCAGCGGCGCAGGAAGGCGTCTGGCAGTTCCTTTTCGTTGTTCGAGGTGATGATGACGATGGGGCGCACGGCCGCGCGGATCGTCTCGTCCGTCTCCTGGACATAGAACTCCATGCGGTCGAGTTCCTGAAGCAGGTCATTCGGAAACTCGATGTCGGCCTTGTCGATCTCGTCGATCAGCAGGACGGGGCGAACCGGCGCGGTGAAGGCCTCCCACAGCTTGCCGGGGCGCAGATAGTTGCGCACGTCGTGGACCCGCTCCTCGCCCAACTGGCTGTCGCGCAGGCGGCTGACGGCGTCGTATTCGTACAGGCCGTTGTGGGCCTTGGTCGTCGATTTGACGTGCCAGGTGATCAAGGGCGCGTTCAGGGCGGCGGCGATCTCATAGGCCAGGACCGTCTTGCCGGTGCCCGGTTCGCCCTTGATCAGCAACGGCCGTTCCAGCGTCACGGCGGCGTTGACGGCGATCTTCAAATCGTCGGTGGCGATATAGCTGGCGGTTCCTTGGAACCGCGCGCCCTGATCCTGCATCCGCATCCATCCTCGGCTCGGCTTTCGACAGCCCTAGCCCAGGACGGGGCGACTTAACAACGATCAGGTGATGCGTTTGACCGACACGGGGTCGCTGGCCGGGAAACTCTCTTGCAGCCCTTCGTCGATCAGGGCCTCCTGGCGGTTCTCGGCCAAACCGCCTTCGTCATCCAGTTGATCCGGTTTGCCGTGTTCACGCGGCGCACGCCGGGCATAGGGCGCGTCGGGATCGTTATCGGCGCGGAAGTCGGGGCGTGTGCTCATCGGTCTTCCTTCCGGTCGGGACCATAGCCCAGGTCGTCGATATCGTCGTCCGACAGACGTTTGGCCTCCCAATGGGCGGCGCTGGCCTGGGCGCCGCGCGCATTGCGCATCAGGCCGGAGTAGATCAGTTCGACCTCGCCCTCGCCGGCCCGGTTCGCACTGTCGTCGTCTTCGTCGGTCTGGCTGGTCTCGTCGTGTTCAGGCTTGATCTCGGACATGACGCGTCTCGCTTCCGAGACGGAAACGTTCGAGCCTCAGTCGTCGTTCCAATTTCCCGCCACGGCGTCGTCCAATCCGGCGCGCACCGCCGCGATCGCGCGGGGCCAGCCGTCGAAGCCGCCGGTCGCGAATGTCCGCACGTGCGGATAGAAGACGTAGCGGTCGGTGCCCATCAGATGCCAGTCGTCCGGCGCATGGATCAGCCAGGTCCGCGCCCCGACGGTGGCGGCCAGATTGGTCCCGGCGATGCCCGGCCCGACCACCAGATCGCAGGCGACCGACAGGGCGGCCACATCCTCCAGATCGTTCCTCAGGTCGATGGGCGGGGTCCAGACGGCCACGCCCGCCGCCTCGGCCGCCGCCAGGTCGTCCGACACGTCGCCGCATTGCAGATTGACCATGACGCAACCGGGCGCGGTCAGAACCGGCTTCCAACGCTCGAAGCTGGAGAAGTAGCGGGCGCGCACGCCGGTCAGCACCAGGCTTTTCCAGTGCAGGCCGACCTTCAGGCCGGGACCGAGTTTTTCCAGCTCCGCCTTCCAATGAGCGACCCTCGCCGGATCGGCCTTCAGATAGCCGTGCGTCTTTGGAAAGTCCGCCAGGCTGCGGCGGAACGGGATCAACAGGCTGGCCATCGGCGCCCAGGCGTCTAGCTTGGGTTCGCCCGCTTCGGCCAACTCCTCCATGAAGGGGCAGACGCGGGTCAGGCGGCCTTCCAGCCGCACCGAGCGGTGGGCGCCGACCACGGCCTGGGGAAAGCTGCGCTGGTACATATCGACCAGGCGCGCTTCGACGGCGATGAAGACCTTTCCTTCGGGACCCACGGCGCGAATGGCGTCGGGAATGCAGGCGCCGAAGATCATCTCGTCGGCGATGCCTTGTTCGCCGATGATCAGCAGGCGCTTTCCAGCGATATCCGTCTCGGCTGGATTCCAGCGGGGGGCGTCGATCAGAAAGCGGACCGCTTCCGGCATGGCCGGGTCCAGCCGGATCTCATAGGTCTCGAAACCCTCGGGGATGCGGCCCATGCCCATCAGCAGCAGGGCGCGGGCCATCATCATCATGGCCTGTTCGTAGCCGGGTTCTGCGCCGTCGTAGGCGGTGATCAGGTCCTCTAACGCGCCGTCCTCGTCGCCCAGCGGCTGGCGGACGTTGGCGCGGTTGTAGCGGGCTTTGGCGAAGCCGGGGTCGATCCGCAGCGACTCCTCGAAAAAGGTCAGGGCCGTGGCCATGTCGCCCTGGTCGCTGAGGACCGTGCCCAGCGTGTTCCACAACACCGGATTGGCCGGCTCTATGGCGATCATGTCGCGCAACGTATCGACGGCGTCGCCATAGCGTTGGGCGTCGCGCAACACACAGGCCAGATTGTTGGTCGCCTCGACATGGCCGGGGTTGGCCGACAGGTATTTGACCAGCAGTTTCTCGGCGATCTCCAGATAACCCAGTCGTTGGGCCAGGCGGCCCAGATCGTGCGCCACCTCGGTCTCGTCAGGCAGCAGTTTCAGCGCCGCCTCATAGGCGGTCAGGGCCTGGCTCAGGTCGCCCGCCTTTTCCTGGCAGATGGCCAGGACGTGCCAGGCCAGGCCGCTGCGCTCGTCCAACGCCAGGGCGTCGAGGCAGCGTTTGGCGCCCAGCCGGTAGTTGTTCATCCGCACCGCGGCCAAGGCCGCCTTCAGCTTCTCGATGACCTTCTTCTGGGTCGCCAACCGCCCCCGTTCGCTCGCGGCCAGCTCCCTGGACAGGCGGCGGATGGCCTCGGGCGAGGCGGCGTCTCCGATCGTGCCCTGGGCCACGGGCTGAAACGCATGGGCGAGATCGGCGGAAGGGTCGGTCAGGGCCATCGAACGCTCGAACAGGGAAGACTTCGCCTGTGTGGCCGACCACATCACAAGACATGGTTAACCACGACTGTTTAGCCTTCCCTCAGCGCCGTCCGTCTAGACCTTGGGGCGCGGGCCAGAGGGAAAGCCGATCAAATGCCGTTGAAGCTGTCGCTGAAACCCGGCGAGAAATTCGTGCTCAACGGGGCCGTCGTCCAGAACGGCGACCGTCGCGGCGTGTTGATCCTGCAAAACAAGGCCAACGTCCTGCGCGAAAAGGACATCATGCAGGCGGACGAGGTGACCACGCCGGCCAGGCGCATCTATTTCCCCGTCATGATGATGTATATCGACGAGACGCAGGCTTCGAAATTCTATGATGAATTCGCTCTGCGCCTGACGGAGTTCATGGCCGCGACCCGCAACCCCGACGCCATGGCCGACTGTGTCGCCGCGTCCAAGCACGTTTTGGCCCGCGAATACTACAAGGCCCTGTTGGCCGCCCGCAAACTGGTCGAGTACGAGGACAAGCTCACGCATGTCGCTTCAGGCCTATAAGACCGCCGCCGCGCGGACCGAGTCTCCGCGTGAGATGGAGTATCGTCTGTTCGGTCAGGTGACGCGCGCCCTGGTGCACGCATCGACTGTTGATCGTACGGATATCCAGACCCGCATCGACGCCCTGGACTGGAATCGTCGCCTGTGGTCGGCCCTGGCGACGGATTGCAGCGACCCGGACAACGCCCTGGCCAATCCGCTGCGGGCGCAGATCATCTCCATCAGCCTGTTCGTGAACCGCCACTCGTCCGAGATCATGCGCGGCGACGAGGATTTCGAACCCCTGATCGACATCAACAAGATGGTCATGCAGGGCCTGTCGGGCGCGCTGGAAGCGGCCTGATCCACACTAGGCAATCTCTGTCCGACGCGCCGGGTCGATCCTGCCGGGCGCGGTTTCGGCATCGCCCAAGATATTGAAAAACCTAAACTGAACACGGGCGAAACGCGGGTCCGGTTCTTGCGTGGGCGCGGGCGAACCAGAACCGGTTCTACGGCCAGAAGGCCGTTCCACAACCGACCAGAATGGAAGGATCGCCGTATGCTCTCTAGCTCGGTCAACACCAACGTGGGCGCGATGATCGCGCTCCAGAACCTGAACGCCACCAACGCCGCTCTGGCGGAGACCCAAAGCCGGATCAACACCGGCAAGAAGGTCGCTTCCGCCAAGGACAACGGGGCCATCTGGGCGATCGCCCAGGGTCAACGAGCCGACATCGGCGCCCTGGGGGCGGTCAAACAGTCGCTCGACCGGGGCATCGCTGCGGTCGATGTGGCGATGGCGGCGGGCGAGACGGTCTCCGACCTCTTGCTGCAAATGAAGGAGAAGGCTCTGGCGGCGACGGATGCGTCGCTGAAGACTGCGGCTCGGGCCGCGTTGAACGAGGACTTCAAGGCGCTTCGCGATCAAATCGCCAGCGTCACCTCCAACGCCGACTTCAACGGGGTGAACCTGCTGAAGACCGGCGCGACGGGGTTCCAGGCCCTGGCCAATGCTGACGGCTCGTCCTCACTGACGGTCTCGGCGGAGGTCCTGGCCCTGGGAGGCGCCAACGTCACCGTGGCCACGACGCAGGCGATCGACACCCTGACCAAGGCGACGGCCTCGCTTACGGCCGTCAACACCTCCATCGACCGTGTCTCGGCCTCGCTCGCGCGGCTGGGCACCAAGTCGAAGGCCCTGAGCACTCACCAGACCTTCGTCGGCAAGCTGTCGGATGCTCTGGAGAGCGGGGTGGGCAATCTGGTCGACGCCGATCTGGCGAAGGAGAGCGCCAAGCTCCAGGCTCTGCAAACCAAGCAGCAGTTGGGAGTGCAGGCCCTGTCCATCGCCAACCAGACTCCTCAGTTGGTCCTGTCGCTGTTCCGCGGCTGATCGGCCTTCAGGTTTCGAAAAAAGCGCCGGGGGAGTTCGCTCCCCCGGCGTTTTGGCATGACGCCATGGTCGCATCGCGACGCGCTAACGCTCGGGACGCGGTCCCTCGCTGCTTGAGCGCGGGAGGGGTGGTCATCACGAAAAGGCGAACGATCTTGGCGAAGTCGCCGAACTGATCTTACCTCCACCTCGTGCGCTCGTTGGGGGCGCGTCGTGAAAGGAGGTGATCCAGTGTCTCATTGTCATCAATCGCGTGCGGTGGCCGCGACCCTGGCTTCTTCGGAGGTCCGGGCCTGACCTTTCAGGCTTTCGGTTTCGGCTGACCGTATCGCGGTCAGACAATGGAGGGCCGCCGCGATCACGCGGCGGCCCTTTCCGTTAGCCGATCAGACCGCGCCACCAGTCCATCGAGACCAGGAAGATGCGGCTGATCACCTCCCACGCCAGCCAGACGAAGGCGCTGAAACCGGCGACGCCGATCCAGGCGGTCGCCACCGCCGCGCCGTCCCGCTGCATCAGGCCGAATCCGAACAGGGCGACGAACAGCGATGGAAACAGATTGCCGCCGAAGATCGGCAGCATGACGATCAGGGTCAGGCAGCAACAGGCCAGGCCGATCAACACCTCCGAGATCTCATTGGTCAGCAGCAGCCAACGGGGCCTGGATATCCGTTCGACGGCGCGCAAGGGACGCTGCACCCGATCGACCACCTTGCGGTATTCCTCGCGCGGCAAACTGCTCTTCAACGCCCATCGCGGCAGCCACAACTGGTCGCGCCGGAACAGCAGTTGCAGACAGATCAGCATCAAGGGCGCGCCCAGCACCGTCGTCGATCCGGGAATGGGCGAGGCCAGGGCGTTCAACAGCCCCAGAAAGACCATCATGGCCCCGAAGCCGCGCTCGCCGAAAGCGTTGACCAGTTCTCCCAAATACAGCTTCGGCTCGCTTCGCGCGCCGATGTCCTCCAGCACCTGCGAGAACGGCCGGGCGTCGCTCTGATAATCGTAATCGGGCATGGCGCTCGGCGGGGAAGGACGGATCGACAGGCATTTAGGCGGGCGCGTGGTCCGACGCCACTAAACATTCCGCAACACTCGGACGCGGCTGAGGAAACCCGTGCGCCAGGCGACGCCCCGACCGCTACGCCCCCAGCAACTCGCGTCCGATCAGGAAGCGGCGGATTTCATTGGTGCCGGCGCCGATGTCGTACAGTTTGGCGTCGCGGACCAGGCGTTCGACCGGCCATTCCTTGGTGTATCCGGCGCCGCCCAGGGCCTGAACCGCCTCCAGCGACACCTTCACCGCGTTTTCGGACGCCAGCAGGATGGCCCCTGCCGCGTCATAGCGGGTGGTCAGACCCTGATCGCAGGCGCGGGCGACCGCATAGACATAGGCGCGGGCCGAGTTCAGGGCCACGTACATATCCGCGACCTTGCCCTGCATCAGTTGGAAACCGCCGATCGGTTTTCCGAACTGCTTCCTGTCGCGGACATAGGGCAGCACCACGTCCAGCGCCGCCTGCATGATGCCCAGCGGACCGGCCGACAGCACGGCGCGCTCATAGTCCAGGCCGCTCATCAGCACGGCCGCGCCGCGCCCTTCGCCGCCCATGACGTTCTCTTCGGGGATCTCGCAGTCGGTGAACACCAATTCGGCGGTGTCGGAGCCGCGCATCCCCATCTTGTCCAGCTTCTTGGAGACGCTGAAGCCCTTCATGCCCTTTTCGACCAGGAAGGCGGTGACGCCGCCGTTGCCTTCGCCGGTGCGGGCATAGACCACCAGGGTCTCGGCGTGCGGGGCGTTGGTGATCCAGAATTTCGTGCCGTTCAGCACATAGCGGTCGCCGATCTTGCGCGCCTGGGTGCGCATCGACATCACGTCCGACCCCGCACCGGCCTCCGACATCGCCAGCGAACCGACGTGTTCGCCTGAAATCAGCTTGGGCAGGTATTTCGCCTTCTGCTCGGGCGTGCCCCAGCGGCGGATCTGATTGACGCACAGGTTCGAATGAGCGCCGTAGCTCAGCCCGATCGAGGCCGAGGCGCGCGACACCTCCTCCATCGCCACCACGTGTTCGAGATAGCCCAGGCCCAGGCCGTCGTACTCTTCCTCGACCGTGATGCCGTGCAGACCCAGCTCGCCCATCTCGGGCCACAGGTCGCGGGCGAATTCGTTCTTCTCGTCGATCTCGGCGGCGCGCGGCGCCAGGCGGTCGGCGGCCCAGCGGGCGGTGGTCTCGCGGATGGCGTCGGCGGTCTCGCCGAGACCGAATTCCATCGATTGGGGGGCGTTGGGAATGCTCATGCGGCGGGGTTAGCACCCCGCGCGCGACGCGCAAAGCCGCCGACTATTCCGGCTGCGCCCGGCCCAGCCGCTGATAGAGGTTGAAGCTGGACACGCCGACGCAGACCAGGGCGATCACCGCCAGGACCCAGCCGATCAGCGCCGTCTGGTCGCCGCCGGTGCCTTCCTGTCCCGCGCGGCGGAAGGCGGCCATAGCCGCACCGAACGAGACCAGTCCGATCCCGCCCATGGCCAGAAAGGCGCCGGTCTCGCTCCAGTCGAAGCCACCGGGCGCGTCTTCCTCGGTCTCATGGCGCAGAATGGGACCCAGGGTCGTGTCGCCGCCGTCCTCGAACAAGGGATCAGGGTCTGGCGTGACGACCTCGCCGAAGGTGCGTTGTTCCGGTGTCCAAAGGGGACGCGAGTCGGCGGCGGCCTCGGCCTCGGTGAGCGGCGTCAGGACCAGGGGTTCCGGCGCCGAAGGCTCGATGATCAACGGCTCGACATAGGCGGGCGGGACCACGGCCTGGGGCGCGGTCTCGACCACGGCCGGTTCAGGGATCGCCGGTTCGGCCTGGGCGTCAGGCGCGGCGACGTCATCGGCGGATTGGGTCTCGGCTTGTGAAGGGACCGTGTCATCCGCCGCCGGAGAAATCGTCTCGACCAGGTCGTTGGCGGGTTCGACCTGCGGGGTCGGCTGAAGCGCGACGGCGACGAGGCTCAGATCGACGGCGGCCAGGATTCGTTGCGGATCAAGCGCGGGCAGGGGACCGACGGCGGCGGCCTGATAGGGGGCGTAGCGTTGCAGTTGCGGGTCGACGGCGGCGGCGACCGGCCGCAGCGTGGACGGTGCCGCCGCGACGACGGAAGGTTCAACCGCCGAGATCACGGTCTCAGGCGCGGTCTCGCCCTCGTCTTCGCCCAGAAGATGGGCCACGGCGGCGGCGCGGGCGTCGGCCGAAGGCGTCTCCGACCCGTCGTCGTCTCTTGAAACGGGCAAGGGCAGGGGGGCGGCCAACAGGTCGGCCAGGGTCACGGCCGCTTCGGGCGCGGCGACGAACAGGGCGCGCTCGGCCGCACGGCGACGCAGGGCGACGTCCGGTCCCGGCGTTTCCGGCCAGCCGAACAGGGCGTCCGCGGCTTCGGCGGCGGCGCCGGCGTTGACCTGGGCCAATACGTCGGATGCGGCGAACCGTTCGATCCCCAAGGAGAAGGCGAAACTGGCCAGGGCGTCGAACTGATGTTGGTTCAGCGGGGTGGTGACCCGTTCGTGCAGGGCCTTCGCCACCGGGATCAGGTCGTATTGCAACAGCAGTTCGGCATCGGCTTCGCCCACTGTCAGACCTTCGCGGGCCGAGGCCGTGTGGCCGTAGCCTATGACCCAGCCGTCGCCACGCGCCACGGCGCGCGGCCGGAAGCCTTCGAAGCTCTTGATGAGCACGATCCCCTCGCGGGAGATCTTCATGCGGTTCGGCGTGACGTCGGACACCTGACTGACCCAATTCGAGACGGAATCGCTCGCCCCGCTGGGGAAGCAGCAAGGGATGGGCCGGTTCCGCCTTACAGCAGGACCGCGGTCGCCAATCCCAGGAAGATCAGGAATCCGAAGAAGTCGGTCGTCGCCGTCACGAACACGGCCGAGGACACGGCCGGGTCCTGTTTCAGCTTCGACAAGGTCAGCGGCGTCAGCACGCCGACCGTGGCCGCCACCAGAAGGTTCAGCACCATGGCCGTGGCGATCACCGCCCCCATGCGCCAGTCCCGCGCCCACAGCGCCGCTGCGACCCCGATCAGGGGCGCCAGCACCAGACCGTTGGCCAGGCCCACCATCAGTTCACGGCCGAAGGTGCGCCGCGCGTTGGAACTGTTCAGCTCGCGCGTCGCCAGGGCGCGCACGGTCACTGTCAGGGCCTGGGTGCCGGCGTTGCCGCCGATCGCCGAGACGATGGGCATCAGCGCCGCCAGGGCGACGATCTGTTCGATGGTGGCTCCGAAGAAGGCGATGACGCTGGCCCCCAGGGCCGCCGTCGCCAGGTTGACCGCCAGCCAGGGCACGCGGCCGCGCACGATCTCAGACACCGATGAGCCGCGATCCTCGTCCGACACGCCGGCCAGACGCAGGATGTCCTCGCGGTTCTCTTCCTGGATGATGTTGACGATGTCGTCGACGGTGATCTGACCGACCAGACGCCCGCCTTCGTCGATCACGGGGGCCGAGATCAGGTGATATTTCTCGAAGACGTAGGCGACCTCTTCCTGGTCCTGGTCGACGGTGATCTCGTTGACCGGCTCCATGATGTCGGCCAAGGGCGTGGCGCGCGGCGCGCGCAGCAGGCGGCTGATCGGCACGCCGCCGACCGGCCGGTTCAGCGGATCGACCACATAGATGTCGAAGAACAGCTCGGGCAGCTCTTCGCCCTGCGCCCGCACATGGTCGATGGTGTCGCCGACACTCCAGAATTGGGGGGCGGCCATCACCTCGCGCTGCATCAGGCGACCGGCGGTCTCCTCGGCATAGGCCAGCGAATGCTCGATGGCGGCGCGGTCGACTTCGGGCATGGCGGCCAGAACACGCTCGCGCTGGTCGTCCTCCATCTCCTCGACCACGGCGGCGGCATCGTCGGAGTCCAGTTCCTGAAGCGCCTCAGCCAGGGCGCCGTGCGGAACGCGCTCCAGCACCTCTTCGCGGATGCCGTCGTCCAGTTCCGGCAGGGTCTCGGCCAGAAGGTCCGGCGGCAGCCACAGCACGACTACGGCCCGGTGTTCGGCGGTCAGAAAGCCCATCAGGTCGGCCACGTCGGCCGGGTGCAGGTCTTCCAGCAGGCCGCGCAGACGCAGACCGTCGCCGTCGTCGGCGGCGTCGACGACCTTTTCGACGAAGCTGGGCGTCAGGACATAATCCTCGTCCAGCGCCTCGTGCTCTTCGATCTCGATGTCGGATTCAGGCAGGGGTGCGGTTGCGGTGGTGCTCACGCGTCGGCCTCCCTGTCTGTCGATCAGCTATTTAGCCGATGAATCCGTCCTTTAAAGTCGATGGTGCGGTCGAGAAGACTCGAACTTCCACTCCGGTTAGGGAACAGCGACCTCAACGCTGCGCGTCTACCAATTCCGCCACGACCGCTCGCATCGGAGCGGGGGCGATAGCTTAGGGGCGAGCGCGGGGCAAGGGGCGATGAGGGCTTAGACCTTAGGGAGTAGGGCTTAGTGCGCAATCCGCGCCGTGATCCGGCAATCTAAGCCCTAAGACCTAAGCCCTAATTCTTCTAAGCCGCGCCCGCCATGAAGTCGTAGACGTCGGCCGGCCGCGTCACCGTGATGGCAATCCTGTCGTCGCGGATCTCGATCTGGCCGCGCGCGACGGGATGGTTATTGGCCAGGATCCACACCTCGTCATGCTCCGAGGCGTCCAGCGGAATGACCGCGCCACGGCCCATCTTCAGCAGTTGCGACATGGGCAGCACCGAACGGCCGAGCACCACTGACAGCTCGACGTCGACGGCTTCGATCTGACTCATACGCGACTCATCTACTGGCGTTTCTTCGGTCGGGTCTTGCATGGCGCCCCCTGCACCCACATTGAGGCGGTCATGCTTTCCCACCCGTTAAGCCCGGCCTTCAGCGATTCGATTCGCGGCGACGGCGTCCCGGTCGAATGGGCCGTGTCGTCGGGGCGGGTGGGCTATGAGGAGGCCGTGGCGGCGATGGAAGCCCGCGTGGCCGCCATCTCGGAGGGCGAGGCGGGCGAGTTGGTCTGGCTGCTGGAGCATCCGCCGCTCTACACCGCCGGGGTGTCTAGCAAGGACGCCGACCTGCTGACGCCAGACCGGTTTCCGGTGCATCGCACGGGGCGGGGCGGGCAGTTCACATATCACGGGCCGGGTCAGCGGGTGGCCTATGTCATGCTGGATCTGAACCGGCGCGGCCGCGACGTGCGCGCCTTCGTGCGCGGGCTAGAGGGCTGGATCATCGGCGCGCTGGATCGGCTGGGCGTGCCCGCCGGAGTGCGCGACGGCCGCGTCGGCGTCTGGGTCGAGCGCAAGGGGGTCGGCTGGGCGCGCGAGGACAAGATCGCCGCCATAGGGGTGAAGGTGCGCCGCTGGGTCAGCTTCCACGGGATAAGCTTGAATGTGGACCCTGACCTGGACCATTTCGCAGGCATCGTGCCTTGCGGCATCTCCGAACACGGCGTCACCAGCCTACTGGACCTGGGCCTGACGGCGTCCATGGACGACGCGGATGCGGCCCTGAAGGCGGCGTTTCAGGCGGTGTTCGGGCCTGTCGTCGAAGGCCGTCCGCCGGGCTGAGGCTCAGTCGTTGCGCGGCGCCTGATAGTCGCCGCGGGCGCTCCCCTTGGGCGAGGGGCCGTACTGATTGGCGCCGGGCGTCCCGTCGAGGAAGCCGAGCGTGATCAGAAGCCAGACACTGATCAGGGCGTTGATCACGAAGAGGCCCGTCAACATCCACATCAAGGGCGGAGTCTTGAACAAGCCAGGCGCCACGATCGCCAGAACAATGGGCAACCAGACAAGCATGAGATTGATAACTGGCAGTGTGCCGCTCTGACCGCGATCATGTGAACGTTTGACCGCAGCGGCGAGCAATGGCCACGTGAAGGCGATCTGCATGGTTATCGAAATAGCGGTGAGAGGGCTGATGCCGAGTGTGCCGGGCACAGTCGCTTCACCCAGAGCGATCTGTGCGATCGGGCTGACAAGGCCAGACAGGACTCCGACCCCGATGCTGATAAGCCACCAGTCGAGACGTCGTATGCGCCCCTCGAAGCTGAACATCTCGCGAAAAGCGTTTTGTCTGGCCATGAAATCTCCCCCACAGAGCGTGGGCGAGGCGCCCTGACCGGTCAAGTTGTCGTAGGTCCATAGCGGTTGAAGTCCGCTTGCCCCGGTCTCATCGCCAAATCGAACAGCGGCGCCAGCAGCAGCACGCCCAGCGCCCAGCCGAACGGCGTCTCACGCCAGGTCCAGGCCAGGACGACGGCCGCCAGCAGCGGTCCCGCCCACCACCCGGCTCGTCCTCGGTCATGCAGCCTCTGCGCCGTCACGCAGGCGGCCAGATAGAGCAGGGCGGCGGCCAAGGCGCGGACCATCCAGGCCGGGGCCGTGGGCGCCAACAGGACGAAGGCGGCCCAGATCATCGCCAACGGCAAGGCGGCGAAGAAGAAGCTCCGTCGCCCGATCCGGCCGGACGCCGTCAGATAGAGGTCCGACAGCCGGTGGCCCGCGCTCACTCGAACTCCACCAGCACGTCGTCGGCGGCCACCGGGTCGCCGGCCTTGGCGCCGATCGCCTTGATCACGCCGTCGCGCTCGGCCTTGAGGATGTTCTGCATCTTCATGGCCTCGATGATGGCCACGGTCTCGCCGGTCTTGACCTCCTGGCCGATGGTCACGGGGATGGAGACGACCAGACCCGGCATGGGCGACAGCACCTGTTTCGAGGTGTCGGCGGCCTGTTTCTCGGGCAGGCGGGCGTAGAGTTCGGCGTGGCGCGGCGTCAGGACGCGGACCCGAGCGCGAGCGGCGCGATGGCGGATGTCCCAACCGTCGGCGGTCTTCCTGACCTCGGCGGTGAAGGCTTCGTCATCCAGCAGGGCGCGGAACTGGGCCAGGCCCGGCCGCCAGTCGATGGCTTCCAGCCGCAGGGTGCGGTCCTGGTCCGCCAGGTCCAGGATCAGGGCCTCATCGTCGTCATAGGACAGGTCGACGCCATGCGTGTGACGGTCGATCATGACGATCCACTCGGTGCGATCCGACGGATCGCCCGCCTGGTCCGAGGCGATCTCGTTCATGGCGCAGGCGGCGGCGATCAGGATGTCGGTCTGACGCCGGTCGGGCGCCAGACCGTGGAAGCCCTCGGGGAATTCGTCCTGGATGTAGCGCGTCGTCAGGGCGCCCGAGCGGAAGCGGGGCTGATCCATCACCGCCGACAGGAAGGGGATGTTGTGGCCGACGCCCGCCAGATGGGTCTCTTCCAGCGCGCGGGCCATGCCGTCGATGGCGTCCTGGCGCGTCGGCGCCCAACTGCACAGTTTGGCGATCATCGGGTCGTAGAACATCGACACCTCGTCGCCTTCGCGCACGCCGGAATCGTTGCGGATGACGAAACCGTCCCACTCGCCTTCCTCGGGCTGCTCATAGCGGACCAGTCGGCCGATGGAGGGCAGGAAACCGCGATAGGGGTCTTCGGCGTAGATGCGGCTCTCGACGGCCCAGCCGTCGATGGCGAGGTCCTTCTGGGCGAAGGCCAGCGTCTCGCCCCAGGCCGAGCGGATCATCTGTTCGACCAGATCGACGCCGGTGATCAGTTCGGTCACCGGATGTTCAACCTGAAGTCGCGTGTTCATCTCAAGGAAATAGAAGGACTTGTCCTGGCTCGCGACGAATTCAACCGTGCCTGCGCTGTCATAGTTCACGGCCTTGGCCAGGGCCACGGCCTGGGCGCCCATTTCGGCGCGGGTCTTGTCGTCCATCAGAGGCGAGGGGGCCTCCTCGATGACCTTCTGATTGCGGCGCTGGATCGAACACTCGCGCTCGAACAGGTGGACGACGTTTCCATGCTTGTCGCCCAGCACCTGAATCTCGATGTGGCGCGGATCGACGATGAATTTTTCCAGGAAGACCCGGTCGTCGCCGAAAGCGTTCAACGCCTCGGCCTTCACCGCCGCGAAGCTTTCGGCCATGTCGGCGTCGCCCTGGGCCACGCGGATGCCCTTGCCGCCGCCCCCGGCCGAGGCCTTGATCATCACCGGATAGCCGATCTCGCGGGCGATCTTCACCGCCTCCTGCGGCGTCTCGATCAGGCCCATGTGGCCCGGCACGGTCGAGACGCCCGCCTCGGCGGCGAATTTCTTGGAGGTGATCTTGTCGCCCATGGCCTCGATGGCCTCGGGATTGGGACCGATGAAGGCGATTCCCTCGTCCCGCAGACGCCGCGCGAACCCCGCATTCTCGCTCAGGAAGCCGAAACCGGGGTGCACCGCCTCCGCGCCCGTTCGCCGCACGGCGTCGATGATCCGGTCCGCCAGCAGATAGGACTGGGCGGCCGGCGCCGGGCCGATCAGGACCGCCTCGTCGGCCATCTCGACGGCCAGCGATCCCGCGTCGGCCTCGGAATAGACCTGAACCGTGGAAATCCCCATGCGGCGGCAGGTCTTGATGATCCGAACGGCGATCTCGCCGCGGTTGGCGATGAGGATTTTCTTGAACATATAACGGCGTCCGGCGACCTGACCGCATCGTGAACGGGCCGCCCCGATTAAGACGCAGACACCGGCGAGTAAACCCGAATGGAACCCGCGACAGGCGTGCGGGCTTTGCAAGCCTGTCGCGGATAAGCTTTAACGCTTTCACGAACGTGAGACCCTCCCGGAGTGCCCCCCACCATGCTTCGACTGATTTCCGCCGCCTCGGCCGCCGCGCTGACGCTGATCTCCGGCTCAGCGTCAGCCCAGGACTTCCGGGTCCTGGCTCGCCAAGACTTGCAAGCCGCGCACGATGCCCTGCGCGACAACCATCCCGCCGCGGTCATCCCTGGCCAGGCCAGCGAGGCTTTCCGGGCGTGGCTGGACGCCGGTCTGGCCGACGCCATGAGCAAGACGAGCGGCGTCTCCAGCGGCGACGCCCACTCCTATCTGATGCGCTACTATGCGACGGGGTTCCACGACTCCAACATCACCATGACCCCGACCTTCCAGGGGTTCGGGCCGTATTTCGCCACCCAGTGGCCCGGTTTCACCACCGGCTGGCGCGACGGCAAATATGTGGTGACCTACGTCAAGCCGGGCACGCGCGGCGTGCCGCCGGTCGGCGCCGAACTGGTCGATTGCATCGGCAAGACGGCGGAGCAGATGGCGCAGGAGCGTCTTCAAGGTTGGGAAGGCGACCTCTCGACCGAAGCGGGCCGCGTCCGCACGGCGCCGTATCTGCTGTGGAACCGCAACAATCCCTGGGGCGGCGGCGTGCCTCAACTGTGCAATTTCCGCAACGGCCGCCGCGAGCGCGAATATGAGCTGAAGATCGTCCCCGCGACCGCCGCCGACGTCGAGGCCGCCTATCGCGCCACGGTCTATATGCCGGGCGCCCAGCCTCTGGGCGTCGAAATGGTCAATGGCCGCCCCTGGCTGCACATCCACTCCTTCGCCGACAGCGCCGGTTGGGACGCCTTCAACGCGGCGGTCGAGGCCCAGGCCGAGACCTTGCGCGGCCCGCAGGGCTTCGTCTTGGATCTGCGTGGCGCTGCCGGTCAGTCCTACACCTCGACGGCGCGCGGCTATGGCCTGGCCAACCGCATCTGGACGCCGGAATACACCGTCAGCCGCCAACCGGCCGCCGGAGAGATCACCTATCGCGCCACCCCGGCGAACCGCCAATGGTTCGTCGACACCCTGGGCCGGATGCAGGCCGACCCGCGCTTCGTGCAGGAATCGGGTCCGGTGATCGAACAGACGGCCGCCATCGTGGCCGCCTTCGACGCCGCCCTGGCCGCGGGCCAGGAGACCTTCACCCTTCCGGGCCGGGAAGCGGTTCCCGACACCGGCGCCGCCAATCCGGTGCAGGGGCCGATCGTCGTGCTGGTCGACAGCGGCTGTTCGGGCGGCTGCCTGGACACTCTGGACCTTCTGACCCGTCTGCCGAATGTTCGTCTGGCCGGTTCGACCACGGCGCCGGACACCATCTTCATCGAACAGACGGTGCAGCGCCTGCCCTCGAACTATTCGGACCTCAGCTACGGCCACAAGGCCTGGACCTCGCGCCAGCGCGCGAACAACCAGCCCTTCACGCCGGCGCAGGGCCTGGCCTACACCGGCAACCCGGCGGACGAGACCGCCGTGCGCGCCTGGGTCGGCACGCTGTTCCAGTAAGCCTCGTCGAATGATGGATCAGGGCCGGGCGGGGTGGAACCCTCGCCCGGCCCTTCCTATGTCAGCCCCATGACCCGTTCCGTCGCCGGTTTCGACCTGACCCCGCCCAGCGAGTCCCAGCGCATCGCGTTGGAGGCCGATCTGTCGCCCGAGGAGAAGCGCGTGCTGCTGGCTCACGGCACCGAGGCGCCGTTCTGCGGAACCCTGCTGGGCGAGAAACGGCCGGGCGTCTTCTGCTGCCGCCAATGCGGCCTGCCGCTGTTTCGCGGCGTGACCAAGTTCGAAAGCGGCACCGGCTGGCCCAGTTTCACCGAGCCGGTCGATCCCGAGCACGTCCGCGAGGTTCGCGACACCAGTTACGGCATGGTGCGCGTCGAGACCCGCTGCGCCCGCTGCGACAGCCATCAGGGCCATGTCTTCCCCGACGGCCCGCCCCCGACGGGCAACCGCTATTGCATCAACTCGATCGCCTTGAGCTTCGTGCCGCAGGGCGAACCCCTGCCGGACCCGTTGGGCCGAGGCGACGGAACGGCCTGACCTTGGCCCCAATTGGGACTAAGGTGGCTTTCGAACGGGAGTGGACGCGATGCTCATCAGTCTGATGGCCCTGGCCCTGGCGGCGTATGACGGTCCCGATGGGGTCATCGCCACGGCGCCGGCCACGCCCGCGCCGCCTTTGGCCGCAGCGGCCGACCCCGAGGCGTCGACTCCGATCTCTGCGGCCCAGGTCCCGGCGACCACGGTCCAGTCCGCCACCCCGCACAACCTGACCACCGACGAGCAGATCGCCCGCTGGATCGACCGACGCCAATCGGGCGGTCCCGTCTTCGTCGAAGATCAAGGACCGAGCGACGACCGCAAGCTGCATGGCGAAGTCAGCGGCGGCGTGGGGACCGGCGGCTATCGCGATGTCGGCGTGTGGATGTCGATTCCGATCGGCGAGACCGGCCGCATCGACCTGAGCTACAGCCAGACCGAGAACGGCCTGTTCCCTTATTATCGCGACCCGCGCGGTCTCGACCGCTATTACCGCGATCCCGACGCCCCCTTCAGCACGCTGCCAGCCGATAATCGCCGGGACGCCTGGGATGAGCGCATCCGTCGCCACCGGTCACCGGCTCATCCGCCTCGGTCCTAGATTGACACGCGAAACGCAAAAGGCCCGGTCGCAAGACCGGGCCTTTCGTCTGTAGTGGTGCCGCCGGGCAGGATTGAACTGCCGACCTCAGCCTTACCAAGGATGCGCTCTACCACTGAGCTACGGCGGCGAAATCTGAGGAAGCGGCCGTATAGCCAAACGACCGCCGGGGGGAAAGCCCCAAATCGCCCGCTTGCGCAAAAGTTTTGATCCGGGTGACATGGAGACATGAGCGCGCCGCCCGAGAAACCCCAGGACACGGAAGTGACGCCTGAAGCCAAGGCGAAAGCCGAACGCGCCGCGCGTTTGGCCGCGGCGCTGCGCGACAACCTGAAGCGCCGCAAGGCCGCCCGTCCGGCGGCTGACGACAAGCGCAACTGAAAGTCATCGACGCGCGGCCTTTCGCACCGGTGTTCGGCCTTGCTAGATAGCCGATCCGCCGAAGCGTTCCGCTTCGTCGGCCGCTTAAGGACGACATGGACCGCATCGCCATTCAGGGCGGCGCCGAGCTGCACGGTGAAATTCCGATCAGCGGCGCCAAGAACTCCGCCATCAAGCTGATGGCCGCCTCCATCCTGACGGATCAGCCGCTTCGGCTGACCAATATGCCGCGCCTGGCGGACACCAAATTCCTGGGTCAGCTTCTGCGCCAGTTCGGCATCACAGTGACCGAATCGGACGGCCCGGACGGACAGCAGACCCTGTTCGACGCCAAGACGATCACCTCGACCTTCGCCCCCTATGACCTGGTTCGGCAGATGCGGGCCTCGTTCAATGTGCTGGGACCGCTTCTGGCGCGCACCGGCCATGCCAAGGTGTCCCTGCCGGGCGGCTGCACCATCGGCGCGCGTCCGGTCGATCTGCATCTGGACGCCCTGGCCCGCCTGGGCGCCGAGATCGAGCTGGAAGAAGGCTATGTCTCGGCCCGTGCGCCGCGCGGCCTGCACGGGGCCGAGATCGAATTTCCCTTCGTCTCGGTCGGCGCCACGGAACACGCCCTGCTGGCCGCCGTCCTGGCCCAGGGAACCACGGTGCTGAAGAACGCCGCGCGCGAGCCGGAAATCGGCGACCTGGCCCGCTGTCTGATCGCCATGGGCGCGAGGATCGAAGGGTTGGACAGCGATGTTCTGACCGTCACCGGCGTGACCGCGCTGAATGGAACCGACTGGGCGGTCATACCCGACCGGATCGAGATGGGCAGCTATGCCGTGGCCGCGGCCATGGCCGGGGGCGAAGTGCGGCTGACCGGTGCGCGCGCCGACCTGATCCAGACCCTGACAGACAAGATGATCGAGGCGGGCGTCGACATCACCCCGACCGGCGACGGCGTCGTCGTGCGCCGCGATCCGGCGCGGCGGTTGAAGGCGGTGAATGTCACCACCGAGGTCTATCCCGGCTTCGCCACCGATTTGCAGGCTCAGTTCATGGCCCTGATGACCACCGCCGAAGGCGAGAGCATCATCCACGAGAACATCTTCGAGAACCGTTTCATGCACGCGCCCGAACTGGCGCGCCTAGGCGCCGAGATCAGCGTCCATGCCGGCGAGGCGCGGGTGACGGGGGTCGAAAGCCTGCGCGGCGCCCAGGTCATGGCCACCGATCTTCGCGCCTCGGTCAGCCTGGTCATCGCCGGTCTGGTCGCCCAGGGCGAGACCACCGTGGGCCGGGTCTATCACCTGGATCGCGGCTTCGAGCGACTGGAAGAAAAGCTGAGCGCGTGCGGCGCCGTGATCCGTCGCATCCATGGCGAGGACGATTCGGATGGCCACTGACGCCGAGCCGACGAAACCCATTGCGCCCTTGCGTCTGCTGGCCGCCGACGCCGACGATTTGCAGATCATGTCGGCGGCGCTTCAGGACTCCATCCTGCGGCCGGTCGACATCGTCTGGGAAAAGAGCGCGCGCCGCGTCACCTTGGCCCTGTCGCGTTTCTGCTGGGAATGCGGCGGCACGCGGGTGATGGCGGCCATGCAGTTCGGCGATGTCGACGCGGTCAAGAGCCGTCGCCTGCCGCGCGGTCCCGAGACGGCCCTGGAGCTGCTGGCCATCGACTTCGAACCGGTCGAGGCGCCGGGCGGCCGCGTCATCCTGATGTTCGCGGGCGGCGGCGACCTGCGCATCGACGTGGAATGCCTGGACGCGGTGGTCACCGACCTGTCCGAGCGCTGGCCGGCCCGCATCGCCCCGACCCACCTGGAACAGGCGTCGGCCGAATGAGCGGGAACGCGGATCACCGCCTGGCCTCGGTGACGCTGGACGCCGCCAGCCTGCCCGCCGCCACGGCCGAGATCGAGCACGAGCGCCGTGTCGCCGTCTTCGATCTGGTCGAAAAGAACAGTTTTGAACCGGCGGGCGCCGCGGGCGGTCCCTACGCCCTGACCCTGTCGCTACAGGACAGTCGGCTGGTGTTCGAGGTCGCCGGTCCCGACTACGCCCGCGCTCACGGCCTGTCGCTGACCCCGCTGAAGACGGTGCTCAAGGATTACGGCCTGATCTGCGACAGCTATTATGAGGCCCTGCGCGGCTCTTCGCCCAGCCAGATCGAGTCGGTCGACATGGGGCGCCGAGGGATGCACAACGAGGGTGCGGAACTGCTGCGCGCCCGCCTGGACGGCAAGATCGCCATCGATCATGAGACGGCGCGACGCCTGTTCACCCTGGTCTTCGCCCTGTGTCGGCGGTGACCGCCTCGACTTTTCTCCCATTTTCCGGCATAGGCCCGCTCCTCGATCCCCGCCCACGCCCGGCGGGGTCGTCGTCGTTTCACCAAGGGCGTGAGAGGCCGCATGGCTAAGGAAGAACTGCTCGAGTTTCCCGGCGTGGTCAGCGAACTGCTGCCCAACGCCACCTTTCGCGTGACGCTCGAGAACGACCACGAGATCATCGCCCACACCGCCGGCAAGATGCGCAAGAACCGCATCCGCGTGCTGGCTGGCGACAAGGTCTTGGTCGAGATGACGCCCTACGACCTGACCAAGGGCCGCATCACCTACCGCTTCAAGTAGGGACGGGCGCGTGGCGCGTCCGCCCCTCGTACTGGCTTCGGCCAGCCCGCGCCGCATCGAACTGCTGGCGCAGATCGGGATCGTTCCCGACCACATAGACCCCGCCGATATCGACGAGACCCCATTGAAGGGGGAGACGCCGCCGCGCCTGGCGGAACGGCTGGCGCGCACCAAGGCCCAGGCCGTGGCCGCCCGCTGGCCGCACGCCGTGGTGCTGGCCGCCGACACCGTGGTCGCCGTGGGCCGCCGTTTCCTGGAGAAGGCCGCCGACGAAGCAGAGGCGGCGCGTTTCCTGCGCCTGCTGTCGGGCCGCAATCACCGGGTCTTCACCGGCGTGGCCGTGGTCGCGGACGGCCGGACCACGACCCGCGTCAACGAAACCCGCGTCACCTTCAAGATATTGTCCGAGGCCGAGATCGCCGCCTACGTCGCGACTGGCGACTGGCGCGGCAAGGCGGGGGGATACGGCATCCAGGGACCGGCCGGGGCCTTCGTGCGTCGGATCGTGGGCAGTCACCCCTCGGTCATGGGCCTGCCGCTCTATGAGACTGCCCACCTGCTCGAAGGCGCGGGTTGGCGCTGGTGAGGGGCGAGGTCGAAGCCTTTCTGGACGATACGCCCGGCGAGATCCGGGGCGTCATCGCCCGTGACGGCCGCTTCGAACGCCTGATCATTCAACGCGAGGACGACCCGCCTCAATTTCGGCTGGGCGCCCGCTGCGTCGGCCGGGTGATGGATGTCGAGGCGGGGTACAGGGCCGCCTTCGTCGATCTGGGCGTCGAGAATGCGCCGGGGTTCCTGGCGCTGCCGAGAGACAAGACCCTGCGTGAGGGGGACCGCATCGAGGTCGAGGTCGTCGCCGAGCCGCGCGAACGCAAGGGTCCGGCTCTGCGCCTGATCGGGCCGGGGCAGGGGGCGCCGCGCCTGCTGACGCCCGGTCCCGACGTCGTGACGCTCCTGGCCGAATTGGCGCCGGGCGTGGAAATCCAGACCGGTCTGGCCGCCATCCAGGCGTCTTGGGATGCGGAAGAGGAAGCCCTGGGTTTCGGCGACTTCTTCGCCGAGAGCGGCGTCGATCTGGCCGTCCAGCGCACGCGCGCCTTGATCGCCGTCGATATCGATTACGCCCATTTGCCGGGCAAGGACGCGAAGACGGGCCGGGAACGGGCGAATCGCGAGGGTCTGGTCCAGGCCGCGCGCCTGATCCGGCTGAAAAGCTGGGGCGGACTGGTCGCGGTTGATCTGGTGGGCGCCAATCTGAACGCGGACGTCGTCAATCCGCTGGCCCGCGCCGCCTTTGCGGGCGACGAAGCGGTGTTCGGCCCGCTCAGCCGTTTCGGTTTGCTGCAACTGGCCCTGCCGTGGCGGCGCACGCCGATCGAGGACAAGCTCAACGACTGGGACCGCAAGCCCAGCGCCCTGACCCGAGCCGTCGACCTGACCCGCCGGTTGCGGCACGCGATTCTGTCGGACACGACCGCGCCGCGTTTCACCGCCGTCTGCGCGCCGCAAGAGGCTAGGGCCGCCGCGCCCTTCATCGCTCGGCTGGGTCCTCGTGCGGCCTTGCGACCCGACCCGACCGTCGCGCAAGGTTGGTCGGATATCGTGGAGACCTGACCCATGGCGACCTGCCCGATCTGCAAGAAGGCGCCGCCGGACCCGGCCTATCGGCCCTTTTGTTCGCGGCGCTGCGCGGACGTCGATCTGCAACGCTGGCTGTCGGGCGTCTACGCCGTTCCGGCCGAGCCTCTGGACGGCGCCCCGCCGCCCGACGACGAAGAGTGAAACGGGCGCTGGACAAGGCCGGGGGGCCTCGCTTATAGACCCCGCTCCCGCGACCGAATGCGGCGCGCCTGGGTAGCTCAGTTGGTAGAGCAGCGGATTGAAAATCCGCGTGTCGGTGGTTCGAATCCGCCCCCAGGCACCACTTCCCCATTTCTCGAACAAGGTTCCGTGGCGGCGCATATTGTCGCCTGCGCGGGTCTGACCATGGCGACGGTCGGACGCTTCGACCGTTCACGGGCAAGTCTTCACCCTAACGTCGCAATTCCCGCAGATTTATTGCCCCGTGATCCGTGTTTCCACCGGCAGGCGAAAAGGCGCATTGCGCACTTGACGCTCTGGTATGCGTTCTTCAAAGGAAGCTCGACCGCTTCCCTAAGGGGCGAACGGGCGACAGCGTTTGGAATCACGGTTCCGAAAGTTCGTCGGCCGGTCTGGATGTTTCAACGCAACCGGACGCTTCAGGTAGGCGTTTCTCTGGGCCTGGTCTTCGGGCCGGTCCAGTGAACGATTTTTCATTCACGGGCGAATGTCCTTAGGGATGGTCGCTCTGGTTCCCACGAGTCAGACCAAACAGCAGGAACTGGCGAAAAATGCTCAAGAAGACCAACATCATCCTCGCCATGGCCGGCGCCGCCGTCCTGATGGCGGGCACGCCGGTTCTGGCCCAGGCTCCGGCCGCTCCGGCCCCGGCCGCCGCAACCACCGCCGCTCCGGCCGCGACCCCGGCCGCTCCGGCCGCCGCTCCGGCCGCCTCCAATGAAGACCCGGCCACCGTCGGCGACGCCGCTACGGGCGGTCACGGCGAAGGCGGCATCACCCCGATCTCTATGTTCATGGGCGCGACCCTGGTCGTGAAGGTCGTCATGATCGGCCTGCTGCTGGCCTCGATCTTCTCCTGGACCTTGCTGCTGATCAAAATGTTCGAGTTCGGCGCGCTGAACCGTTCGACCGACCGCTTCCTGGAAGCCTTCCGCGGCGCCCGCACCATCGCGGATATGCGTCGGGTCGCCACCTCGGATGAGTTCGACGGCAATCCGCTGGCCGACATGGCCGCCGCCGCCACCGAGGAAATCGAACTGTCGCGTCAGGCGGGCCTGTCGGTTACCGGCGATCACCGCGACTCGGCTCTGATGCGTGCTCAGAACGCCGTCGCCGCCGTTCAGGCGGGCCTGGCCAAGCGCCTGTCGGGCGGTCAGCAGTTCCTGGCCTCGGTCGGTTCGACCGGCCCGTTCGTGGGTCTGTTCGGCACCGTGTACGGGATCATGAACTCCTTCATCGGCATCGCCGAATCGAACACGACCAACCTGGCCGTCGTGGCCCCCGGCATCGCCGAGGCCCTGCTGGCGACCGGTATCGGCCTGTTCGCGGCCATCCCGGCGGTTATCTTCTACAACTACTTCAACACCCGCATCTCGGCCTACGGCACCCGCTCTGACGGCTTCAGCGCCGAACTGACGAACGCGATCTCGCGTCAGCTCGACAAGGGGGCGTAAGGGGCATGGCCGCCAAACTCGATAGTGGAGGCGGCGGGAAGTATCACGTCGAAGCGAACAGCGAGATCAACGTCACGCCGTTCGTGGACATCATGCTCGTTCTCCTCATCATCTTCATGGTGGCCGCGCCTTTGGCCACCGTGTCGGTGGAGGTGAAGCTTCCCAGGGCCGTCGCGGAACCGGCGCAAAACCCGCCGAAGCCCATCTTCATCTCGATCCAGAATGACGGCGATGTTTACATCGGCGACTTTCGGACCGACGTGGGATCCATGGGTTCGGAACTGACCTCGCAGATCGGCCGGCGCAATCCGGCGGACGAGCGGATCTTCATCCGGGCCGACCAGCAGACGCGCTACGGCGACTTCATGCAGGTCATGAACGCTCTCCAGGACAACGGCTTCTATTCCGTGGCCCTGGTCGGCGAAGACACGTCGACGGAATAGGGAGAAGGTGAGCAATGACCGACATTGAATACCACCGCTCTCGTTACGACGCGCCGCGCGGCAAGGGTTTCATGGGCGTCAAGCCCTCGACCTGGGCCTTGAGCCTGCTGCTCGTCTGCATCCTGTTCGCCATCCTGCTGTTCTATCTCCAGCAGGCCAAGTTCAAGCTGCAGGTGTTCGACTACTCGGACGACTCGGTCGATGTGGAGCTGGTGGAGCCGATTCCGCCGCCTCCGCCGCCGCCGCCGCCGCCGCCGCCGCCGGACACGCCGCCGCCGCCCAAGCTTCAGGTTCGTGAACCTGTCGTTTCGCCGAACGCGCCGCCGCCGCCGGTCACGCTGCCGATCGAGCCGACGAAGAAGGAAGACCGCGTCGAATACACCGGTCCGCCCGTCATCGTCCCCGGTCCGCCGCCGCCCCCGGCGCCTCCGGCTCCGCCGCGTCCGTCGACGATCACGCAACCCAACTGGTCGCGTCGTCCCGCCGGCGACTTCCCCGAACGCGCTCAATCGCGCGGCATCGAGGAAGGTTCGGTGACGCTGAACTGCCTGGTGAACCCCGACGGCCGCGTTTCGGACTGCAACGTGGTGTCGGAAAACCCCTCTGGGGCCGGCTTCGCTCAGGAAGCGATCCGCGGCGCTCGCAGCGCCCGCCTCAATCCGCGTCAAGTGGACGGTGTGGCGGTCGGTTCGCGTGTGACCTTCACCACCCGGTTCCGCACCGAGGGGTGATAGGGTCTTCGACCTGACTATGGATCACGCCCCGGACTTCGGTTCGGGGCGTTTTCTTTTGTGACGACGTCATATGCGCGCGTCGCGCTTGATCGCGCGAGGCAACCCCGGTAGAGAGCGCCTCTCGCGCGGACAGCGCCGCCTTAGCTCAGTTGGTTAGAGCGCCGGTTTGTGGAGCCGGAGGTCCTCAGTTCAAGCCTGAGAGGCGGTACCATCCCCGATCGTATAGGCTGGCCGCCATGACCGATCCCGCGCGCACGCAATGGAACCCCGACCAGTACGCCCGTTTCGAGGCCGAGCGCGACCGCGCCGCCCTGGACCTGATGTTGCGTCTGCCCGACGACCTGGACCCGCATGAGATCTGGGACCTGGGTTGCGGTCCCGGCCATCACGCGGCCCTGTTGCGGCGACGCCATCGGGGCGCGGCTGTCTACGGCCTGGATTCCAGCCCGGCCATGCTGGAGCGCGCCCGCGCCCTGGATGCCGGGGTCGACTGGGTTCAGGGCGACATCGCCGACTGGGTCCCCGACCGTCCCGTTGATCTGATCTTCGCCAACGCCTCGCTGCAATGGACGCGGGACCACGAAGCCCTATTTCCACGCCTGGTCCAGGCCCTGGCGCCCGGCGGCGTGCTGGCGGTGCAGATGCCCCTGGGCCATGCGACGCGCCATCACGCCCTGCTGCGCGAGACGGCGGGGCAAGGGCCGTGGACCGAGGCGTTGGCGGGCGTCGAGCGTACGCCGCTGTTGCTCGATCCCGCCCGCTACTACGAACTGACGGCCGGGGCGTGCGAGACTGTCGACGTCTGGTCCGCCACCTACCTGCACGCCCTGACCGGCGAGGATGCGGTCCTGGAATGGGTGCGCGGCACGGCGCTTCGGCCCTATCTGACCCCTCTGGCCGACGATCCGACGCTCAGCGCGGCGTTCGAGGACGCGCTGGGCGATGCGCTTTCCCAGGCGTTCCCTATGCGGGCGGACGGGGTGACTCTGTTGCCGTTTCCGCGTCTGTTTCTGGTCGCACGACGTCGCTGAACCGTCTTTGACGGCGCATCAGATGGACCGGCCCGCCCAGGGTCGACACGGCCGCCACGGCCGCCGCATATCCCGCCTCCACCGGCCCGTCGTAGGATTTCCAATCCCGGATATCCATATTCTCGGGCATGGGCAGGATCAGCAGGTCGGTCATGGCGCGCGAGCCGTCCAGCTCGGCGTCGGTGACCAGGGTCGCGGAGCGCATCAGGATCGACACGATCGGCGGTCCCTTCTTCCAGGCCCCGGACAGGATCCAGCGCACCCAGGATGGATTGTGCAGAGAGGCCGGATCGACCCCGCGCGCCTGGCTCACGTCTGACCCGACGATCGGTCCCGCATTCAATTGGCGCATCACATCGGTGGGGAAATTCTTCAGCACCGCCCCATCCACCAGCACCTGGCCGTCCATCACCACCGGCGGCATGACGCCGGGAATGGAGATCGAGGCCCGCATGGCCTCACGCAGCAGACCCCGGCGGTGAATCTTGATGTGCCCGCTCGTCAGGTTGGAGGAGACGCAGAAGAAGGGCAGGGGCATATCCTCGATCCCGACCTCCCCATAGGCGTCCTGCAACAGACGTTCGACCTTCTTGGCGCGGGTCATGGCGACGATGGGGAAGGCCAGGTCCGACAGGGGGTCGGATTCCACGAAAGCCTTGCGGATTCGGCAATCCAACTCGTCATCGCTCCAGCCCAGGGCCGGACCCGCGGCGATCACCGCCCCCATAGAGGCGCCGCCGACGAAGTCGAACGGCACCCGCGCTTCGCGCAGGGCCTGGACCACGCCGATGTGGGCATAGGCGCGCGCGGCGCCGCCCGAGAAGACGACCCCGACCGCCGTGCCGCTGACCAATCTGGCGATCCGAACGGCGTCCTCAGCCACGTCGTCGACGCAGTGGAACCACCGCGCGGGGTCCAGAGCTTCGAGCCAGACACGGGTGTTGCTCGGCTTGGCCATACGCGCGTCGCGCAACAGGATGAGATCCGGGCGGCGGTGGGCGTCATCCGGGCCGGCGCGTCGCGGCGTCGTCGGCGGGGGAGACAATCGTGGATCGCCGACCACGAACAACCGGTCCACCTGGCGCGCGCACAAGGCGGCCCAGGTCGGCTCGTCCGATTCCGCGACATAGAGGACGTAGTCGTGGCTGTCTTCGACGCGCGAGAACCACTCCTTGGCCGAACTGAGGGCCGAATGGTCGATGATTCCGCAACTGAACCCCATGGCCTGGACCGCCGCCGCCACACGCTCGACGAAGGCCCGAATCGGTCGTTGGCGTGCGCTGACGAACCCGAAGACGCTGGGTTCCGTGGCCCCCAGGCGGCGTTCGCGTGCGCGCTGGATCATCAGCCGCGACAGCTCGACCATCAGGTCCGGCTCGCTTCGCGCCGCCTCGAAGAAGGCGTCGCGCGGCATGGCCAGGATCTCGCTGTCCCGAAGGGCCACGACGCTGGCCGTATGCGGCGCGCCGGCCAGCATGGCCATCTCCCCGACCGGCTCGCCGGCGCGGACCACGCCGATCAGTTGACTGGGCTGACCCGGTTCATGCCGGAACACCCCCAAACGACCCGTACGCACCAGATACAGGGCGTCCGACGGATCACCCGCATGAAACAGGGTCTCGCCGCCAGTCAGGGCGAACCAACTGGCGCGGTCGATCATCCGGCCTTCGAAGACACGGGCCAGCGCGGCCTCGAGTGTGTGTTGCCCAGTCATGGCCATACGGTTGTTATGCCAGATTCCGCCATGGATGGAGACGGGTCGGACGACGTCAGCCCGTATCCGCCCGCTGAACAATCTCGCGGCCGAGTGCGAATTTGCATCTTGCAATCAACCATGGGTCGCCGACACTCGGCTTTAAGACGTCGTGACTGGAGGAAGTGGTTGTCATGAAAAAGATTGTTGTCGTCCCCCTGATGGTTCTGGCGCTCGGCGCCTGTGGTTCCAAGGATGAGGCTCCGCCCGCCGCGAACGGCGAAAGCGGCGCTGACGCCGCATCGGCTGAGGCGTCTGGCGCGGGCACGGCGGCGGTTGAACGTCTCGATTGTCGGGCCATCAACGCGCGGCCGAAGACTGGCGTCGATGTGGCGGGCGTGACCTTGGGCATGGCGGTGGATGATGCGTTCAAGGCCGTGGCCTGCTCCGATCCCCGACTGGTGGTGGAGATGACCGCCCCCCGGTCCGACGGTTATCGTTCGATCGTCGGCGAGCGCGAGGGTGAGCAGTTCAGCGTGCGCCTGATGGGCGTGTCGGGCCAGGAGCAGGTCGTCGAGGTCAACCGCATCCTGCAATATGAGCCGGGTCAGGAGCCGGCCTTCGACGCCGTCCTGCGCCAGCTTGGCGGTAAGTACGGAACCTTGGTTCGGACCGATTACGGCGGCGCCCCCAGGGAAACCCATAAGTCCGTTCGTCGCCTTGACGGCGCATCTGTGACTAGCCTGGAGGACCCGTTGGCGCGCGGCTGCCCCTATGACCTCAAGGACCAGTGCGGTCTGACGGTCACGGTCAATGTGGATCGGGCCGAAGCCAATCCGGCCCTAACCAAGACCTTGCAGGTCATCATGCTGGACCCGCGCGTCACGCAGCGGCAGACCGAGATCGCGAGCCGAAGCAGTCAGGACGCCACGCAAAGGCGTCAGGCCCAGGAAGTCCAGGACGCGGCCGGTCGGGCGCCGAAACTGTGACGATCGGCGCGGCGCCGAACCCCGCGCCGCGCCCTTCCCCCCGTGCATCCTCGCCGGTAAGGGAAAGCCATGCCAAAGCTGACCTCTTCCGTCGATAAGACCAGCGCCCGGTTCAAGGCGTTGGCCGCTCATAACCGCCAATTGCGCGACCAACTGCGTGATCACGTGGCCAAGGCGGCCCTGGGCGGGTCGGAAAAGTCGCGCGAGCGCCATGTCAGCCGCGGCAAACTGTTGCCGCGCGACCGGGTCGAACGCCTTTTGGACCCCGGTTCGCCCTTCCTGGAGATCGGTCAGTTGGCCGCCAACGGTATGTATGGCGACGAAGCGCCGGGCGCGGGCATGATCTGCGGCGTCGGTCGAGTGTCAGGTCGTGAGGTGATGATCGTCGCCAACGACCCGACGGTGAAAGGCGGCGCCTACTTCCCCATGACGGTGAAGAAGCATCTGCGGGCGCAAGAGATCGCCGAACAGAACCGTCTGCCGTGCGTCTATCTGGTCGATTCCGGCGGGGCCAACCTGCCGCACCAGGCCGAGGTCTTCCCGGATCGCGACCATTTCGGCCGCATCTTCTTCAACCAGGCGCGGATGAGCGCCCGGGACATCCCCCAGATCGCCTGCGTCATGGGATCGTGCACCGCCGGCGGCGCCTATGTGCCGGCCATGTCGGACGAGACGGTGATCGTGCGCAATCAGGGCACCATCTTCCTGGCGGGACCGCCGCTGGTGAAGGCCGCCACCGGCGAGGTCATCTCGGCCGAAGAGCTGGGCGGGGCCGAAACCCATGGCCGCAAGTCCGGCGTGGTCGATCATGTCGCCGAGAATGACGAGCACGCACTGGAGATCGTTCGATCCATCGTCGCCGATCTGAACACCGTCAAGACGATCGCCATGGACATCCGCGAGCCGAAGGCCCCCGCGCTGGACGCCGAGGACCTGTATGGGATCATCCCCGACGACGTGCGCGCGCCCTATGACGTGCGTGAGGTCATCGGCCGCATCGTCGACGGCTCCGAGTTCGACGAGTTCAAGGCGCTTTACGGCACGACCCTAGTCTGCGGCTTCGCCCGCATCTGGGGCTATCCGGTCGCCATCCTGGCCAACAACGGCGTGTTGTTCTCGGAGAGCGCGTTGAAGGGCGCGCACTTCATTCAACTGGCGTGCAAGCGCAAGATTCCGCTGATCTTCCTGCAAAACATCTCCGGCTTCATGGTCGGCGGCCGCTATGAGGCCGAGGGCATCGCCAAGAACGGGGCCAAGCTGGTCACCGCCGTCGCCTCGGCCGAGGTTCCGAAATTCACCATCCTGATCGGCGGCAGTTTCGGCGCTGGAAACTACGGGATGTGCGGCCGGGCCTATTCGCCGCGTTTCCTGTTCACCTGGCCGAACAGCCGCATCAGCGTGATGGGCGGCGAACAGGCCGCCAGCGTCCTGGCCACCGTCCACCGCGACGCGGATGCCTGGACCGAGGACCAGGCCGAGGCCTTCAAGGCCCCGATCCGCCAGAAATACGAGGATGAGGGCAATCCCTATTACGCCACCGCCCGCCTGTGGGACGACGGCGTCATCGACCCGGTCCAGACGCGCGACGTTCTGGGTCTGGCGATTTCGGCCAGCCTGAACGCACCGATACCTGAAACGCCGTTCGGCATATTCAGAATGTGATGGAGAGCTACCCGTGTCTGACCGCAAGTCTGAAACCGACCTGAACGCCCTGGACATCACCGACGCCGAGGCGGCTGAGATCAATCGCATCGTCCATCCGCTGGTGGCGGACCCGGCGCCGGACGCCGACGACAATCTGGTGCACGTCGAAGCGACGCCTGATGGCGTGGTCTTCATCACCATCAACCGGCCGCACAAGAAGAACGCCTTCGACGCGGCGACCATCGGCGCCCTGCATGAGGCGTTCGAGACCCTGCACGGAGCCGATCATTTGCGGGCGGTCTTCATCCGTGGGGCGGGCGGAACCTTCAGCGCCGGCGCCGACCTGGGCTGGATGCGTGACGCCGCTGACTGGAGCGAAGCCGACAATCGCGACGACGCCATGGGTCTGGCCGCCATGCTCAAGGCCCTGCACGATGTTCCGACCCTGACGGTGGCCGTCGTCGAGGGCGCGGCCATGGGCGGCGGGGCGGGTCTGGTCGCCGCGTGCGACATGGCCGTGGCCGTCGAAGGAAGCCGGTTCGCCTTCTCGGAGGTCAAACTGGGTCTGATCCCGGCGACCATCGCCCCCTATGTGATCGAAGCGGTCGGCGCGCGCCGCGCCCGTCAACTATTCCTGACCGCCAACATCTTCGACGCCGATTACGCCGCCCATGCGGGTCTGATCGATCTGGTTCTGCCGGAAGGTTCGGTGGATGAGTTCATCTCCATGCTGACCGACAGCCTGTCAGGCAATGCGCCAGGCGCCATGGGCGAGGCCAAGCGGCTGGTCCACGACGTGGCCGGCAAGCGCGTCGATCATGGTCTGATGGAAGACACGGCCAAACGCATCGCCCGCGCCCGCGTCTCCGAAGAGGGCCGTGAGGGCGTCCGCGCCTTCCTGGACAAGCGCAAACCGCGCTGGGCCGAGTAGGCGTCAGCCGCCGGCCTTCTGCACGATCACCCCGATGGAGGTCGTCTGGTGGCCCCAAAGGGCTAGAACGACATGAGGTTCCGCCCGATAAGGCGCTATATCCAAGTAACGGTCCACCGGGCCTTCGCCAGGGGTCAGATCGAAGGGGGCCACATGGTGGCCTTTCTCAGTCAGTCGCCGCGCTAATTCTTCGAAATCTCGCTTGCGGAACAGGACTGTCCCCCCGTGTTCCACGGTTCGGTCGTTCGAACCCATGTTGTATTCGGTGGTATGAATGGCCCAGCCTCCCGGCTTTAGCGTGTCCAACGACCGCTCGACGAAGGTCAGTCCCGCTTCTATCGAACCCAGATGTTCAAAGGCGCAGGCCGACCAGCAGAAATCATAGCCGGTCATGTCATCGGGGATGGCGTTCATGTCGCAGGGTCGGAACTCGACATTGGTCTCGAACAGCTCTGGCGGGCAGATCGTCGGATAGGCAAGAGCGGCCTTGCTGGCGGCGTGCTGATTGGTTTCGACCCACCCGGCCTCGGCGGCGTCGTCAGGCGCCATGTCAGTGGCCGTGATCATGACCCCCTGAGAAGCAAAGAAGGCGGCCAACGGTTCCGAGCCTACGCCAAAGCCGAGTCCACGAGCACCCGGCCGCACGGCCCCACGTTCCCATAGAGCCTGTAGGATAAAAACGAACTCCCAAAGCTTCCGATGATAACGCAGCCCTTGGCCGATCCGTTGCGCCCAATAGGCGAAATACGGTTGTTCGAAGCTGTCTTGGCGGCAGATGGTGGACGTTGAGAAGACGGCCGCGCCCGGCGCCCCCTCGACGGGCACGGGCTTGTTTTGCCAAATCGAGGTGGGCGGCCGGGTATGCGCCGCCAGTATCAGCTTGATCTCCGAAATTTCCGCGAAGGTTGAATGCAACAGTCGCTCCAAGCCTGTGAGGCGTTCATGTAGCGGCAAGGTCGGATCCGGCGGCGGCAGGCCCGGCGCGACCGGTTCCATCTCCCGCGGGAAAAAATTCCGCAAACGTTTGCGGATCACCCGGAGCGGGCGAGGAAGCGGATTACGCGACAAGGAATAGCCTCCGGGCAGATGCGACCCGCTCTCATAGCCGCCCTCGCCTCACATCGCCACGGTGTTGCACGCTTGACGGGACGCCTTCCCCCGATCCCGCCGAGCGGCTAACGGTGGCCCATGTTCAAATCCGTCCTGGTCGCCAATCGCGGCGAGATCGCCTGTCGTGTTTTCCGCACCGCCAAGCGGATGGGAATTCGCACCATCGCCGTCTATTCCGAGGCCGACGCCGACGCCCTGCATATGCGCCAGGCCGACGAGGCCGTATTGATCGGCCCGGCTCCGGCGCGAGAGTCCTATCTGGACGGCGCCAAGGTGCTGGCCGCCGCCAGACAGACGGGCGCCGAGGCGATCCACCCCGGCTATGGCTTCCTGTCCGAGAACGCCGACTTCGCCGAGGCGGTCATGGCGGCCGGTCTGATCTGGATCGGGCCGCCGCCCGCCGCCATCCGCGCCATGGGCCTGAAGGACGCGGCGAAGACTCTAATGGAGCAGGCCGGAGTGCCGGTCACGCCTGGCTATCAGGGCGCGGACCAGTCGACCGAACACCTGACGGCCGAGGCCGCCCGCATCGGCTATCCGGTGTTGATCAAAGCCGTGGCCGGCGGCGGCGGCAAGGGCATGAAGCGCGTCGATCGGGCCGAAGATTTCGCCGACGGCCTGGCCTCGGCTCAGCGTGAGGGCCAGTCGTCGTTCGGCGACCCGCGCGTGCTGATCGAAAGCTACATCACCCGTCCGCGCCACATCGAGGTTCAGGTGTTCGGCGACGACCACGGAAACGTCGTTCACCTGTTCGAACGCGACTGCTCGCTGCAACGCCGCCACCAGAAGGTGATCGAGGAGGCTCCGGCCCCCGGTATGGACGAGGCGGCCCGCGCCGCCGTCACGTCCGCCGCCGTCCGCGCGGCCCAGGCAGTGAACTATGTCGGCGCCGGCACGGTGGAGTTCATCGCCGACGCGTCCGATGGGCTGAAACCCGACCGCATCTGGTTCATGGAGATGAACACCCGGCTACAGGTCGAACACCCGGTGACCGAGGCCGTCACCGGCGTCGATCTGGTCGAATGGCAATTCCGCGTGGCCGCAGGCGAACCCCTGCCGCTGAAGCAGGATCAGATTGCGCTGAACGGCTGGGCCATGGAGGCGCGGCTGTATGCGGAGGATCCGGCGAACGGCTTCCTGCCCTCGATCGGCAGGCTGGAGCATTTCGTGCTGCCCGACGACATCCGCGTCGACACCGGCGTGAGCGAAGGCGGCGAAGTCAGCCAATTCTATGATCCGATGATCGCCAAGCTGATCGTCCATGCCGATACGCGGGAAGACGCCGCCGCAGCGCTGGCGGACGCCGCTGAGGAGGTTGAAGTCTTCCCTGTGAAGACAAACGCCGGCTTTCTCGCGCGTTGCCTGCGCCAACCGCGCTTCATCGCTGGCGACGTCGATACCGGCTTTATCGCGGCCGAGGAGGCGCGGCTTCAGCGGCGGCCCGACCCCCTGCTTGACCTCGCTGCAGTCGCCTGCGTCGCCGAAGCGCTTTTCGAAGAACGTCCGGTGCGGTCGGACGACGTCTGGTCGCCGTGGGGCGCATTGGAGGATTCGGCTGGCTTCCGCATGAACGCCGCCCCCGTGGCGCGTTATCATGCCGACGTGGGCGGCCGCCATGTGTCGGCCCCCGCCTTTTCGGCGCGCACCAATGACTGGTCATGGCGGGTCGGCGAGACTGGACACGAGATCAATGTCCGCCGCGACTGGCCCGAGCGCCGGATCGAGGCCGGAGATCTGACCCTTGGCTGGGCCGAAGTGGGCGATCAGTTCGTGCTCTTCGATCGTGGGGAGGCCGTGCCAGTCTCTGCCTATAGGGCGCGAACGTCGGCTGGGACCGGCGCCGCTTCCGACGGCGCCCTGCGCGCGCCCATGCCGGGCAAGATCGTGGCGGTGTCGGCCCGATCGGGCGAGACCGTCACGAAAGGTCAGTCCATCGTCGTGCTCGAAGCCATGAAGATGGAGCACGCCCTGACCGCGCCCTTCGACGGTGTGGTCGATTCGATTGGCGTCGCGGTTGGCGATCAGGCGCCCGAGGGCGCCGTCCTGGCCACGATCTCTGCTGAAGGGGAAGCCTGATGAGAAAGACCATCCTCGCCCTGTCGGCCGTGCTGGCCTTGTCGGTCTCGGCCCATGCGCCAGCCATGGCGCAGTCGAAGGCGGAACGGTCGTTGACCGCCGAAGAGACCGCCGATCTGCACTGTATGGCGATCTACAGCGTACTGGCCGCCCAGCCCGAACACTCCGCAAGCGGGGCCATCGGCGTCTTTTATTTCCTGGGCAAGCTTGAGGGCCGGGACGCTCAGACGGATTGGCTGGAGCGTTTCAATGGTTTCGTGGCGGGCCTGACGGAGGCGGATCTCAGCGCCAACACCCAACGCTGCGGCCAGATCATGATGGACAAGGGCCAGGCGTTGATCGAACTGGGCGAGCGCATGAGCCGGTCCGAGCCTGCGGCCTGATTTCATGAACGCGCCGATGATGACCGATGTCGTCGTCCTGGGCGGCGGGCACAACGGGCTGGTCTGCGCCTTCTATCTGGCGCGCGCCGGGCTGAAGGTGACGGTGCTGGAACGACGCGGCGTCGTCGGCGGGGCGGCGGTGACCGAGGAATTTCATCCCGGCTTCCGCAACTCGACCGCAAGCTACACCGTCAGCCTGCTGAACCCGCGCGTCATCGCCGACATGGATCTGGCGCGACACGGACTGCGCGTAGTCGAGCGGAAGATGGCGAACTTCCTGCCTCTGGAGGACGGTCGCTATCTGCTGGCCGGCGAAAGGCGCACTCAAGGCGAGGTCGCCAAATTCTCTCCCCGCGACGCCGAACGCCTGCCGGAATACGAGCGGCGGCTGGAAGTCGGGGCCGCCGTGCTGCGCGACTGGGTCCTGCGCGCGCCCCCCAACATGACCGAGGGCGGCTGGCTGTCGGCCTTGCCGGAACTCTTGTCGGCGGGGCGACTGGGTCGGCAGGCGGCGAATCTGGACGTGCAGGGACGGCGCGACCTTTTGGACCTGTTCGCCAAGTCGGCGGGCGACTGGCTGGACGGCTGGTTCGAGAGCGATCCGATCAAGGCCCTGTTCGGCTTCGACAGCGTGGTCGGCAACTACGCCAGCCCCTACACCCCCGGCTCGGCCTATGTGCTGCTGCACCACGTCTTCGGCGAGGTGAACGGCAAGAAGGGCGCATGGGGCCACGCCATCGGCGGCATGGGCGCCATCACCCAGAGCATGGCGAAAGCCTGCGCCGAACAGGGCGTCGACATCCGCCTGGACGCGCCCGTCGCCGAGGTGTTGACGCAAAAGGGCAGGGCGGTCGGCGCGGTGACCGAGGACGGCCAGACCATCCGCGCCCGCGCCGTGGTGTCGAATCTGCACCCCCGTCTGTTGTTTGACCGCCTGGTGGACCCCGCCGCCGTCTCGGCCGATTTCACCGAGCGGATGCGCCGCTACGCCTCCGGCTCGGGCACCTTCCGCATGAATGTCGCCCTGTCTGAACTGCCTCGGTTCACGACCCTGCCGGAGCAGGGCGACCATCTGACGGCGGGGATCATCATCGCGCCCAGCCTGGCCTATATGGACCGCGCCCATGCCGAGGCGCGGCTGAACGGTTGGTCGTCCAGCCCCATAGTCGAAATGCTGATCCCCTCGACCCTGGACGACAGCCTAGCCCCGGCTGGAGGGCACGTCGCCAGCCTGTTCTGCCAACACGTGTCGCCGGACCTGGCCGATGAGCATCGCGAGACGGTGGCCGATCTGATGGTCGATACGGTCGACCGCCATGCGCCGGGCTTCAAGGCTTCGGTCGTGGGGCGGCTGGCGTTGGGACCTCGCGACCTGGAGCGGCGCTTCGGCCTGGTCGGCGGCGACATTTTCCACGGCCGCCTCACCCTGGATCAGTTGTTCAGCGCCCGGCCGGTGCTGGGCCACGCCGATCACCGGATGCCGGTTCCGGGCCTGTATCTGTGCGGGGCGGGCGCGCACCCCGGCGGCGGCGTCACGGGCGCGCCGGGCCACAACGCCGCGCGCGCCGTATTGAAGGATCTGAGGCGCTAGGCGCCCAGGGCGGCGCGGATCGCCGTCTGCACCGCATCCTCGGTGAAGGGTTTCTGCAAGGTCGGGCGGCCGCGCCATGCGTCAGGCAGCCCCGCCTCGCCGTAGCCGGTGGAGAAGATGAAGGGCACGCCGCGCTCCGCCAGCGCTTCGGCCACCGGAAACACCTGCCGCCCGCCGACATTCACGTCCAGAAGAGCCGCGTCGATCACGGTCTTTCCCTTGGCCAGGGCCAGGCCGTCTTCGACCGAGGCGACGGGTCCGACCGGCGTACACCCCAGGTCTTCCAGGATTGTCTCGATCAACATGGCGACGAGCGATTCATCCTCGACCACCAGAATGCGCTTGCCCGCCAGTCCGTCCATGCGTCTAGCGCCCCTTGTCCAGCGGAAGAGAAATTTCCGCTGTGAATCCTCCTTCTGCGTAGTCCAGTTCGACCTCGCCCGCCAGATCGTGGCGCACGTTCCTTTCAATCAATCGGCTGCCGAAGCCGCGTCTTTGAGGCTGCGCCACCGGCGGGCCGCCGTTCTCGCGCCAGCTTAGGGTCAAGCGGCGGGCGCGCTGATCGGCCAGGGACCAGTCCACGAACACCCGGCCGTCGGGCGTCGACAAAGCCCCGTACTTGCCCGCATTGGTCGCCAGTTCGTGGAAGATCATTCCCAGCGACAGGGCCTGAGCCGGGTCCAACGCCACCGGCGGCCCGTTCGGCACGATCCGCGTGGACCCGCCGTGCGCGTCGGTCTCATGCTGTAGGACGGCGCGCAGATCGGCGCCTTCCCAGTGGCTGCGGGTCAGAAGGTCATGGGTGTGTGACAACGACATCAACCGCGCCTGAAAGGCTTCGGCGAATCGTTGCGGGTCCGGGTGGTGCCGTGCGGTCTGCATGGCGATCGATTGCACGGTAGCCAGGGTGTTCTTCACCCGGTGGTTCAGTTCGTCGATCATCAGCTTCTGGCGATCGGCGGCGCGAACCGTGTCGGTGATGTCCTGGCCCTGGACGAAGACGCCCGCCACCGCGCCGTCGCCGTCACGGATCGGCTGATAGACGAAATCCAGCCACATCACCTCGGGCGGTCCATCGGGCGTGTGCGTCAGCCGCGCCGTCTGATGGCGGCCCTGATAGGGTTCGCCCGTGGCGTAGACGGTGTCCAGACGCTCGTAAAAATCTTGGCTGACGATGTCCGCCAGGGCCTCGCGGATCGGCCGCCCCTCGATCTCGTCACGCCCGACCAAGCTCAGATAGGCGGCGTTGGCTTGTTGGATCACATGGGTTGGGCCGTCCAGGACGGCGATGAAGCCCGGCGCCTGCATGAACATCTCGACCAGACGGTCGCGCTGGGTCTCCAAGGTCGGGTCTCGGTGTTCGACGGTCTGGCGCGCGCGCGACAGACCGGCGCTGACGCCGCCGTTTCCGGTGTCGAAGGCCCTTGCAGCCCCGAAGGCTGGGCCGCCCGATTTCGCCAGTTCTCTCAACACATATCTCGCCGTGCGACGGCTGAACGGCTGCCTTTGGGCCTGGTTCCGATCACGTCACGATTTTTGACTTCGCGGCGGGCGAACGGCCTCTAGGGTGGTCTGATGATCCTCGCCAGCCTGTTCGCCGCCTTGACCCTGATGACCCAATCGCCACCCGATGCCCCGCGCGCCGAAACCCGTCAGGGACCGGTCGTCGGCCGAACGGTCGATGGGATCGACGGTTTCAAGGGGCTGCCTTACGCCGCGCCGCCGGTCGGCGCGCTGCGCTGGCGCCCGCCCCAGGCCGCGCCGGTCTGGACCGATCCGCGACCGGCCCTCGACTATGGCGCCCTATGCGTTCAGCCGCCCGCCAACGGCGATCCCGGCGTCGGTCCCTTGCCGATGAGCGAGGACTGCCTGACCCTGAACGTCTGGGCGCCGACCGAGCGCACGGGACCGTTGCCGGTCATGGTCTGGATTCACGGCGGCGGTTTCAACAATGGTTCGGGCACGGCGGCCTTGTACGACGGCGAGAACCTGGCCCGTCGCGGCGCGGTGGTCGTCACGATCAACTACCGCCTGGGCCGTTTCGGCTTCTTCGACCATCCCGCCCTGGCGGCCGAACGGCCGCAAGGCGAGACGGGTGGGAACTACGGCATGATGGACATCGTCGCCGCCCTGGAATGGGTGCGCGACAATATCGGCGGTTTCGGCGGCGACGCTGGGAACGTCACGATCTTCGGCGAGTCGGCGGGCGGGGCGGCGGTGACGCGGCTGATGATCTCGCCCGCCGCGCGGGGCCTGTTCCATAAGGCGGTGATCCAGTCCGGCCTGGGCCGCGACGAGGGGACGCCGCTGGATCGGCCCAGCGCATCGGGGCGCTCGTCCTTACAGGATCGCGGCGCGGCCTGGGCTGATCGGGCGGATCTGCCCGACGCCTCGGCCGAGGCCCTGCGCGCCATCCCGGCCGAACGGTTGTTGCGCCCGGCGCCCAGCTTCTATGGCGGCGACAATCTGCCGATCGACGGTGCGGTGGTGACCGAGGATGTGATGACCGCCTTCGCGGCGGGGCGCCAGGCGCGGGTCCCCCTGATCCTGGGCACGAACAGCGCCGAATTCTGGTGGGTCAAGCCGACCGAGATCAGCCCCTACGGCGAACTGGACGACGCCATGACGACGGCCGAGCGCGTCGCCTTCCACGCGGCTTATGGCGGGCTGGAGGGCTACAACGCTCATGTCGTCAGCGACCTGGCCTTCAATGAGCCGGTGCGGGCGTTGGCGCGCCTGCACGCGAAGGCGGGCGCCCCGACCTATCTCTATCGTTTCGACGTGGTGCCGGATTCCAATCCTGAACCCAGCGGCGGGGCCACCCATGCGTCGGAACGGCCCTATGTCTTCGACAACCTGCACACGGTCGGTCGACCGTTGGGCGAACGAGACGCGCGCGCGGCGACCGCCATGGCCGATTACTGGACGGCCTTCGCCCGCGCCGGCGATCCGAACGGGCAGGGGCGTCCCGCCTGGCCCGAGTTCGGCCGCGAGCCGGATCGGCTGCTGGAGTTCGCCAACGACGGTCCCGAGGCCAAGCCGATGCCGTTCAAGGATCGGCTCGACCTGATCGAGACCTTTTACGCGCGGGTGCGGCCCTAGCCCAGAACCGCCCCATTACTCTTGATGACGTCCGCGTACAGCAGGCCGGAATCCTTGATGGTCCGTTCCTGCGTCAGGAAGTTCACATGGGTGATGCCGAACCGCTTCGAATAGCCCAGCGACCATTCCAGATTGTCCAGCAGCGACCAGGCCATGTAGCCGCGCAGGTCCACGCCCTTGCCGATGGCGTCATGCGCCGCCTTCAGGTGGTTCTTCAGATAATCGACCCGCATCGGATCGTGGATACGGCCGTCGATGGCGTGGGGCGGATCGTACCAGGCCGAGCCGTTCTCGGTGACCATCAGCGGCAGGCCGCCCGTCTGTTCGTGCAGCCAGACCAGAGTGTCGGTCAGGCCTTGCGGAAACACCTCCCAGCCCGTTTCGGTGTGGGCGTGTTGGACCTGTTTCACCGGGCGTGCGCGCACCGGCCAGGCGTCCGGCGCGTTCTCGGGCACCGAGCGGGTGTACCAGTTCAGGCCCATCCAGTCGGTCGGCTGGGCGATCAGGTCGAAGTCCTCGGCCGGGAACTCGCGCCAGGCCTCGCCATAGACCTCCTTCAGCTCCTCGGGATAGCCGCGGCCCATCAGGGGATCGAGGAACCAGCGGTTCATCTGAGCCTCGGCGCGACGCCGGGCGGCCTCGTCCTCGGGCTTGTCCGAAGCGCTGTATTTCGGCTCGATGTTCAGGACGATGCCGATGTCGTGCTTGCCGACCTGGCGATAGCGTTTCACCGCCGCCCCGTGGGCGCGTAACACATTGTGACCGGCGATCACCGCCTCGAAGGCCGAGTTGTGGCCGGGCGCCAGGGCGCCGTGCAGATAGCCGCCGTCCACGATGACCCACGGCTCATTGATCGTGCCCCAGGTCTTCACTCGGCCGTCGAACTTCTCGAACAGCACCTGGCCGTAGTCGGCGAACCAGTCGGCGATGTCGGGGTTCAGCCAGCCGCCCCGGTCGTCCAACGCCGCCGGCAAATCCCAGTGGTACAGGGTGCAAAGCGGTTTGATCCCGGCTTCCAGCAGGCCGTCGATCAGCCTGTCATAGAAGTCCAGACCCTTGGCGTTGATCGCCCCGCGTCCTTCGGGAATGACCCGGCTCCAGCTCACGGAAAACCGGTACGCCTGAAGGTTCAGGCGCTTCATGATCTCGATGTCCTCGCGCCAGCGGTTGTAGTGGTCGCAGGCCACGTCGCCCGTGTCGCCGTTCAGCATCTTGCCCGGCGTGTGGCTGAATCGATCCCAGATCGACTCGCCCGCGCCATCGGCCATCGAGGACCCCTCGATCTGATAGGCCGCGGTCGCCGCGCCCCACAGAAAACCGTCGGGAAACTGATACCTGGCGCTCATTCGGGCCTGCCTTGTCGATACGTGGTCACTGAGGTTCCGCGCCAGTTTACGGCCGGGTCGCGGAGGGAGGCGCGCTGTCAGCGCGCCGGGTGTGACCAAACTAGGGCACTTGCGGGGCGGATGGCTAGTGTGTCATGTAATCGGTTACAAGTTTTTCGCGGACGGACTTTCGACAAGAGAGCCGGGACTGGCGGAACAGGGAGGACAACGTGGCATTTGGGGCGACCCCTGACATCGACGTGCGGCGGCGAGCGTGGTGAAACCCGCCACGATTCGTGATGTCGCCGGTCGTGCGGGGGTCTCCGTGGCCTCGGTGTCGCGCGTGCTGACGGGCGCCGGTCAGGTGACCGAGGCGACCCGCGCCCGCGTCATGGAGGCGGTCGAGGCCCTCAGCTATGTCCCGCACAGCGGCGCCCGCAGCCTGTCCACCAGCAAGACCCACAGCGTCGGCGTGATCCTGCCGGACCTGTTCGGCGAGTTCTTCTCCGAATTGATTCGCGGCCTGGACCTGGCCGCGCGTCATGCCGGGTATCACCTGATCGTCTCCAGTTCGCACGACCACGCCGAAGAGGCGGCGGCCGCCATCCGCTCGATGCGCGGCCGGGTCGACGGCCTGATCGTGCTGTCGCCCCATCTCGACGCCGAGAAGCTGGCGGGCAGCCTGGCGGGCGGCCTGCCGGTGCTGTTGATGAACGGCGGAGCGGTGGACGCCAAACGTCCTTCGATCGTCGTCGACAACCACGGCGGCGCTTTCGCGGCGGTTCAACACCTGATCGCCCAGGGGCGTTCGCGCGTCGCCCATATCGGCGGCCCGTTGCACAACGCCGAGGCCCAGGCCCGTCTGGCCGGCTATGAAAGGGCCATGCGCGACGCGGGGCTGAAACCCGTCAGCGTCCAGGGGGACTTCACCCAGGCGGCGGGCCATGCGGCCTGTCTGGCCCTGCTGTCCGGCCCGACGCGGCCCGACGCGGTCTTCGCCGCCAACGACATGATGGCCGTGGGCGCGCTCCTGGCCTTGCAAGACCGGGGCGTCCGCTGCCCCGAGGATGTGGCCGTGGTCGGTTTCGACGACGTGCCCATCGCCGCCCTGATGCGTCCGTCGCTGACGACCATGCGCATCAACATCGCCGAAACCGGCCGACGCGCGCTGGAGCGCCTGGTCGGAATGATCGACGGTCCCGACCGGACCGACGCCTCTCGCGAGGTCGTCACGCCCGAATTGGTCGTTCGTCAGTCCAGCAGCACCGTCGTCCTGAAACCGTCCGGCGGGACCCGTCCCGAACCGGTTCTCGCTTCCTGAGGGGGAATATCACCATGTCCAGATCCACCCACCGCATTCGCACCCTGGGGACCGCTTCGGCCCTCGCGGTCGCCGCCTCCCTGCTGATCGCGGGCGGCGCCACGGCCCAGATTTCGACCGCCACCCTGCGCGGTTCGATCTACGACAGCGGCCAGGCCGAAAACGGCGGCTCGATCACCCTCACCGACGTGAACACCGGCTTCGTCAGCCGGGGACGCATCGGCAGTGACGGCGCCTATGTCATTCCCGGACTGCGGCCCGGCACCTACAGCGTCGCGGTGACCACTGCGGACGGTCAGTCCGCCAGCGACGTCGTCACGATCGGCGTGGGCCAGGTCGCGACCCTGGACCTCGATGTCGCCGTTCGCGCCGCCCCGGCGGGAACGCAGTTGGAAGACGTGGTCGTGGTCGGCCGTCGCCTGTTCGAGGTGCGCACGCCCGAGGTCGCCACCAACGTGACCCAGCAGCAGATCAACGACCTGCCCCAGGTCGACCGCAACTTCCTGAATTTCGCCGCCCTGGCCCCGGGCGTCGTGGTTCAGCAGGACCCGGCCGAACGCACCATCTATGCGGGCGCCCAGTCGGCCAACGCCATCAACGTCTTCATCGACGGCCAGAACCAGAAGTCGAACATCATCGACGGCGGCATCGCCGGCCAGGACGACAGCCGCGGCAACCCGTTCCCGCAGGCGGCCGTGGCGGAATTCCGCGTCCTGACCCAAAATTTCAAGGCTGAGTACGAACAGGCTTCGTCGGCCATCATCAGCGCCGTCACCCGCTCGGGTTCGAACGACCTGCACGGCAATATGTTCGTGACCTATCAGGACACGGACTGGACCTCGCAGAACGTGTTCTCGCAACGCCGGGGCGAGGCCAAGCCGCGCCTGGATCGTTTGCAGTACGGCGGCTATGTCTCCGGCCCGATCATCCGCGACACCCTGCACTACTTCCTGAGCTATGAGCGCAAGGACGAGACGCGCAGCAATTCGGTGTTCCTGAACCGTACCGAATTCACCAGCCTGTTCGACACCCAACTGGGCACCTTCGAGGCGCCGTTCGAACAGGACCTGGTGTTCGGCAAACTGTCCTGGCAGATCGACAGCCGCCAGATACTGGAGCTGAGCGCGACCTATCGCACCGAACAGGACATCCGCGACTTCGGCGGCCAGAACGCCTACACACGTGCGAACGCCATCAATAACGACACACGCTCGGTTGTCTTGAAGCATCAGTATCAGGGCGACAGCTTCCTGAACGTCTTCACGGTCGACTATTTCCTTGCCAACTATAATCCTCAAGCTGTCAACTTTGACACGCCGGGCACGCGTCACATCGCCTATCGTGACAACTCCACGAGCACGCCGGGCTTCCAGTTCAACTACAACACCGGGGACTTTATCTTCGGCGGTGGCGGCGGCACCAACAACCAGGATATTCAGGACGAAGGCGTTACGTTCCGAAACGACCTGACGTTCAATGAAATCGAATGGATGGGGCGCCACACCGTCAAGCTCGGCGCCAAGTATTCGATGCGCGAGTTCCATGTGCAGAAATTCTTCAATCGGAACCCGCAGTTCACCTATGACGTGACGGCGAACCCGGATATCTTCGGCTCGGCTATCATTCCGACGCGGGTGTCGCTGAACCTTCCGACCGTGCCGACCGATGCGTCGAACGAGCAGATCGGCCTGTACATCCAGGACGACTGGCAGGTCACCGACCGGCTGGAGCTGAACCTGGGCATCCGCTGGGATTACGAGACCAACGCCGTCAACAACGACTGGACCACGCCCCAGGTCATTCGCGACGTGCTGGCCCGCATTGTGGCCGACCCGACCTATGTCCGGCGCGTCGATATCAACGACTATATCTCGGACGGGGATCGCGACGCCTTCAAGGGCGCCTTCCAGCCGCGCATCGGTTTCAGCTACGATGTGTTCGGCGATGAACACACCGTGCTGTTCGGCGGCGCCGGTCGTTATTATGACCGCGTCGGCTTCAACTTCGCCTTCTCCGAGCGGTTCTCGCCCTTCAACCTGTCGCGCGACATCTATTTCTCGCCGTCGGGCGGGGCCTTCGGCGGGCGCACCGACACCATCGCCTGGAACCCCATCTACGGCACGCGCGCCGGTTTGGACGCCCTGCTGGGCGGCACCCAAGGGCGCGGCGAGATATTCCTGATCAAGGACGACATGAAGGTCCCCTATACGGACCAGTTCAACCTAGGCGTTCGGCAACGGTTCGGCGACATCCAGGTGGCGCTGACCTTCTCCTATTCCAAGACGAACGACGAGTTCGGGTGGAGTCGCCTGAATGTCAACGATTCCAATGCGATCACGGTGCGGCCATCGCAGTTCACCAACCCCAGCACCAGCCAGCCCTTCGCCTTCAACGACAGCGTCTTCTACGCCCACAACGATCGTGAGCGTCGCTACAAGGCGATGTATCTGACCATCGACCGCCCCTATACCGAGGCCAGCGGCTATGGCTTCAACGTCGCCTACACCCTGGCCGATGGCGAACAGAACGGCAGCCGCGACCAGGGGATGTCGCCGTTCGACTTCGATTATCCGACGACTGAGGTTTCGCCCTGGTTCAACACGCCGGGGGTGGAGCGTCACCGCATCGTCGCCTCGGGCACCATGCGCCTGCCCTGGGATGTGAAGGCGTCGTCGGTCATCACCCTGGGTTCGGGCCGTCCCTTCACCATGTTCAACTATGACGGCGGCAAGCCGAACTGGTTCGCGGCCTATCCTGACCGGCGCCCCTTCCTGCCGGGCCTGGACTTCGCCACGCGCCAGATCGACCTGCGCCTGGCCAAGACCTTCGACATCGGCGGTCAGCGCTTCGAAGCCATCGTGGACGGCATCAACATCTTCGACTTCCACAACTACAACGGCTTCAACCAGACCTACCGCACCAGCAACTCGGCCACCGCGCCTCTGAACCCGACCTTCGGGCTTCCGACCTCGCAGGCCCTGCCGACGCGGACCTTCCAGTTCACGCTGCGCTATAGCTGGTAACGACTCCTGAGCCTGGGGCCGCCTCCCGCGCATGGGGGAGGCGGCCCTTCTTTTTTGGTATGAGTGTTCGCGTTTGAGAGGCCGCCCCATGGATCGACGACTGTTCTTGATGGGATCGACCGCGGGGGCCGCCGCCTTGGCCCTGGGCGCCTGCGGGACCGGAAGCCGCGCCGCCGTTCTGACGCTGGACCCCGAGATCGACGAGCTTCAGGAACGCACCTTCCGCTGGTTTCTGGAAGTCACCGACCGCACCAACGGCCTGACCCGCGACCGCTGGCCGACCGAGAGTTTCGCTTCCGTCGCCGCCGTCGGCTTCGCCCTGGCCTGCTGGCCCGTCGGTGTCGAGCGCGGCTGGATGGAGCGGGCCGAAGCCCGCACCCGCACCCTGACCACCCTGCGCTTCTTCCACGACCTGCCGCAGGGACCCGAGCCGACCGGAACCGGCGGCTACAAGGGTTTCTTCTACCATTTCCTGGACATGAAGACCGGCCATCGCTTCGGCCAGACCGAGCTGTCGACGGTCGACACCGCCCTCTTGGTCGCCGGTATGCTGTTCGCCGCGCGCTGGTTCGACGGCGACCACGCCGATGAAGCCGAGATCCGTCGCCTGGCCCAGGCGATCTATGATCGGATCGAGTGGGATTGGGCGGTCGTGCGCCCCGACCTGATCTCCATGGGCTGGCATCCCGAGACGGGCCACATCCCCCACGACTGGCACGTCTATAACGAGGGGATGATCGTCCTGCTGCTGGCCCTGGGCAGCTCGACCCATCCGGTCGGCGAGGGCGTCTGGACCAAATGGACCGAGGCTTACGGTCGAAGCTGGACCGACAAATGGGGTCCTGAACACCTGCATTTCGCGCCGATGTTCGGCCACCAGTATAGTCATATGTTCATCGACTTCCGCGGCGTTCAGGATGCCTGGATGCGCGCCAAGTCAGACGAACTGAACCGTCCCTTCGACTATTTCGAAAACAGCCGCCGCGCCGTCCTGGCGCAGAAAAAATACGCCGCCGACAATCCGATGGGCTGGGCCGGCTATTCGGCCGACATATGGGGTCTGACCGCTTGCGACGGGCCGGGCGACTTCAAGACGAATATCGGCGGGCGCGAACGCGAGTTCTTCAGCTATTCGGCGCGAGGACCCGGCGACCGTGACGATGGCACCATCGCCCCGACGGCCGCCGCGGCCTCCCTGCCGTTCGCGCCCGAGGAGGTCATCGCCTGCGTCAAGGCGATGAAGGCCCGCTATGGCGCGGGCATCTACACTCAGTGGGGCTTCCTGGACTCGTTCAACCCCACCCTGACGACCGCTGACCGCATTCCTTCGCTGATGCACGGCAAGTTGGTCGAGGGCGTGGGCTGGGTCGATGGCGACTATCTGGGCATCGACCAGGGACCGATCGTGGTCATGACCGAGAACCATCGCTCCGACATCGTCTGGAAGCGGATGCGCGGCGAGCCGAACCTGATCCGGGGTCTCAAACGCGCGGGCTTCACCGGCGGCTGGCTGGGCAAGGCATGATCGACGCGCGGCCCGATCGTCGTGCGGCGCTGGGCCTTCTGGCCGGGGCGGCGGCGTCGGGTCTGTCGGCCTGTCAGGGTTCGAACGACGGCGTCACCCGTCTGCGCTTCTGGGCCATGGGCAATGAGGGCGACCACGTCGGCGACCTGATCCCCGAATTCGAGCGCCGAAATCCCGGCGTGAAGGTGACGATCCAGGTCATTCCCTGGACGGCGGCGCACGAGAAGCTCCTGACCTCCTACGCCGGAGACTCGCTGCCGGATGTCAGCCAGATCGGCAATACCTGGGTGGCCGAGCTGTCGGCCATCGGCGCCCTGTCGCCGACGCCTGAATTCGCACGCGACCTGCTGACCGACCAGTTCCCGGCCGTGCTGGACACCAACGCCGTCGGCGGCCGCGCCATGGCGACGCCGTGGTACGTGGACACCCGTCTGTTGTTCTATCGCACCGATCTCCTGGCCCGGGCGGGTTGGGACCAGATGCCGACGACCTGGGTCGACTGGAAGCGCGCCATGCACGCCGTCAAGCGTGTGGCGGGACAGGATAACTATGCGATCTTGTTGCCTATCAACGAGTTCGAGCAGCTTTTGACTTTCGGACTTCAGATCGACGAGCCGCTGCTGGCCGATGAGGCGACGCGCGGAAACTTCGCCAGCCCCGGCTTCATCTCGGCCCTGGCCTTCTACAAGAGCCTGTTCGACGAGGGATTGGCCCCGGTCGCCTCCAACACTCAGATCTCCAATGTCTGGACCGAGTTCGCGCGCGGCTATTTCAGCTTCTATATGTCCGGGCCTTGGAATGTGGGCGAGTTCCGGCGGCGCCTGCCGCCCCAGACTCGCTGGATGACGGGCGGCGTGCCCGGCCCGCGCGGACCTGGCGCCTCGGCCCCCGGCGGTTCGTCCCTGGCCGTGTTCAAATCCTCGCCGAACCAGGAGGCGGCCTGGGCCTTGGTCCGTTATCTGCTGGAGCCGGGCGTCCAGGCCGAGTTCGCCCGCATCACCGGCGACCTGCCCGCGCGCCGCAGCGCATGGTCGACCCCGACCGTGGCCGACGATCCCTATCTGAAGGCTTTCGACGCGCAACTGGCCCGGGCCAAGGCCGTGCCCAAGGCGCCGGAGTGGGAGCGGATCGTCACCGAGATGCAGATCGTGGCTGAACGCATGGTGCGCGGCGAATACACGCCCGAACAGGCCGGGGTCGAGATCGACCGCCGCGCCGACCGCCTGTTGGAGAAGCGCCGCTGGATGCTGGAACGGGGACGCGCGACATGACCGACGCTCCCGTAGACGCCGCCTTGGTCAAACCTGTGCGCCGTCACCGCATGGGCCGTCGCGAGCGCGCGGCCTGGGGCTTCGTCGCCCCGGCCCTGATCGCCATCGCCATCTTCTTCGTCATCCCGGTGGTTTCGGCCCTGCTGCTCAGCCTGACCGATTTCGACATCTACGCCCTGGCCGACCTGGACAATCTGCGTTTCGTCGGGCTGCGGAACTATGAGCAGTTGCTGTCCAATCCCCTGTTCTGGGGGGCGATGCGGAACACCCTGTGGTTCAGCGTGCTGGGCGTGCCTCTGTCGATCGCGACCTCTCTGGCGGCCGCCGTCGTCCTGAACGCGCGGGTGGTGAAGTGGCGGCCGATCTGGCGGGTGATGTTCTTCGCCCCCTATGTCACGACGCTGGTCGCGACGGCCGTGGTCTGGCGTTATCTGCTGCACACCCGCTACGGCGTCATCAACTGGGCCTTGCAGTCCGTCGGCCTGCCCGCCGTCGACTGGCTGGGCCAGCCCGAAACCTCCATCCCCGCCATACTGATGTTCGTGGTGTGGAAGATATTCGGCTACAATATGCTGATCTTCCTGGCGGTTCTCCAGACCGTGCCCGACGACCTCTATGAAGCCGCCCGCATCGACGGGGCCGGACCGTGGAAGCAGTTCCGCCATGTGACCCTGCCGGCCATCGCGCCGACCCTGTTGCTGGTCTCGATCATCTCGGTGGCGGGCTTCTTCCAACTGTTCGCCGAACCCTATGTGATGACCCAGGGCGGCCCGGCGCAGTCGACGGTGACGGTGCTCTATTTCATGTACGAAGAGGGCTTCAAGTGGTGGAACCTGGGGTCCGCCAGCGCCGTCGCCTTCATCCTGTTCCTGTGCATCTTCGCGGTGACCATGGTCCAGCTCTGGGCCGCGCGCCGCATGGGGGCCGAGACATGAGGCCCCGCGTCATCCTGCTGAACCTGGCCGTGGCGCTGGTCGCCCTGATCGTTCTGTTCCCGTTGCTGTGGATGGTCTCGGTCAGCCTGATGCCGACGGGCGAGGCCGCGAATTTTCCGCCGCCCCTGATCCCCAGCCGCGTCACCTTCGACCACTACCGCGACCTGTTCGTCAGTCAGGGCATGGGTCGGTATATGTGGAACAGCTTCGCCCTGGCGACCCTGGCGACGATCCTGGCGCTGGGCTTCACCGTTCCGGCCGGTTACGCCTTCGCCAAGCTGAGGTTCGCGGGCCGCGAGCGGATCTTTCAGATGCTGGTCGGCGCCCTGGTGATCCCGGCCCAGATCGGCACGTTGCCGCTGTTCCTGATGCTGAAGGGCATGGGGTTGGTGAACACCTACGCCGGGGCGCTGGTGCCGTGGCTGGCGTCGATCTTCGGCCTGTTCCTGGTGCGCCAGTATGCGCTGAGCATTCCCGACGAGATGCTGGAGGCCGCGCGCATCGACGGCGCCACCGAAGGGCAGATCTTCCGCCGTGTCGTCCTGCCGACGCTCCAGCCGATCATCGTGACCCTGGGCCTGTTCGTCTTCCTGGGCAGTTGGAACGATTTCCTGTGGCCGTTGATCATCCTGACGGATCAGACGAACTACACCTTGCCGGTGGCCCTGGCCGCCCTGTCGCGCGAGCACGTCCAGGACATCGAGATGATGATGGCCGGCGCCGTGCTGACGGTCGCGCCGGTGCTGATCCTCTTTCTGGCTCTGCAACGCTACTACATCCGCGGAATGCTCGCGGGCAGCGTGAAGGGCTAGGGTCTCTACCGCTCATCCCGCGAAAGCGGGGACCCCGTCCTTTCATGAGGCGGGGTGTGCGGATCGCTGTCGTCGGCGGCGCATCAATCATGATGGCGCCCCAAATCATTGGGTCCCCGCTTTCGCGGGGATGAGCGGAGTTTCCTATGTTGGTGCGTATTCTGGCGACGATCGGGATGATGCTGGCCTTGGCCGCTCCGGCCGCCGCCCAGACGCGGGTGTTGGACGCCTTCGAGGACCTGACGCCCTGGGCCGCCGACGCCTCCACCGATGTCGATTCCACCGTCACGGTCGTCGACGGCCATGACGGCGAGGCGATGCGTCTGAGCTATGACTTCAACGGCCGCTCCGGCTACGCCTTCGCCGCCCGCGCCCTGCCGCTGACCGTGCCCGCCAACTACGAGATCGCCTTCTGGGTCCGGGGGCAGGGACCGACCAATACGCTGGAGATCAAATTCGTCGATGCGAGCGGCGAGAACGTCCACTGGCGCCGCGTGCCCGGCTGGACAGCCCCGAACGGCTGGACCCTGTTCACCATCAAGAAGCGCCAGATCGCCTTCGCCTGGGGACCGACGACGGACAAGACCTTCACCGGCGCCGCGCGGATCGAATTCGTGGTCACGGCGGGCGAGGGGGGCGAGGGCTTCATCGAGGTCGATCAACTGACCCTGCGCGAACTGCCGCCCGAACCCTCGGTCGATCCGCGCCCGATCGCGACCGCTTCCAGCGCGGCGGGGGCCGATGTCGCCGCACGGGCGGTCGATGACGATCCCTTGACCGCCTGGCGCTCCACGGGCCTGGGCGAACAGAGCCTGACGCTGGATCTCGGCTATGAGCGTGAGTTCGGCGGCCTGACCCTGCGCTGGGCGAACAAGGCGGCGGCGACGGCCTATCGCATCGACGCCTCGCCCGACGGCCGAACCTGGCGTCCGATCGCCTCGGTCGCGGGCGGAAACGGCGGCGTCGACTGGGTCCGTACGCCGGAAGCCTCGGCGCGCCATCTGCGCCTGACGATGACCGGGGGGCGGGGCGGCGACCAGACGGCCTATGGCCTGAACGCCGTTGAGATTGAACCCCTGGCCTTCGGCGAAACCCCGACGACCTTCGTTCGGGCGGTGGCCGGTGAGAGCCGTCGCGGTCTTTACCCCCGAGGGTTTCACGGCGAGCAGCCCTATTGGACCCTGGTCGGCGTCGACGGCGGCGGCGAAAGCGGCCTGATCGGCGAGGACGGGGCCATCGAACTGCGCCGCTCCGGCCCGTCGATCGAACCGTTCGTGTTGCAGAACGGCCGCCTGCTCACCTGGGCCGACGTCAACATCACCCAGAGCCAGCGTGATCGCGACCTGCCCATCCCCGCCGTGACCTGGACCGCCGACGACTGGCGCCTGACCACCACCGCCTTCGCCGACGGAACGCCTGAGCGGGCGCAACTCTATGGCCGCTACGACCTGACCAACACCTCGCCGCGCCCCCTGACCCTGACGCTGGCCCTGATGGCGCGGCCGTATCAGGTCAACGGGCCGCTGCAATTCCTGGCTATTCCCGGCGGCGTCGGTCCGATCCGACAGATGGACTGGAACGACGGAACCCTGGGCCTGAACGACAGCCTCCGCATCAACGCCCTGACCCGTCCCGACGGCGTGGTCGCCGCGAGTTTCGACGGGGGCGCCGATCCGCAAGGTTTGCTGGCGACCGGGCGTCGTTCGCCCCCTGGCGAGCGGTGGGTTCAGTCCGATGCGACTGAGCTGATGTCCGGCGCCCTGATATACGATGTCACGCTTCAGCCCGGCGAAACCCGCACCTTCGGCTGGACCGCCCCCCTGTCTGGGGCCGCGCCCGCCCGATCCGCGACCCGTTCGGCCGAGACCGTTCTGGATGCGGTCGAAGATCGTGTCGCCGCCGCTTGGCGCGAAAAGCTGGACCGCGTCGATCTGATCCTGCCGCCCGAGGCGCAGCGTATCGAGGACACGGTGCGTTCGTCGCTGGCCCATATGCTGATGTCGCGACAGGGACCCAGCCTTCAGCCCGGCACTCGCAGCTATAACCGCAGTTGGATTCGCGACGGCGCCATGATGGCCGAGGGGCTGAACCGCCTGGGCCATGCCGATCTGTCGGCCGACTATCTGCGCTGGTACGCTCCGCGCGTGTTCGACAACGGCAAGGTGCCGTGCTGCGTCGACGCCCGCGGCGCCGACCCCGTGCCCGAAAACGACAGCCACGGCGAGTTCATCTTCCTGGCCGCCGAGACCTGGCGCTACACCCGCGACGACGCCCTGCTGCGCCAGGTCTGGGAGCCGGTGCGAAAGGCCGTCGCCTATATGAACGCCCTGCGCGCCGAGACCCGCACCCAGGAATTCGAAGCCGCCGACAAGGCCCATCTGTTCGGCCTGTTGCCGCCGTCGATCAGCCACGAGGGCTATTCCGACCGCCCGGCCTATTCCTACTGGGACGATTTCTGGGGTCTGCTGGGGTATCGCGACGCCGCCTTCATCGCCGAGGTGCTGGGCGAGGACGAGGCGGCGGGCCAGATCCGCGTCTCGGCCGGTCAGTTCCGTTCAAACCTGATGGCCTCGATCCGCAACACGGCGGCGCATCACGGCATCGACTGGATCGCCGGCGCCGCCGACCGTGGCGACTTCGACGCCACATCGACCACCATCGGCCTGTCTCCGGGCGGTCTGATCGACGAGCTGCCGCAGGACCTGCTGACCCGAACCTTCGACAAATACTGGGAGAATTTCCAGCAGCGGCTGTCCAATCGCGAGGACTGGGACGTCTATACCCCCTACGAACTGCGCGTCGTCGGCGCCTTCGTGCGGATGGGTCGTAGGGACCGGGCGCTGGAAGCTCTGGACTGGTTCTTCCACGACGTTCGGCCCCAGGCCTGGAACGGTTGGGCCGAGGTGGCCGGGCGCGATCTGCGCAAGCCGGTCTTCATCGGCGATATGCCCCACGCCTGGATCAGCTCGGACTACATCCGTTCGGCGCTGGACCTCTTCGCCTATGAGCGTGACGCCGACCATGCCCTGATGTTGGCCCCTGGTGTTCCCCTGGCCTGGATCGACAGCGAAACCGGCGTGGGCGTCGAAAGGCTGCGCACCTCCTACGGCGCCCTGTCGTATCGGTTGAAGCGGGAAGGGCGGGGCTATGTCCTGACGCTGTCCCCCGGCGCGACCCCGCCTGGCGGTTTCATTCTGCGCTGGCCGGAAGGCGTGACCCCGCCCGCACAGGTGACCATCGACGGTCGGGACGCGGCCTGGGCCGACGGGGAACTGTCGATCCCGGTCGGCGCGCGAAGGGTGGAGATGCGCTGAGCCTTCCTGCTCCTCCAAAGGGAGGGAAGGTTCAGAGGCGTTTGAACGCCTTGCCCTCGGCGTCGAACAGATGCGCCTTGTCCGCCGCCACGTGCAGGGTCATGGCGTCGCCCGCGCGGGGCCGCACGTCGCCCGGAAGCTGCACCGTCAGCGTCTCTGTCGCCCCCGGATGCCGCACATAGGCATAGGTGGCGTTGCCCAGGGTCTCGACGAAAGCGGCCGTGGTCTTCAGCATCCCGCCGTCGCCGGTCGTCGTCAGATGTTCGGGCCGTACGCCCAGGGTGACCGTGTCCCCGGCCTTCGCGCCCGAGGTGTCCGCCGTGACCTTCAACGTCTCGCCGCCCGCCGTCTTCACCGTCGCGCCCTTGGCCGAGGCGTCGATCACTTCGGCGGCGATCAGGTTCATCTTGGGGCTGCCGATGAACTCGGCCACGAACAGATTCCTGGGGTGTTCGTACAGGTCCATCGGCGCACCGACCTGTTCGATTCGCCCGCCGTTCAGCACCACGATACGGTCGGCCAGGGTCATGGCCTCCACCTGATCATGGGTGACATAGATCATCGTCGTCTTCAGCCGCTGATGCAGGGCCGCGAACTCGTATCGCATCCGCACCCGCAAGGCCGCGTCCAGGTTCGACAGCGGCTCGTCGAACAGAAACACCTGCGGCTCACGCACGATGGCCCGGCCGATGGCCACCCGCTGGCGCTGTCCGCCCGACAGGGCCTTGGGCTTGCGGTCCAGATAGTCGGTGATGTTCAGGGTCTCGGCCGCCGCCCGCACGCGGCGGTCGATCTCGGCCTTGTCCGCCTTGGCCAGCGTCAGGCCGAAGGCCATGTTCTCGTACACCGTCATGTGCGGGTATAGGGCATAGGACTGGAACACCATGGCGATGCCCCGGTCCGACGGCGACAGGTCGTTGACCACCCGCCCGCCGATCTCCAGCGTGCCCGAGGTGACCTCTTCCAGCCCGGCGATGGTGCGCAACAGGGTCGACTTGCCGCAGCCCGAGGGACCGACGAAGACCACGAACTCTCCGTCCGCGATCTGAAGATCCACCCCCTTCAGCACCTGCACGGCGCCGAACGCCTTGGTCACGCCGGTCAGCCGGACGTCCGCCATATTTCCTCACCCGAACGCTTGTTTGGCCGTCACCGTAAACGGTTACAGCCGCGCCGCAAGGCGTTGTGGCGGGGGAGCGATGGAAAGGGGAAATGGTGGATGCGACAGGGATTGAACCTGTGACCCCCTCGGTGTGAACGAGGTGCTCTCCCGCTGAGCTACGCATCCATCAGGTCGGGGAGGCGCGGACATAGCCCGGCGCCTTGACGGGCGCAAGCCCTGGCGCCCGCCATCGTTCAGACCCCCGACAAGGCGCGCGCCACATAGTGATCGACCACGATCATGTCGACGGCCTCCTCGATGTCGGCGAAGGCGTCGACGATGACGTCGGGCAGCAAGTCCTCGATCGGCGTGGGCGTATAGCCGAAGGTCACCCCGATCACCGGCAGGCCGGCGTCGCGGGCGCAGCCGATGTCGGGCTGGGCGTCGCCGATCATGATGGCGCGCGCCGGATCGCCGCCGACCAGTCGCACCGCCTCGATCAGATGGGCGCCGCTGGGCTTCTTGGCGCTGACCCTGTCGGGACCGACCACGGCGGCGAATCGGCGCGTCAGGTCCAGCCGGTCCAGCAGCAACTCCGACAGGTCGCTGCGCTTGTTGGTCACCACCACCAGCGTCGCCCCCCGCGCCGCCAGCCGGTCCAGCGTCTCGATGCAGCCTTCGAACGGCTGGGAATGGTCGGCGATGTGGTCGATGTAATCGGCGATGAAGGCGTCATACAGCGCCGGATCGTTCGCCTGTTCGGGCGGCGCGCCAGCCAGGGCGAACCCGTGGGTCAGCAAGGCCCGCGCCCCGCCGCCGATCAGGTCGCGCGCGCCCTCCATCGGAACTTCGGGCAGGCTCTTCAGGGCCAGCATCCGGTTCAGCGTCCCGACCAGATCCTGATGCGTCTCGACCAGGGTGCCGTCCAGATCGAAGGCCAGGGTCCAGCCTTCCAGGTCGCGTTCGATCATCCTCGTCTCCCTTCGGGCCGCCCGATGGGTTAGACCACGCCGACCGCCCTAGCCGCTGGACCGATTCATGACCACCCAGGCACGCGCCGCCATCATCCTCGCCGCCGGACAGGGCACGCGCATGAAGTCGCCCCTGCCCAAGGTGCTGCATCCCGTCGGGGGCCGCGCCATGCTGGATCACGCCATCGACGCGGCCCAGGGGCTGGGCTGCGAGCGGATCGTGGTGGTGGTCGGAAACCATTCGCCCCAGGTTCGTGCCCATGTCGAGAAACGGCTGGGCGCCGCCGCCGTGGCGGTTCAGGACCCGCCGCTGGGCACCGGCCATGCCGTGCTGGCGGCCAAGGCGGCGTTGTCGGGCTTTGTGGGCCAGGTGGTCATCACCTATGGCGACGTGCCCCTGCTGAAGGCCGGCGACATCGAAGCAGTGTTCGGCGCTCCCGGCGTCACCGTGGTCGGTTTCGAGGCGCGCGATCCGACCGGCTACGGCCGTCTGCTGATCGACGCAGACGGCGGGCTGGAGGCTATCGTCGAACAGAATGAGGCCACGCCCGATCAGTTGAAGGTCACGACCTGCAACTCCGGCGTCATGGCCGCGCCCGCCGACCTGCTGTTCGACCTGCTGGCCCGGGTGCGCAACGACAACGCCAAGGGCGAATATTATCTGACCGACGTGGTCGAACTGGCCCGCGATGGCGACATCCCGACCCGCGCCGTCTTCGCGGACGAAAACGCGGTGATGGGCGTCAACGCCCAGGGCGAACTGGCCCAGGCCGAGGCCCTGTTCCAGAAGGTTCAGCGCGAGACGGCCATGGATCGAGGCGTCGCCATGCCCGCGCCCGACACCGTCTGGTTCGCCTGGGACACCCAAATCGAGGGCGGGGCCACCGTCGAACCTCATGTCGTCTTCGGTCCCGGCGTGACCGTGGCTTCGGGCGCGCGCATCCGCGCCTTCAGCCATCTGGAGGGCGCCCGTGTCGGTCCCAAGGCCGAGGTCGGTCCCTATGCCCGCCTGCGCCCCGGCGCCGACCTGGCCGAGGGGGTCAAGGTCGGCAATTTCGTCGAGGTGAAGAACGTGGCCATGGCCCAGGGCGCCAAGGCCAACCACCTGGCCTATCTGGGCGACGGAACCGTGGGGGCGGGCGCCAACATCGGCGCCGGGACCATCTTCTGCAACTACGACGGCGTCTTCAAACACCGCACAGTGGTGGGCGAGGGGGCCTTCGTCGGCTCTAACAGCTCCCTAGTCGCCCCGGTGACCATCGGGGCGGGCGCCATGGTCGGTTCCGGCTCGGTGATCACCCGCGATGTCGCTCCCGGCGATCTGGCTCTCGGGCGCGCTCAGCAGAGCGCCAAGCCGGGCTGGGCCAGGCGCTTCATGGAAACCATGCGCGCGAAGAAGGCGGCGAAGACATAACCCCTCACCCTTTCGCGCAAAGACCGATCGCTGACGCTCTCGGGCGCTCAAGCCCTCTCCCGCCGGGAGAGGGACCGCGCTAGGAGGGGATCATGACCGCTGACATTCAGAAAAGACTGGCCGGCGAGGCCGCCGCTCTCCGCGTCGAACCCGACATGATCGTCGGCCTGGGCACCGGATCGACCGCCGCCTGGTTCGTCAAGGCGCTGGCGGCGCGTAATCTGACCGGCTTGCGCTGCGTGCCGACCTCCGAAGCCACCGCCGAACTGGCGCGTGAACTGGGCCTGCCCCTGTCGACGCTGGAGGACACGCCGCGCATCGATCTGACCGTCGACGGGGCCGACGAGGTCGGGCCGGGCCTGGCCCTGATCAAGGGCGGCGGCGCCGCCCTGCTGCGCGAGAAACTGGTGTGGGAAGCCTCGGCCCGCTGCATCGTCATCGCCGACGCCGCCAAGGTCGTGCCCGTTCTGGGCGCCTTCCCCCTGCCGATCGAGGTCGTCGCCTTCGGCCACAAGACCACGGCCAACCGCATCATGGACGTACTAACCGACCACGACGTCGCCATGCCCGCTCGCGTGCGTCAGGCCGAACGCGGATTGGTCCGCACCGACGGCGGCAATCTGATCTACGACGCCCGTTGCGGCGCCATCCATGATCCGGTGCGGCTGGCCGACGACCTGAAGCTGGTCACCGGCGTGGTCGAGCATGGCCTGTTCCTCGGTCTGGCGGATGAGGCGATCATCGGCTTGGATTCAGGCGTAAACACCCTACTTCCGTAACCACAGTCCGCTCATCCCGGCGAAAGCCGGGACCCAGTCCTTTCGCGAGGCAGGGTGCGTGGGATGACCGGCCTTTCCTGATCGACGCGATCGATCGCCCAAAGCATTGGGTCCCGGCTTTCGCCGGGATGAGCGGACAGATGAGCGAACCCTACGACTACGACCTTTTCGTCATCGGCGCCGGTTCGGGCGGGGTGCGGGCGGCGCGGCTGACGGCGCTGGGCGGCAAGACGGTGGCCATCGCCGAAGAGTTCCGGGTCGGCGGCACCTGTGTGATCCGCGGCTGCGTGCCCAAGAAATTCATGGTCATGGCGTCCGAAGTCAGCCACGCCATCGAGATCGCCGAAGGCTACGGCTGGTCGTTCGAGGGGACCCGTTTCGACTGGCCCAAATTCATCCAGACCAAGGATGTCGAGATCGCCCGCTTGTCGGGCATCTACGCCGCCAACCTGGGCAAGGCGGGGGTCGATCTGGTGCATGGCCGCGCGGTGCTGAAGGACGCCCATACGGTCGAAATCCTCAACAAGGACGGGAGCCGGGACCGAACCATCACCGCCGACAAGATCCTGATCGCCACCGGCGGCCGCCCGTGGAAGCCGGAAGCCCTGCCGGGCGTCGAACACGCCATCACCTCCGAAGAGGCGTTTCATCTGCCGGAACTGCCCAAACGCATCCTGATCGCGGGCGGCGGCTATATCGCGGTGGAGTTCGCGGGGATTTTCGCCGGTCTGGGGGTCGAGACGACCCTGGTCTATCGCGGCCCGAACATCCTGCGCGGTTTTGACGACGACGTACGCGCCCATCTGGCCGGAGAGATCGAGAAGCGCGGCGTCAAGGTCGTCCTGGGGTGCCAGCACGAGGCGATCGAAAAGACCGAAACCGGTCTGATCAACCGGCTGAAGAACGGCCATGTCATCGAGACCGACGTGGTCATGTTCGCCACCGGGCGCGTGCCGTACGTCAAGGATCTGGGGCTTGAAGCGGCCGGGGTCGAACTGACCGAGGATGGGGCGATCAAGGTCGACGGCTTCTCCAAGACCACGGCCGACAACATCTGGGCCATCGGCGACGTCACCGACCGGATGAACCTGACCCCTGTCGCCATCCGCGAAGCCATGGCCTTCCACGAGACGGTCTATCGCGACCGTCCGCAGGCGTTCGACTACGAGGCCGTGGCCACCGCCGTCTTCAGCCAACCGCCCGTGGGCGTCGTCGGCCTGAGCGAGAGCGAGGCGCGTCATAGCTGTCCGGGCGCGGTCGATGTCTATGTCACCCGCTTCCGGCCGATGAAATACGCCTTCACCGGTTCGGACGAACGGGTGCTGATGAAGCTGGTCGTTGATGCGACCAGTCAAAAGGTCGTCGGCGTTCACATCGTCGGGCCAGAGGCGCCCGAGATGATCCAACTGGCCGCCGTCGCCGTGAAGGCGGGTCTGACCAAGGCCCAATGGGACGCCACCTGCGCCGTTCATCCGACCATGGCCGAGGAACTGGTGACCCTGAAGGAGAAGCAGGCGCCGGGGCACGTCTCGGCGGGTTAACCCCGCAACAGCCGGTCCCGCGCGGCGTTCAGGCGTGACGCCAGTCCCTCGGTGCCGCCTTGATCGGGATGGGCGCGGGTCATCAGGCGTCGCCAGGCGGCGTTGATCGCGGCCTTGTCGGCGCCCAGCGCGACGCCCAGAACCGCGCAGGCTTCGGCTTCGGACATCTCGGGACGGCCGGGCGGGGGCGCGCGTCTCTGGCGCGACGCCAGGGTCAGCCACAGACCCGCGACCGACAGGCCAGCCCCGATCAGCCAGCCGCCCTTGGAAAAGGCCAGGACCGCCCCGGCGATGCAAACGGCGGCGACCAGGGTCGCGGCGACCCGCCAATGGCCCCGGCGCGGACCTTCGGTCTGGCGACCCAGCCGGACCAAGGCCCAAAGGGCGATCCCGCCCAGCGCCAGCCAGATCAGACCCAATTCACGCCGCCGCGTCCAACGGGGTCAGGGCCTCGTTCAGGCCCAGGGCCTGCATCAGGTTGCGCAGCTCCTGGCGCGCCGCGACGTGGGCCAGCGACACCGCCACCGGCCGCACCTCGTTCGACAGGTCGGCGACCGTCAGGCCGAAGGGGAACAGTTCGCGATAGATGACCCGGTCGCGCAGGCCCGGCCCGACGCGGAAGCCGACCCGTTTGGCCAGCTTGTCCATCCGTTCTTGCAGACGTCGGCGGTTGCGCGCCTCGGCCACGGCCAGGCGGTTGGTCAGCACGACCCAGTCGATGGCGGCGTTGCGCCCCTGGGTGATCGCGCGGTGCTTGCGCGCCTCCCAGACGCTCTCGGAATAGATGGAGGGTTTCTGAAGCTCCAGCGTGACCGGATCGACCTGACCCAGCAGATCGAAGTCCACGAAACTGTCGTTCATCGGGGTGACGATCTGGTCGGCGCGGGCGTGGGCCGCGCGCGACAGGCCGGTGTCGCCGCCAGGCGTGTCGATCAGGATGATGTCGGCCGTGGACTTCGCCTCGGCGAAGGCGGTCTCGAACCGGGCCAGTTGTTCGGCTTCGTCGGCGCGGGCCAGGGCCTTGCCGTCGCCCATGTCCGGCTCGCTCGGCATGAGCAGGACATGGCCGTTGGCCTCGGCCCAGGACTGGCGGTTGGCGAAGAAGCGCGCCATCGACCGTTGCCGTAGATCCAGGTCGATGATGGCGACCCGCTTGCCCGCGTGCAGCAGGCCCGTGACGATATGGATGGCCAGGGTGGACTTGCCCGCCCCGCCTTTTTCATTGCCGACGACGACGACCAACGGCTGCGACATACGCGATGAACCCGTGTGTGACGGCCGACGCGCGACTCACTCCGCGTCGGTCCTGGTTTCCCAGAATCGGGCCGCGTCGGGCGAAGGTCAACGAGGGGTTAACGTCGCGCTTGTGGATGGACCGGGGTCACGCCCCGCGACGGCACCAGGGATCGGACACGCGCGCGGCGCGGCACAGGCCGGCGGCGGCGTCGGCCGGGATGGGACCGACCTTGAGACGGGTCAGGCGCTTGCCGTTGACCTCGACCGCCTCGAAACGGGGCGAAAGACCCGACAGGGCGCCGCCCTTGCCGATCTCGGCCCAGGCCGCGCGGGCGGCGGCTTCGGACGAGAAGGCGCCCAGTTGGATCACGGCCGAACCGGAAGCGGCGGCCGCCAGGGCGGGGCGCAGCCCGGCGCGTTCTGACGCCTGGCGCACGACCGCCTGGCGCACGACCGCCTGGGTCACCACCGGCGCGGCGTCCACGGCGGTGCGGACCACGGCCTGGCGCACGGCGTTTTCGACGCCGCCGTCGCGGGCGTCCCACAGGTCGTGCGGGTCCATGACCTGCACCTGCAAGGCCGGGCGCAGACCCGACTGGGCGGCGGTCGCCAGGGCCGGGACCGAGGGCGCGTCGCGCGACACGGGGGTCATCGGCACGTCTATGGCCGCGACGGCGCGGGCCATGGACTCGAAGCGGTCGGGATCGTTCTCGATGCCGCTACAGGCGCTGAGCGCCAGGGCGATCATGGAGGCGAGGGCTGGACGGGACACGGGCAGGGCCATAAGCCGACCCTAGCGGGCAGGCTTTGAGGTCCCGTTGAAGAACAGACTTAAGGCCGAAGGTTAATCGCTTCACCATGTCCGACGACCAACCGCTTCCCATCGTCCGCACCGTCGCCGATCTGCGCGCGGTCGTGCGCGACTGGCGCAAGGGGGGACTGACCGTCGGTTTCGTGCCGACCATGGGCGCGCTGCACGCTGGGCATCTGGGTTTGGTCGCCGAGGCGTTGCGGCGCACAGACCGGGTCGTGACCAGCGTCTTCGTCAATCCGACCCAGTTCGCCGCGCACGAGGATCTGGGGACCTATCCCCGGCAAGAGGCGCGCGACGCCGAGTTGCTGGCCCAGGCCGGGTGCCGCCTGATGTGGGCGCCGACGGCGGCCGAAATGTATCCCGAAGGCTTTTCCACCCGCGTCGAGGTCGGCGGTCCGTCGCAGGGGCTGGAGACCGACTTCCGCCCGCATTTCTTCGGCGGCGTGGCGGTGGTGGTGGCCAAGCTGCTGAACCAGGTCCAGGCCGACGTCGCCGTCTTCGGCGAGAAGGATTATCAGCAACTGATGGTCGTGCGCCGTCTGGCCCGCGACCTGGACATCCCGACCGAGATCATCGGCTCGCCCACCGCCCGCGACGCGCACGGCCTGGCCCTGTCCAGCCGCAACGCCTACCTCGACCCGGCCCAGCTTGAGATCGCGCGGCGCCTGAACGGCGTCCTGGCCCAGGCAGGCGCGCAGGCGGCCTCAGGTCGACCGCTGGCGGCGGTCGAAAAGGACGCTCACGCCGCCCTGCTGAAGGCCGGGTTCGACCGCATCGACTATGTCGCCATCCGCCGCGCCGATGACCTTGCGGCCTTCGCCGGGACGGTCGACGCCCCGGCGCGCATCCTCGCCGCCGCCTGGATCGGCCAGACGCGGCTGATCGATAATCTCGCAGTGACGAGGGGTTAGGGACGAGTGAGCAAGGGGTGAGCGATGAGCCGTGCTCACGCCCTTGCTCGCCCATGCTCACGTTTTCCCCTTCGCCGATCCGCCTAGCCGATCGCCCCGACGCAGCCGTGCGGTTCGCCCAGCGGGAGAACAGCGTCGGTCAGGTGAAGGGACCAGCCGTGGTGCGTCGCCAGACCCCAGCGGCGGGCGCCCGCGCCATCGCCGGCGTCGCCCCCGGCGCTCACTACCACCCGGCGGCCCTTCGGCAGGGCGGCGGGGTCGATCTTGGCCACCGCCAGGGCCGTCGGCGTCTCGCCGCCGAAGCCGTCGAACACCGTCAGACTGTCCCAGTCGCGGCGCAGGCCGATCCACCAAGGATCGCCCGAGTTGACCGCCAGCACCGCCACGCCGCCTTCCTGCGCGGCGAAGGCGAGGGCGGCTTCAGGCGTGTGGGCGGTGCGAATTTCGGCCGCAGCGCCGAACCGCTGGCGCGCCCCGTCGAAGGCGCGGGCCGGATCGACCGGCGCCCAGACCTGAACCTTCTGGCGGCCTTGGCGCGCCAGGCCCCAGCCGACGATCTCGCGCCACAGATGTTCGACCGCCTCGACATTGTCGGGTGCGCAACGAGCCATCATGCGGTTCAGAACCGTCTGCTCGCGGTCGGGACGCAGCTTGGTGTGTGGGCCGGTGGGGGCGTCCTTGGCCTTGCCGACGCGGTCGGCCAGGCGCAGGCGCTGCTCGAACAGGGCCAGCATCTGTTCGTCGACCAGATCGATCTCGTGGCGCAGGGCGGCCAGGGCCATCTGTTCGGGGGTGATGTCGACGGGCCAGACTTGCTGGAGGTTGGACTTGGACATGGAAGGCGACTTTCGGGGAAACGGAATTTCGATACGGATGAAGGGCCGCTCTTCAGAAGCGGTCGCCGGCGAGACTGTCAGGAGCGTGTCGTGCCCGACGCCTCAGCCGGCGTATCGAAAGCCGTAAAAGCCGAAATAGAGGGCGGCCGCGCGCGAGCGGGTCATCAGTTCAGCAGGGGCGCGCAGCGAGGACATGAGTCCGGTTCCATCGGGATCTTGGTCGATCCACTCCACGCGGATCGCGCAAGGATCGTGCGGCGTCAAGTCGGCGTGGCGCTTAACAGGACAAATCGCGTCCGGTTGTCGGCGGAATCCTGAAGATCGTTGCGCAGAATCGACAGGCCATAGGCGTCGGCGGCCGATATGGGGGCCACCGCTGCGCGGGTTGGATCGCCCGCCTCGGCCACGATCTGGGCGGCGCCGGCGGTGTCGAAAGCCTCGACCGCCGCGATCCCCATGGCCGTCAGCGTATGCACGCACTGGCCCAGGGCGGCGGGATGGCTTTCGGCCGTCTTGATGTCGGCCAGGCGCGCGCCGGGCGCGGCCATCAGGGCCAGGCGGATCGGCCGCCAGACCTCGGCGATAGGGTCCAGGTCCAGCGCCTCGACCAGGCTGGCTGCGGGTTCGACCCGACCGATGGAGGAGTTTTCGACTGGGATCAGGGCGCAGCCGCAGTCGCCCGAGGTCATGGCCTCGATCGCCGCCTCGAAGGTCGGAAAGCCGACCGGCGTGTCCCACGGCCGCAGATTGAGACAGGCCTCATGGCTGAACGCGCCCGGCGCGCCCTGATAGGCCACGCGCCCTGCGGCCATGGGCGGCGACTTGCCGTCCGCGACGCTGTCGACATGGGTCATGCGGGCCTCCGGTCTGAAGCAGACCAGTTATGGACCGGAAGACGCGCTGTCGATAGCGGTCACGCTGCGACCGAACGATCCTGGCGGCCAGACTTCAACCGTTCGGCGACCAGGAAGGCCAGCTCCAGCGCCTGGTCGGCGTTCAGGCGCGGGTCGCAATGGGTGTGATAGCGGCTGGACAGGTCGTCCTCGGTCAGCGCCTGGGCGCCGCCCAGACATTCGGTGACGTTCTGGCCGGTCATCTCCAGGTGCACGCCGCCGGGGTGCACGCTCTCGGCCTCGGCCACGTCGATGAAGCTGCGCACCTCGGCCAGGATGCGGTCGAACGGCCGCGTCTTATAGCCGTTGGCCGCCTTCAGCGTATTGCCGTGCATCGGGTCGATCGACCAGATCACCCGCTTGCCGTGGGCCTTGGCCGCCGCCATCAGGGCGGGCAGGCGATCGCCGACCTTGTCGGCGCCGAAACGGCCGATCAGGGTCAGGCGGCCGGGGGTGTTGTCCGGGTTCAGGACATCGATCAGACGCAGCAGTTCGTCCGCTTCCAGCGTCGGGCCGCATTTCAGGCCGATGGGGTTCTTGATCCCGCGCATGAACTCGACATGGGCGCCGTCCAACTGGCGGGTGCGTTCGCCGATCCACAGCATATGGGCCGAGGTGTCGAACCACTCGCCGGTGGCGCCGTCCAGACGCGTCAGGGCGCTTTCCATGTTCAGCAACAGGGCCTCATGGCTGGTGAACACCTCGACGCGCGCCAGGTCGGGATGGGTCGCGGGGGTCACCCCCACCGCCTCCATGAAGGCCAGGGCCTCGCCGATCTTGTCGGCCAGGTCGCGGTATTTGGCGCCGTAGGCGTTGTCGGCCGCGAAGCTCAGGGTCCAGCGGTGGATGTTGTACAGGTCGGCGTAGCCGCCGCTGGCGTAGCCGCGCAGCAGGTTCAGCGTGGCCGCCGACTGGTTATAGGCCTTCAGCAGCCGCTGCGGATCGGGCAGCCGGTCCTCGGCCGTGAAGGCCATGCCGTTGATGATGTCGCCGCGATAGCTGGGCAGGGTCTGATCGCCGACGGTCTCCAGCGAAGACGAGCGCGGCTTGGCGAACTGACCGGCGATGCGGCCGACCTTCACCACCGGCTTGCGCCCCGCGAAGGTCAGGACCACGGCCATCTGCAAGATCAGGCGAAAGGCGTCGCGGATATTGTCGGTCGAGAACTCCTTGAAGCTCTCGGCGCAGTCGCCGCCTTGCAGCAGGAAGGCCTCGCCCGCCTCGACCTGGGCCAGTCGTTCAGTCAGTTTGCGGGCTTCGCCGGCGAAGACCAGCGGCGGCATGGCGCGCAGTTCGTCCTCCACCCGGGTCAGGGCGCTCGCGTCGGGATAGTCCGTGGGCATCTGCACCACGGGTTTGTTACGCCAACTGTCGGGGGTCCAACGCATACTCATGACGCCAAGATAAGCCTCCGTTCGTTCTGGAACAATGATAAGGCGCGCGTGCGGCGTCGTGACGTTTCCGCACCGCCGCCGTTCGCAGAGAGACACGCCGTGACCGTCGTCATCACCGCCTTCGAACGTTCGCCCGACCGGGGCAGGGGCCTGGCCCGCGATATGCGTGTCCGCTGGGCGCTTGAGGAAACGGGCGTGCCCTATGAGGTCCGTCTGGTTTCGTTCGAGACCATGAAACAGCCCGCGCACATGGCGCTGCATCCGTTCGGCCAGATCCCGACTTACGAGGAGGACGGACTGACGTTGTTCGAGACCGGGGCCATCGTCCTGCACATCGCTCAGCGCCATCCCGGTCTGCTGCCGGTCGATGTCGGCGCGCGGGCGCGGGCCGTCGCCTGGATGTTCGCCGCCCTGAACACCGTCGAGCCGCCGGTCGTGGAGTTGTCGATGGCCTCGATCCTGGAGCGCGATCAGCCCTGGTTCGCCCCGCGCCAACAGATGCTGGAAGCCCGCCTTCGCACGCGCCTGGCCCAGTTGTCCCATCGTCTGGGCGACGCCGACTGGCTGGACGGCGATTTCAGCGTCGGCGACTTGATGATGGCCAATGTCCTGTTGCGAGCGAAAGGCGGAGGCCCTCTGGACGCCTTTCCCAACCTCGCGGCCTATCTGGCGCGCGCCGAGGCCCGTCCGGCCTATCGGCGCGCTCTTGCCGCTCAGAAGGCGGCGTTCGAGGCTTCCGAAACCTCACCGGCCTGAGCGACGGCGTCAGCCGCGCTCCGCCGCCAGGGCGAACAGGCGGGCGATCTCGGCGTCGACCTGATCCGGCCCGTCCAGTTCGACGATCGCGGCCAGTCGCTCGGACCAGCTCTCTCTGCGCACGGAGGGCGACAGGCGAGGCGAGGCGTCGGCTTCCAGCTTCAGCCCCAACAGGGCGCGTCCGCCCTTCAACGGCCGCGTCGCCGCGAACTGCACGGCCCGCGAGAAACTGGTGTAGCCCTTGCGCTGGCCCGAGATGACCGTAGCGTCAGACGCCGCGATCCGCTCGACGGCCTCCAGGATCGCCAGCGACGCCGGGTCCTTCCACAAGGCGGCGCGCAGGGCTTCCGGCTCGTCCCAGCCCATGCCGTCCTTGGGCGAACAGGCGTCCAGAATATGCGCCGCATGATTCTGACCGACGCCGTATTCCGCCTTCAGCCAGGCGGCCTGGGCGCGCGGCGCGGTCTCGGGGCAGGTCTTCATGATCTCGACCCAGGCCGCCAGAGGCTTGCCGGTGTTCTTCTCGAAATTGGCCTGAACGGTGGCGAACCACTTCTTCTGGCGTTCGGTCAGGACGGCGGTCATGGGCGTTCCCTCGATATCGCCCCACTGTGACGTGCGGCGCGACAAACGAAAAGGCCCGAACGGCGACGCTCGGGCCTGTCGTCGGGACCGGTTCGGATCACTCCGCCGTCTCGTCCTCCGTCTCGCGCGTCTCTGCGCCGGTCGAGCCGCCGATGTCGAAGGCGATCTTGCCGTCAACCAAGGCGACCTTCACATGGCCGCCGCGCACCAGGCGTCCGAACAGGATCTCGTCGGCCAGCGGCCGCTTGATCGCGTCCTGGATGACCCGGGCCAGGGGGCGCGCGCCGTACAGTTCGTCGAAGCCGTTCTTGGCCAGCCAGTCGGCGGCCTCGTCGGTCAGTTCGATGGTGATGTTGCGATCCGCCAACTGGGCTTCCAGTTGCAGCACGAACTTGGTCACCACCGACTTGATGGTCTCGGCGTCCAGGGCCTTGAAAGCGACGATGGCGTCCAGGCGATTGCGGAATTCCGGCGCGAACAGGCGCTGGATGGCCTTTTCGTCCTCGCCCTCCACCTTGCCGCGGCCGAAGCCGATGGCGGCGCGGGCGTTGTCGGCGGCCCCGGCGTTGGTGGTCATGATCAGGATCACGTTCCTGAAGTCGACCTTCTTGCCGACCGCATCGGTCAGCATACCGTTGTCCATCACCTGCAACAGGATGTTGTAGACGTCGGGGTGGGCCTTTTCGATCTCGTCCAGCAGGACCACCGAATGCGGGTGCTGGTCGACGGCGTCGGTCAGAAGCCCGCCCTGGTCATGGCCGACATAGCCCGGAGGCGCGCCGATCAGGCGGCTGACGGTGTGCCGCTCCATATATTCCGACATATCGAAACGCTGCATCTCGATGCCCAGCGTCGACGCCAGTTGCTTGGCGACCTCGGTCTTGCCGACGCCGGTCGGACCCGAGAACAGGAAGCAGGCGATCGGCTTGTTCACGTCGCGCAGACCGGCCCGGGCTAGCTTCATCGAGGCCGAAACCTGTTCGATGGCGCCCTCCTGGCCGAAGACGACGCGCTTCAGGTCGCGCTCCAGGTCGCGCAGGGATTCCGTGTCGGACTTGGACACCGACTTGGCCGGGATGCGGGCCATCTTGGCGATGACGGCTTCGACCTCCTTCTGGCCGATGACCTTCTTGCGCTTGGATTCCGGCAGCAGCATCTGCGACGCCCCGGCTTCGTCGATGACGTCGATCGCCTTGTCGGGCAGTTTGCGGTCGGTCATGTAACGCGCCGACAGCTCGACCGCCGTACGCACCGCCGCCTCGGTGTAGCGCAGCTTATGGTGCTGTTCGTAATAGGTTTTCAGCCCCTTCAGGATCTTGACCGTATCCTCGACCGTCGGCTCGTTGACGTCGATCTTCTGGAACCGGCGGACCAGGGCGCGGTCCTTCTCGAAATGCTGGCGGTATTCCTTGTAGGTCGTCGAACCCATGCAGCGCAGCGTGCCCGACGCCAGCGCCGGCTTCAGCAGGTTGGAGGCGTCCATGGCCCCGCCCGAGGTGGCGCCCGCGCCGATCACCGTGTGGATTTCGTCGATGAACAGGATGGCGTTGTCGTGGCTCTCCAGCTCCTTGACGACCTGTTTCAGCCGCTCCTCGAAGTCGCCGCGATAGCGGGTTCCGGCCAACAGGGCGCCCATGTCCAGCGAATAGATGGTGGCGTCCTTGAGAACGTCGGGCACCTCGCCGTTGACGATCTTGCGCGCCAGGCCCTCGGCGATGGCGGTCTTGCCGACGCCGGGTTCTCCGACCAGCAGGGGGTTGTTCTTGGTGCGGCGGCACAGGATCTGGATCGAGCGCTCGACTTCCGCCATGCGGCCGATCAGGGGGTCGACCTTGCCCTGACGCGACTTCTCGTTGAGGTCGACGCAATAGGCTTCCAGGGCCTCTCCGCCCTGTTTGACGGCGGCGGCTTCTTCCGCGTCCTCGGGGCTTTGGCCGCCGCTGCGGACCGGCCGCGTCTCACCCGATCCCGCCTTCTTGGCGATGCCGTGGGCGATGTAGTTGACCGCGTCATAGCGGGTCATGTCCTGCTCTTGCAGGAAATAGGCGGCGTGGCTCTCGCGCTCCGAGAAGATGGCGACCAGCACGTTCGCGCCCGATACCTCCTCGCGGCCCGAGGATTGAACGTGGATCACCGCGCGCTGGATCACGCGCTGGAACCCGGCGGTCGGTTTGGCGTCCTCGCCGTCGGCCGTGGCCAGGGCGGCCAGGTCGTTGTCGACATACAGGGTCAGCGCCGTCTTCAGCGCCGTCAGATCGACGTTGCAGGCGCGCATGACGGCCGAGGCGTCGGGGTCGTCCACCAGGGCCAGAAGCAGGTGCTCCAGGGTGGCGTACTCGTGCCGCCGCGTGTTCGCATAGTGGACCGCGCGGTGCAGGGTTTCTTCGAGAGGACGGGAAAACGAAGGCATAAGAAGGCTCCTCTCAGTCCTTTTCCATCGTGCATTGCAGGGGGTGCTGGTGGCGCCGCGCCGTCTCGACCACCTGGGCGACCTTGGTTTCGGCCACCTCATAGGTGAAGACGCCGCACACCCCGACGCCATGCTGATGCACGTGCAGCATGATGCGGGTCGCGTCCTCGCGGTCCTTCTGGAAGAACCGCTCCAGCACATAGACGACGAATTCCATCGGCGTGTAGTCGTCGTTCAGGATCAGCACCCGATACAGCGAGGGCTTCTGAAGCTTCGGCTTGGTTTCGGTGACGGTGGCGGTTCCTGAACCGCCCGTGTCGCCGGGCCTGGGTTTGGGCATTCGTGGTCCGTCTTGGGGAGTCGATGGATCAGATAGGGAATGATGGCCTGATTTGTAGATGCGTCCAGTCACACCGTGCGTGAACCGTGCCAGACGATCGCTTCTGTCCTTTCGTCATCCTCCGGCAAGCCGCGTAGCGGCGCAGACCGGAGGACCCAGCGGCGCCGTAGCGAAGCGAAGGCGATGTCGGCAAAGCGCGGAGCGGGTGACCGTGTCGCGCTATCGCGCGTCGCTGGGTCCCCCGATCTCGCTACGCTCGCCGGAGGATGACGAAAGAAAGGTGCGCCTTTCAGACGCCAAAAGGCCCCGGCGTTTCCGCCGGGGCCTTCGGGTATGCTACTGAAATCAATCAGGCTTAGCGGGCGGCCTGGAAGCGCTCGACCGAGGCGGCGACGCGCTCGTTCAGCGGCTTGAAGGTGTCCTTGACCGAGGCGGTCAGGGTCTCGGTCAGCTTGGTGGTTTCCGACAGATAGGTTTCCATCGCCGACTTGGCGAAACCGGTTTGCAGTTCGATCAGCTCCTGGACCGAACGGGCCTGGGCCAGGGTCTGCGAGGCGGCGACGCCGTCTTCCCACGACTTCTTGGCGAAGGCGACGGTCTGGGCCGACAGGGCTTCGGCGCCCTTCTGGGCGGCGGCGGCCGAGGCGACCACGGCTTCCAGGTTGCGCTGGCCTTCGGCGTTCAGCTCGGTGACCGAGGCGATCGACTTGTCCATGGCGTCGCGGGCGGCCTTGGCGCCGGCGGCCTGGATCTTCTCGGCCTGAGCCTTGACGGTCTCGGTCTGGGCCTTGACCTGGGCGGTGGCGGTTTCGACGGTCTTCTTCACGGTTTCGGCGGCGTCGGCCATGGTCGTGTCTCCTGAACGGTCGCGGCTTGAACCGCGTGATGATGAGGCCCGCGCCGGAGAATCCGGCTCGGATGACCTCCATATGGTGCAGGTGCGAACTGAGGTCAAGAGTTTTTGTGCATCGCACAAAAATGTCGCCGCGCGGTCAAATCCGCGTTGACGCGGGGTTAACCACCGTGAAACCCCGCGAGTTCATGATAGATTGTTCCCATGCGTCGCGCCGGGGGGCCGTCGCCGCGCCACAGTATGACGAAGGTTTTCGCCCGCTGATGCTCGCTCTTGTCCGTCGCGGTTTTCTGGCCCTGATCGCTCTGGCGTTGCTGACGGCCGCGCCCTCGGCTCCGGTCGCCCAGGCCCCCAATGTGAAATATGCCGCCATCGTCGTGGACGCGGCGAGCGGCGAGGTGCTGTTCGCGCGGCACGCCGACAGTCGTCGCTATCCGGCGTCGCTCACCAAGGTCATGACCATGTACCTGACCTTTGAGGCCCTGGCCGAAGGGCGGGTCAAGCTGGACGACGTGCTGACCGTCTCGCCGCGCGCGGCCTCGCAACCGCCGTCGAAACTGGGACTGGCGGCGGGCCAGACCATCACCCTGGAAGACGCCATGAAGGCGACGGCCATTCGCTCGGCCAACGACATGGCGGTGTTGATCGCCGAACACGTCGGCGGGTCAGAGGCCCGCTTCGCCGCCATGATGACGCTTAAGGCGCGCGATCTGGGCATGACCGACACCCGCTATGTCAACGCCAACGGCCTGCCCGACAGCCGCCAGGTCACCACGGCCCGCGATCTGGCCGTCCTGTCGCGCGCGGTTATGCGCGACTATCTGCAGTACTACCGCTTCTTCGGCCTGCATGACTGGAACTACAACGGCCGTCAGTACCGCAACACCAACGGCCTGCTGTTGAACGCCCTGGGCTATGACGGGCTGAAGACCGGCTACACCAACGCCTCGGGCTACAATCTGGCGGCGTCCGCGGTGCGGGACGGTCGGCGGCTGATCACCGTGGTCCTGGGCGGCCGCACCACCGCCTCGCGCAACACCCATGTGGCCGAGCTGATGGATGTCGGCTTCGATGTCGAACAGATGCGCGCGCGCGGCCAGTTGATCCCGGTGGCCCAGATGGTGTTCGAACAGCGCGGCTACGGCGTCGATACGCGGATGGACTCCGGCGGCCTGCAATACGCCTCGGCCAGCGATGCGGACGAGGATCAGGGCGGAACCGCCGCCGTCTCCTACGCCTCGCTGCCGGCGGCCCCGCCCGCCGTCGAGCGCGTCACCCCCGCTCCGTCCCAGGCGCGCGCCGCGGGCGACGTGACCGCCGCCCTGAACGGCGGAACGCCCGCATCGGCGCAAACCCGTCGCAACGCCAGCCGCCGTGAAGCCGCCCGGCCGCCCGCCGGACGCTGGGCCGTTCAGGTCGGGGCCTTCCGCGACGAGCAGGTGGCCCGCGACTGGCTGACCGAGGTCGCGCGTCGTTTCCGCACCCAGTTCGCCGAGGCCGGCCGCGACATCCAGCGGGCGGGCGAGTGGCGTCGGTCGCGCTTCACCGGCCTGACCGAGGACGCCGCCGTCGCCGCCTGTCGCGCCCTGGCCGAACGCCGCGTCACCTGCATGGTGGTCCGGCCGGATTAAGCCCGCCGGTACGGACTCAGCGCTTCCGTCATCGCCGCGATCTCGGCCTCCACCGCTGGGCGTTCGCGCTCCAGATAGTCCGCCACCGCCGCCCTCAGCCCCGGATGGGCGATGTCGTGGGCGCTGTACACCGGCGTCGGCAGATAGCCGCGTGCGATCTTGTGCTCGCCCTGGGCGCCCGCCTCGACGCGCGACAGGCCGCGTTCGATCGCGAATTCGATCGCCTGGTAGTAGCAGAGTTCGAAATGCAGGAAGGGGGCGTCCTTGATCGTCCCCCATTGCCGTCCATACAGGGCGTCACGCCCGATCAAGTTCAGCGCCCCGGCGATCGGCGTCCCGCCTCGGAAGGCCATGACCAGGGCGATGCGGTCGGCCAGGGTCTCGCCGATCAGGCTGAAGAAGGCGCGCGTCAGATAGGGGCGCCCCCATTTGCGCGACCCGGTGTCCATGTAGAAGGCGAAGAAGGCGTCCCAGTGGGCTTCGGTGATGTCGCTTCCGGTCAGGATGCGGATGTCCAACCCGGCCTGAGCCTCGCGCCGCTCGCGTCGGATGGTCTTGCGTCGGGAAGAGGAGAGGGCGGCCAGGAAGTCCTCGAACGACCCATAGCCGGGGTTGCTCCAGACATATTGCATATCCAGCCGTCGCAGCAGCCCGGCTCGGCCCATCGCCTCCCACTCGCCCCGCGTCGGAAAATTGACGTGCAGCGACGACAGGCCCAGCCGTTCGGTCAGGGCGACGGCGCCCGCCAGCAGGGTTTCGCGCGCCGCGTCCGTCGCCGCCAGCAGGCGCGGCCCGGTCACCGGCGTGAACGGCACGGCCGACAGCAGTTTGGGATAATAGGCGCCGCCCGCCCGCTCCAACGCATCGGCCCAGGCGTGGTCGAAGACGTATTCGCCCTGGCTGTGGCCCTTCAGATAGAGCGGCATGACGCCGACGACGGCGCCGACCGCGTCACGTACGGTCAGGTGCCGCCCGGCCCAGCCCTGGCGCGGCGTGGCGCTGCCCGAGACCTCGCAGGCGTTCAGGAAGTCATAGCTTAGAAAGGGATCGCCCATCGGACCCGCGCAGGCGTCCCAGTCCGCGCGGCCGATGGCTTGGATGGAGTCGTGGACCTGGACCGTAAGGGTCACTTCACCTCGACGATGGCGTCCACCTCGACGGCGAAGCCCAGCGGCAAGCGATACACGCCGACGGCCGAACGGGCGTGGCGGCCCTTGTCGCCGAACACCTCGACCATCAGGTCCGAACAGCCGTTGATGACCGCCGGAATGGCCTCGAAGTCGCCCGCCGCCTGGACGAAGCCGCCCAGTTTCACGACCCGCACCACACGCTCCAGATCACCGTCCAGCGCCGCCGACATCTGCGCCAGCAGGTTGACGCCGCACATACGGGCGGCCGCTTGCGCTTGTTCCGGCGACACGTCGGCGCCCACGGTGCCCTTCACGCCGCCCGAGGCGTCGTTCGAAAGCTGACCCGAGATGTGCAGCAGACCGCCGCTCTGGACGAAGGGCACATAGTTGGCGACCGCCTTGGCGGGTTCGGGCAGGCTGATGCCCAGTTCAGTCAGGCGGGCGGCGATGCTCATTCGGGTGGCTCCTTGGGTGTGGGCCGGGGTTTAGCCCTCCGTCCGCCGTCCTTCAACGCCCGTCCGGCCATGACGGCGTCGCGGCCGAACTTGTCGCGCAGCCGGTCGATGGCGGTTTCGGTTTTCAGGTTGCGGGTCTCGACGGTGTCGAACAGGGCGGGCGCGTCCTCTGCGTCGTGCACCTCGGCCATGCCGATGCCGATCAGGCGATAGGGGCGGCCCAGTTCCGGCTTCAGCAAGGCCCGCCCCGCCGCGAACAGGGCGCGCGCCGTCTGCACCGGTTCCGGCGCGGTGATGCGGCGGGTCAGGATCTTGAAGTCGGTGCGGCGCAGTTTCAGCACGATCACCCGGCTGGCCACGCCGTCGCGCCGGGCCTTGGACGCCAGTTTTTCGCACAGGGGCCACAGTTCGGCTTCCAGCGCCTCGGGATCGGCCAGGTCCTCGTTGAAGGTGGTTTCCGCGCTCATCCCCTTTCTGTCGTGCTCGGGGTCGACCCGGCGATGGTCGCGGGCGTGCGACAGGTCGTGCAGACGCAGGCCGTGATCGCCATAGGTCTTCACCAGATCACGCGGATCGGCGGCGGCCAGATCGCCGATGGTGCGATATCCGTCGCTGCGCAGGGTCTTTCCGAACACCGGCCCGACGCCGGGCAGGGCGGTCACGGGTTTCGGCGCCAGAACCGCCTTGGCCTCGGCCACGCCGACGACCGAGAAGCCGCGCGGCTTGTCCATCTCCGACGCCATCTTGGCCAGGAACCGGTTGGGGGCCAGGCCGATGGAGACGGTCAGGCCGCACTCGTCCTCGATCCGCTTCTGCAACCGGACCAACTGCAAGGCGGGCGGACCGCCGTTCAACCGCTCGGTGCCCGACAGGTCGATCCAGGCCTCGTCCAGCGACAGGGTCTGCACCAAGGGCGTCAGTTCGCCGACCATGCCGAAGATGCGCTTGCTCTCGGGGGCGTATTTCTCGAACGACGGCTTGATCACCACGGCGTCGGGACAGGCTTTCAGCGCCGTGAACATCGGCATGGCCGAACCGACCCCGTACAGCCGCGCCACATAGCAGGCGGTCGAGACCACGCCGCGCTTGCCGCCGCCCACGATCACCGGCTTGTCGCGCAGCTCGGGCCGGTCGCGCTTCTCGACCGAAGCGTAGAAGGCGTCGCAGTCCAGATGGGCGATCGACAGCCGGTCCAGCTCGTCATGGACCAGCAACCGCTTGGACTCGCACGCCGGACAGCGCCGGTCCGTCGGTCCTTCGGTCCCGGTCCAGAAACAGTCGCGGCAGATGGCCTTCACACTACACCGTCATCCTCGGCCTTGTGCCGAGGACCCATCGAGGCGACGCGCTTCGAAAGAAGATGATCGGGCTGACGGCCAGCATTACGCCATTTGGTCGAGGTTGCGTTCGGGTATGGCCCCTCGGGACAAGCCCGAGGGGGACGGATTTAGGTTGGGCTTCACGTCAACTTAAGACAGCCGCGCGACACTGCCAGTCGAGAAGGCGCAAAGCCTCGCTCCGAAAGGCGAAACGTCCGGGTGATGATGTCCAAGAAGGTCCTCATAGTCGAGGATAACGAGCTGAACATGAAGCTCTTTCATGATCTGCTCGATTCTCAGGGCTACGAGACGCTTCAGACCCGCGAAGGGCTGCAAGCGCTGGCCCTGGCGCGCCAACACCGCCCCGACCTGATCCTGATGGACATCCAACTGCCCGAGATCAGCGGCTTGGAGGTCACCAAATGGCTCAAGGACGACGAGGAACTGAGCCACATCCCCGTGGTCGCCGTCACCGCCTTCGCCATGAAGGGCGACGAGGAGCGTATCCGCCAGGGGGGCTGCGAAGCCTATATCTCCAAGCCGATCTCGGTGATGCATTTCCTCGACACCGTTCGAAAACATCTGGGGTAGGCGGCCGTGAGTGCGCGTATCCTGGTCGTTGACGACGTCGAACCGAACGTCAGGCTGCTCGAAGCCAAGCTGACGCTGGAATACTATGACGTCGTCACCGCCTGCGACGGCATGACGGCCCTGGCCCGCGCCGCGGCGGATCAACCGGACATCATCCTGCTCGACGTGATGATGCCGGGCATGGATGGGTTCGAGACCTGCCGCCGGTTGAAGGCCGATCCGGCGACGCGGCACATCCCCGTGGTCCTGGTCACGGCGCTCGACGGGCGCGACGACCGTATCCGGGGGCTGGACGCGGGCGCCGACGACTTCATCACCAAGCCGCTGGACGACCTGATCCTGTTCGCCCGCGTCCGTTCGCTGGTCCGCCTGAAGCAGGTCATGGACGAGCTGCGTGAACGCGAGGAAAGCGGTCGTCGCATGGGCGTCGACGCCGAGGCCGGCGGGCGGCTGCGCGGTTCGGGCGGCCGGGTGCTGGTGGTCGACGACAACCCGCGCCAGGTCGAGAAGATCGGCCTGCAACTGGTCAAGGAACACCGCCCGACCTTCGAGACCACGCCGGACGCCGCCATGGCGGCCGCGGCTGGACCCATCGACCTGATGATCGTCAACGCCGCCGCCGACAGCTTCGACGGCCTGCGGATGATCGCACGGGCGCGCACCGACAAGACCACGCGCAAACTGCCGATTCTGGCGATCGTCGATCCGGGGGACCGACCGCGCCTGGTCAAGGCGTTGGAACTGGGCGTCAACGACATCCTGGCCAAGCCGGTCGACGCCGAAGAGCTGGCGGCGCGGGTGCGGACCCAGATCAAGCGCAAGCGCTACACTGACTTCCTGAAAGAGAAGCTCGACTACAGTCTGGAGATGGCGGTCACCGACGCCCTGACGGGCCTGCACAACCGCCGCTACATGGCGGGCCAGCTTCAGGCCATGGTCGGGCGCACGGCCCAGGGCGGCGAGGGCGTGGCCCTGCTGGCGCTGGACATCGATCACTTCAAGGCGGTCAACGACGGATTCGGCCACGATGCGGGCGACGAGGTGCTCCAGGAGTTCGCCGTGCGCCTGGCCACCAACGTCCGCGCCATCGACCTGCCCTGCCGCCAGGGCGGCGAGGAGTTCGTGGTCGTCATGCCCGGCTCCACTCTGGAGGACGCCGCGCGGGTGGCCGAACGCATCCGTCGCGACGTGGCGGGCGCGCCCTTCCCGGTGCTGGGCGGCAGGGAGTTGCTGAATCTCACCGTCTCGATCGGCGTCGCCGCCACCACGGGGGCGGGCGACACGCCCGAGGCCCTGCTCAAGCGCGCCGACGAAGGTCTTTACGAGGCCAAGGCTTCCGGCCGCAACGCCGTCATCGCGCGGGCGGCCTAGGCTCGCCTTCTTTCTCTCTCGTCATCCCCCCCGGTCCACGCGGCTAAGCCGGAGAATGACGAAACAAGGGGATGGGGCCGGAATCGAAAACGCCCGGCTGATCCAGCCGGGCGTCTAAAATCCAGCAGGGCTGAACCCTTACTTGATCTTGCCTTCCTTGAACTCGACGTGCTTGCGCGCGACCGGGTCGTACTTCTTGACGACCATCTTCTCGGTCATCGTGCGAGCGTTCTTCTTGGTGACGTAGAAGAAGCCGGTGTCGGCCGTGGAGTTCAGGCGGATCTTGATGGAAGCCGGTTTGGCCATCGGAATTACCTTTGCGACGGCGAAAGCCGCTGAAATGAGAGGCGCGGAACATACTCAGGCGCGTCTCGAAGTCAACCGGGCGCGCCGCCGCATTTCCCGACGGCCGATACGGGTTAGGCTGACGCCATGAAAACCCTGACCCTGATCGCCCCGGCCTTTGCGGCCTCGGTCGGCCTGGCCCTGTCGGCCTGCGCCACCGGTCCCGCCGTCGCGCCCACGCCGCACGACGCCTTCTTCGCCAATCTGAGCGCCCTGTGCGGCCAGAGGTTCGAAGGGCGGGTCACGACCGATGACGCCGCCGACGCGGACTTTCGTCGTCAGCGGCTGGTGATGCACGTCCGCGACTGCTCGCCGACCGAGATTCGCATCCCCTTCCAGGTCGGCGACGACCGCAGCCGCACCTGGGTCATCACCCGCACCGACACGGGCTTGCGGCTGAAACACGACCATCGCGACCCCGATGACGGGCACACTCATGCGCTGCATTGGTATGGCGGCGACACGACCTCGGCCGGGACGGCCGAACGCCAGGAATTCCCGGTCGACGCCGACTCCATCGCCCTGTTCAACGCCAATAACGCGACGGTCTCGACCACCAATGTCTGGGCTGTCGAGGTCCACCCGGGGCGCAGCTACGTCTATGAACTGACCCGCCCGAACCGCCTCTTGCGCGTCGAGTTCGATACGACGAAGCCGCTGACGGACTAGGTTCAATCGACATTCAGGGATTTCGGTGTTGCTTGATGCGTGATTCATAGGTCTCCGCTTTGGTGGAGGTCTTTGATGGGTGTGAAGCGTTACGAACTGGACGAGGCGCAGTGGGCGCGGATC
>Ga0209369_1000150_pt1 | contig 148267 bp, 138 predicted proteins | sample EBPBio142010_DNA_FD_185865 | JGI IMG/M metagenome (GOLD analysis project Ga0209369, IMG submission 185865) | Wastewater treatment Type I Accumulibacter community from EBPR Bioreactor in Madison, WI, USA - Reactor 1_10/4/2010_ DNA (SPAdes)... | ecosystem: Engineered > Bioreactor > EBPR >...
GGGGGGGGGGGGGCGTGATACCCCAGGATGACAACCTGGCCATCATGTGGCTGGCCAGGGCGGCTGCGCTGGGGCACCGCATTGCGGCCTATCAGCTGGAGCAGCTGCGCGCGGGGTGCCGGTAGGGCCGGGCGACCGGCCGGACGCCAGCCCCAAGGTTTGTTCATTTTTCTATAGCATGTTGCGCAGTTTCCGCGCGGCCTTACGGCCATTTCTCCCTCTCCTGCTGGCGGGAGAGAGTGGGGGTGAGGGTGGCGAAGGCAAGCGCCGCAGCCAGTCACCCCCTCACCCCCACCCTCTCCCCCAAGGAGGCGAGGGAGTAAAACGCAACACCCCACACGCGGCACACGCCACCAGGAAAATGCGGGTGTGCACAAGACACCCAAGGAATAACCCGTGAAATTCAAGATGGCCCCGAACTCGGGCTTTGCGATCCTGCTGCGCTCGCCCTGGTGGGTCAGCTTTGCCATTGCCGCCGTCATCGTGCTGCTGTGCGGTGCGCTGCTGCCGGCGCATCTGGCGCCGTTTGCCGCGGTGGGCGCACTGCCGGTGGCCGTGATTGGCTGCATTGCCGGCTGGCGCCAGTGGCGCGCGCCCAGCGCCGCGCGCGTGCAGGCGGTTTTGCAGCAGGCCGCCGCCATGCCCTGGCGCCAGTTTGCCCAGCGGCTGGAGGATGCCTGGCGCGCCGAGGGCCATGAGGTGCAGCGCATGAATGGCCCGCACTGCGACCTGCGCATCACCCGGGGCGAGCAGACCCTGCTGGTGGCCGCGCGCCGCTACAAGGCCGCCACGCATGGCGTGGAGCCGCTGCGCGAGCTGCAGGCCGAGGTGCAGCGCCAAGGCGCGCGTGCCGGCGTGTATGTGGCGCTGCAGGGCGCGGTGAGCGAGCAGGCGCGCGGCTTCGCGCGTGACAACGCCCTGGCGCTGCTGGAGGGCGACACGCTGGCCACGCTGCTGCTCAAGGCCACGCCGCCCAAGACATAGCAGGCGCCGCCATGCCCCACGCCAGCGCGCCCGATGCCAGCACCGCCCTGGTGCTCTCCGGCGGCGGCGCACGCGCGGCCTACCAGGTGGGGGTGCTGCAGGCCATTGCGGGCCTGCGCGCGGCCTGTGGCCATGGGCATGGCGGGGCGCCGTTCGACATCTTCAGCGGCACCTCGGCCGGCGCCATCAACGCCGCGGCCCTGGCCAGCGGGGCCGACCATTTCGACCATGCCGTGCGCCGCATTGCGCGCGCCTGGGCCCATGTCCATGCCCAGCAGGTCTATCACGCCGACTCGCTGCATGTCATACAGCGCGGCGCGCATTGGCTCACCTTGCTGTCGCTGGGCTGGGCGCTGGCGCGCTGGCGCCGCGTGCACCCGCATTCGCTGCTGAACAACGCGCCGCTGGCGCAACTGCTTGAAAAGCTGGTGCCATTGCAGCGGGTGCCGCACCTGATACGCGCCGGCCACCTGCGCGCGCTGGCCGTGACGGCGTCCAGCTACAACTCGGGCCTGCATGTGGCCTTCTTCGACGCCGGCGACGCGCAGGAGCCCTGGGTGCATTCGCTGCGCAAGTCGGCGCGCGGGCCCATCACGCATGCGCATCTGCTGGCCTCGTCGGCCATCCCGCTGGTGTTTCCGGCCACGGCGCTGCCGATCGACGGCCATACCGAGTATTTTGGCGACGGCTCCATGCGCGAGACCTCGCCACTGGCGCCCGCCATCCACCTGGGCGCGCGCCGCCTGCTGGTGGTGGGCACCAGCCGGGGCTATGAGCCGCCACCGGCGGTGCCCGTCGGCACGCAGCAGCCCTACCCCTCGCTGGCGAAGGTGGCCGGCCATGCGCTGTCCAACATCTTTCTGGACGCGCTGGCGGTGGACGTCAACCAGGTGCAGCACATCAACCAGGCACTGGCGCTGCTGACGCCCGAGCAGCGCAGCCGCAGCCCCATGCACCCGCTGGAGCTGCTGGTGTTCGTGCCCTCGCGGAGCCTGGACGAGGAGGCGGCGCGCCATGTCTGCGACCTGCCGCGCAGCATGCGCGTGCTGCTGTCGGCGCTGGGCGTGCCGGTGAACCGGCCGGGCGACAGCGATGGCGCGCTGGCCAGCTACCTGCTGTTCGAGCGCGCCTACACGCGCCGGCTGATGGGCCTGGGGCGCAGCGACGCGCTGGCCCGGCGCGATGAGATCTGCGCCTTCTTCGGCTGGCAGGACGGCGGCGACCCGCTGCGTCTAGTGCAGTATTCAACGCTATCTGGAACATAAAACCGCGCCTTTTCGGCCCGGGCGGCGTTGCAAATCCTCGCGATAGCTACGGCTATCGCTCCGGTTTGCGCCTAGCCCAGACCAAAAATCCATCGGTTTTATTTGTTCCATCAAGCGTCCAACACTGCACTCGCCTGCTTCGCCTGAAGCCGCCCGGCGCCCTGTTGGCCGCGCGCGACAGGGCTGGAGTGACCCGGCTGATAGCATGACAAGTTGTCAAAAATGTAGCCAACCTCTTCGATGGACACGGATAAGAAGCACTGTCTTGCTGCCGCGCTGGCGCTCTGCGGCCTGGCCTGCCCGCCGCTGTGGGCGCAGGGCCAGCTGGAATCGGACGCCCAGCGCCTGATGGGCCTGTCGCTACAGGATTTGATAGCAACCCCGGTCGTCACGGCATCGCGCCAGATCGAGACGCGCGATCAGACGCCGGCGCAGATCCTGGTCATCACGCGCGAGCAGATCCGCGAGCGGCGCTACCGCAGCCTGGCCGACCTGATGCGCGATCTGCCCGGCGTGGACTGGCAAGGCGGCACCAAGTCCTCGCAGTTCAACCAGTTTGCCGTGCAGGGCTATGTGGGGCCGAACAAGCTCCTGATCCTGATGGACGGGGTGCGCATAGGCGCGCCCGCGGGCGGCAATTTTCCCGTGGCGGACAACCTGGCGCTGTACATGGCCAGGCAGGTCGAGGTGCTCTACGGCCCCGCCGCCGCGCTGTATGGCGCCGACGCCGTGGCCGGGGTGATCAACATCATCACCGAGGCCGGCCAGGGCCCCAGGGGCTCCTGGGCATCGGTGGGGGCGGGGCGTTTCGGCGGCGAGGAGGGCGCCTTCATGACCGGCCTGGATACCGCGCAGGGCCTGCAGCTGTCACTGGGCGGGCACTGGCAGCGTGCCGAGCGCGCGCCCCTGGCACGCTACTACCCGCGCGAGTTTGCCAAGGTGCCGGCCGTTGGCAACGGCCAGACCATCATCCCCGTCGACCAGCGCGAGCCCTATGTGGGCCCAACCGCCAGCCACAGCCTGTATGCGCGCGCCGACTGGGACGAGCGCTTCACCGTGGGCTTCTTTCGCCACAGCTTCACCCACCTGACCAGCACCGGCGACCCGCCGGCGATGGCGCGCTACCAGCAAAGCTCCGAGTGGCAGCCCACCTCGGACACCTTCCATGGGCGCTGGCGCTTTCAGCCGGCGCCCGATGTGCAGGCGCAGCTGCTGGTGGAGCATTCGCGCATGGAGCTCGACCCCAAGGCGCGCTACAACAACACCTTCAGCAACTACCAGGACAGCTTTTCCTACGAACTGGGTAAGCGCTCGGGCCTGGAGCAAAGCCTGAACTGGCGCATCAGCGAGCGCCAGCAGCTGCAGGCCGGCCTGGGCTGGCACCAATACCATGCAGAGGCGGCTTCGTCCCTGGCCGCGCCCTACAGGCCCGGCCTGGCCGCCCATGGCCAGGGCCAGCTCTACCCCAACACCCCACTGCCCAGGCAGATACACGACGACAACTTCCGCAACCTCTCGGCCTATGCGCAGCTGCAGTCGCAGTGGAGCGGGGCCTTCAGCACCAGCGCCGGCCTGCGCCTGGATCGCCACAGCCATTACGGCAGCAGCCTCAACCCGCGCCTGGGCGCCGTCTACAAGCCGCGCGAGCAGCATGTCTTCAAGCTCCAGTACGGCGAGGCATTCCGCGCCCCGTCGCCCGAGGAAACGCTGAGCGCCTACGGCACCTTCAGCGGCGCACAGGACGCGCAGGGCAACTACATCGGCAGCAACTTCCGCATTCCCAACTTCAACCTGCAGCCGGAGAAGGCGCGCACGCTGAGCGCCGCCTGGGACTGGCGCCCCACGCCCAGCCTGAACCTGGTCACGCACCTCTACCACAGCCGCATCAGCCGCCTGGTGGTCACGCAGCCCTCGGGCAACGTGGGGGCCATCCCGGGCGCGGTGCTGATCAATCCCGAGACCAAGGGCAATGCCGGGCGCCAGCAGCAGTCGGGCCTGGATCTGTCGGCGCAGTGGCGCTTTCGCCTGGGTGGCGACTGGACCGGCGACCTGTGGGGCAGCGCCAGCTGGATCCATGGCCGCATCGATGAGGGCAATGGCGTGGACTGGGCCATCCCCTATGTGGCCAGCCACAAGCTCAAGCTGGGCACCACGCTGCGCTGGCGCAACCAGGTCAGCATCACGCCCCAGCTCTACTGGACGGGCAACGTGACCAATGGCCGCAAGCAGGGCCCGACCGACCCGCTGCTGCCCCAGGGCGCCTGCCAGGGGGCCATGACCGCCCCCAGCCGCTGCAGCACGCCTGGCTATGCGCTGGTGGATCTGCACCTGGGCTGGCACCAGCTGCTGGACGGCCGCGCCACGCTGTGGCTGGATGTGTACAACCTGCTGGACAGGCGCCACTACGCCGCGGCGGGCTCGGGCTCGCGCACCTTCTGGGACATGCCGCAGCAGCCGCGCACCTGGATGCTGACGCTGGACTGGCGGTACTGAGCGTGCCGACATACCGTTTTCGGCCGCAAGCGCCGGCCATGGCAGCCACGGCGCGCAAGATCGGTTTTTGGTTAAAAGGGCCTGACAAGGCGCATGTCTCAGACTGGGCCGCGAGCCCTCACCCCCACCCTCTCCCAGAGGGAGAGGGAGTAAAGCCGGCGCAACCGGTCGCCCTCGCCCCTTTGGGGAGAGGGAGGGGTGAGGGGCATCAGCGGCATGTACATAGTCAGGTAAAAATGGCCTCCAGCGCTTATACATCAAGCGTTAGCAGCTATCAAAAAGTGATTGTCCAGCTGCTGGTGGCGCTGATGCCGCTGGCCTTGCTCGCCGGTGGCGCGCGGGCGCAGCAGGAGCCGATCTCGGAATACGCGGTCAAGGCGGCGCTGCTGGTCAAACTGCCGCGCTTCGTCTACCTGCCACGCCTGGAGGGCGGCACCCGCATCAGCCTGTGCGTGCTGGGGCGCAACCCCTTTGGCGGGGCACTGACCAGGCTGGCGCAAACGCCCATGGACGGGCGCAGCGTGCAGGTCAGCCAGGCCGACGACGCCAGCCAGGTGCTGGACTGCGACTTCGTCTTCGTGGCGCGCAGCGAGGCCGATCACCTGCGCAGCACCTTGCGGCAGCTCGGCCGGGCCCAGGTGGTGACGGTGTCGGACATCGACGGCTTTGCACGCGCCGGCGGCATGGTGGAGCTGGCCGTGAACCCCGAGGGCGGCAACCTGTTGAACATCCTCATCAACCGCAAGGCGGCGCAGGCGCAGAACATCCAGTTCAATGCGCAGCTGCTGCGCCTGGCCCGGGTCGTCGAACCATGAACGCCCTGCTGCAACGCCTGCGCCCGCGCAGCATCAGAAGCCGGCTGCTGTGGTGGTTCACCGGCGCCATCGTGCTGGCCCTGTGCCTGGTCTACCTGCTGGCGCTGCTGCAGCAGCAGCGCCTGATCCGCAGCGAATGGAGCGCCGGCCTGCGCGCCCAGGCGCTCTTGATTGCCACCAACAGCCAGGCGGCGGTGGATTTCCAGGACCGCCAGGAGGCCGCGCGCCTGCTGCAGGCCGTGCAGTCCAGCCCCTCGGTGCTGCGCGCGCGCCTGCTGCTGGCCGGCCGCAGGGAGCCCTTTGCCGAGTTTGCGCGCCAGGGCAGCGCCGTGGCCGCCACGCCCAGCCCGCCGCTGGACACGCAGGACGGCCAGGACATGCATTTCGGCAACAACCAGGTCGTTGCCTGGGCGGCCGTCCCGGGCAGCGCCGGCAAGGCGCATGTCGAACTGGTGGCCAGCACGCAGGACATGCAGCAGGTGCTGTGGCGCACGGCACTGGAGACCGGCGGCGCGCTGCTGGCCCTGCTGCTGCTCCTGCTGTGGCTCTCGGGCCGCGCCGCCAGGCGCCTGGCGGTGCCGCTGCAGAACCTGAACCAGCTCATGGCGCGTGCGGCCGACAACCCCGGCCTGGGTGAGCGCGTGGCCAGCCATGGCGAGGACGAGTTGGCGCAGCTGGGCCGCAGCCTGAACCAGATGATCGACAAGCTGCAGGCACGCGACCAGGAGCTGGCGCGCTACCGCCAGAACCTGGAGCAGCTGGTGGATCAGCGCACCCACGCCCTGATCGCCGCCACCGAACAGGCCCAGCAGGCCAGCCGCGCCAAGTCGGACTTCCTGGCGCGCATGAGCCACGAGATCCGCACCCCGATGAACGCCATCGTCGGCCTGGGCCAGCTGCTACTGAAGACCGGCCTGAACGCGCACCAGCGCGACTACCAGCAGAAAGTGCTGGCCGCCTCCGACATGCTGCTGGCCCTGATCAACGACATCCTGGACTACTCGCGCATCGAGGCCGGCCGGCTGCAGATCGAGGCCATTGACTTCGACCTGGAGCAGGTGCTGCAAGGCGTCTCTGACCAGCTGGCGCTGCGCGCCCAGCAAAAGGGGCTGGCGCTGCGGTTTGTCACCGGCGCCGGCGTACCACGGCGGCTGCGCGGCGACCCGCTGCGCCTGTCCCAGGTGCTGGTCAACCTGTGCAACAACGCCGTGAAGTTCACCGAATCTGGCGAGGTCGTGGTGCAGACCGAACTGCACGAGCAGCAGGGCGACCGGGCGGTGCTGGAGTTCTGCGTGCGCGACACCGGCATGGGCATCCCCGCGGATCGCCTGGCGCAGCTGTTCACGCCCTTCACCCAGGTGGACGGCTCCATCACCCGCCGCTTTGGCGGCAGCGGCCTGGGCCTGGCCATTTGCCACCAGCTGGTGGAGCTGATGGGCGGCACGATTGCCGTGCAGAGCCAGGAGGGCGCCGGCAGCCAGTTCTCCTTCACCCTGCCCCTGGCACCGGCGGCGCCAGAGCCCGCGCGCTCTGCCAGCCATGGCGACGCCGTGGCACAGGGCGACCACAGCCTGCTGCGCGGCCGTCGCGTGCTGCTGGTGGACGACGTGGAGCTCAACCGCACCGTGGCCCTGGCCTTCCTGGCCGAGGCCGGCGTGCTGGTGGATGTGGCCGTTCATGGCCGCGAGGCCGTGGACAAGGTGCTGGCCCAGCCCTACGACCTGGTGCTGATGGATATCCAGATGCCGGAGATGGACGGCCTCACGGCCACGCGCGAGATCCGCCAACAGGCGCACCTGCAGGGCCTGCCCATCATCGCCATGACCGCCCACGCCATGGCGGGCGACCGCGAGCGCAGCCTGCAGGCCGGCATGCAGGATCACCTGACCAAGCCCATCCACCCCGATGCGCTGTACGCGGCGCTGCGGCGCTGGATGGCGCCCCGCAGTAGCCAGGGCGCGGGCCACACCGGGGCCGAGCCGGCACCGGCCGCCGAATCCGCCGCGCAAATCCCCGCCCTGGAGGGCGTGGACACAGCGCGCGGCCTGGCCCAGGCCCTGGGGCGGCCCGGGCTGTACCTGCGCGTGCTGGCGCAGTTCGTGCAGGACTTCGGCGCCAGCGCCCAGGCCATGCAGGACGCGCAGGCCGCGCATGACTGGCCCCTGGCGCGGCGCCTGGCGCATTCGCTCAAATCGGGCAGCGCCACCATAGGCGCCACAGCCTTGGCACAACAGGCCAGGCAGCTGGAAGACGGCTTTGCCCAGGAGCGCCCGGCCGAAGCGATGCTGCTGGCCGGCGTGGGCACGGAGCTGGCGCGCATCTGCAGCCTGCTGGCACCGCTTGTCGCCCAGGCGCAGCCAACGGGCCAACCCATTGCGCAAGCGCCCACAACGCCGCTGCAGCCGCTGTTGGCCGAGCTGCGCAACCTGCTGGAAAACGACGACGCCGCCGCGCTGCGCCTGCTGCAGCAACTGCAGAGCCAGGCCGCCGCCCACCCCCCGCTGGCCCGGACTCTGCCGGCGCTGCGCGCGCTGGTGGAGGACATCGAATACCAAGACGCACTGGCGCAGCTGCGCGCGCTGTGCGCCGAGCTGGAGCAAAACCCCACATGAACCCGCAGAACGGCCATTTCACCCTGCTCATCGTCGATGACGACAAGCACAACCGCCTGCTGCTGACCGAGCTGTTCGAGGGCGAGTACAAGATCATCCAGGCCAAGAACGGCCTGCAGGCGCTGGAGCTCGCGCGCGCCCACGCCCCGGACCTGATCCTGCTGGACGTGCTCATGCCCGAGATGGACGGCATGGCCGTGATCCGCGCGCTCAAGCGCGACGACGCCACGCGCCATATCCCGGTGATCTTCATCACCGCGCTCGACTCCGCCGCCGACGAGGAACTGGGCCTGGATCTGGGCGCCGTGGACTACATCGCCAAGCCGTTTCATCCGCCCATCGCCCGCGTGCGCGTGCGCAACCACCTGCAGATCGTGCACCAGCGGCGCCTGCTGGAGCAGATCGCCGCGCTCGACGGCCTGACCGGCATCCCCAACCGGCGCCGCTTCGACGAAGCCCTGGCGCAGGAGTGGAGCCGCTGCCAGCGCTCGGGCCTGCCGCTGTCGCTGATCGTTGCCGACGTCGATCAGTTCAAGCAGTACAACGACACCCTGGGCCACGCCGCGGGCGACCGCGTGCTGCAGGACGTGGCCGCCGCGCTGCGCCAGGCGGCACGCCGCCCCGGCGACCTGGCGGCGCGCTATGGCGGCGAGGAATTCGTGCTGCTGCTGCCCGAAACCGATGCCCCGCAGGCCCAGCAGCTGGCCGATGAGCTGCTGCAGCGCATGGCGGCGCGCAAGCTGCCGCACCCGTCAGCCAGCGCCGCGCCCTGTGTGACCCTGAGCCTGGGCGGCATCACCACCATTCCGGCCAGCAGCGAGGTGGCCCCCGATTTCTTTGAACGCGCCGATGCCGCGCTCTACCAGGCCAAGGCCCAGGGCCGCAACCGCTGGTGCTGGGCACCGCCGACCTAAAATCGCGGGTTCCGTCCGTGCCGATGCACGCCCCATGCTTCAGCCAGCCCGAGTTTCAGCCCATGTCCCCACGCAAGCTCTTCGTCACCACCGCCCTGCCGTATGCCAACGGCAACTTCCACATCGGCCACATCATGGAATACATACAGGCCGACACCTGGGTGCGGGCGCAGCGCATGCAGGGCGCCGAGGTGAACTTCGTGGGCGCCGACGACGCTCATGGCGCGCCCATCATGATCGCCGCCGAGAAGGCCGGCAAGACGCCGCAACAGTTCGTGGCCGACATCGCCGCCGGGCGCAAGCAGTACCTGGACGGCTTTCACATCGCCTTTGACAACTGGCACAGCACCGACGCGCCCGAGAACCACCAGCTGGCGCAGCAAATCTATCTGGACCTGAAGGCCGCTGGCCTGATCGAAACGCGCACCATTGAGCAGTTCTTCGACCCCGAGAAGAACATGTTCCTGCCGGACCGCTTCATCAAGGGCGAATGCCCGCGCTGCCACGCCAAGGATCAGTACGGCGACAACTGCGAGAGCTGCGGCGCCGTGTATGCGCCCACCGAACTGATCAAGCCGTATTCCGCGCTGTCCGGCGCCCAGCCCGAGCTGAAGACCTCGGAGCATTTCTTCTTCAAGCTGTCCGACCCGCGCTGCGTGGCGTTCTTGCAGGAATGGACGCAAAACGGCGTCCATGTGCAAGCCGAGGTCGCGGCCAAGATCAAGGAGTGGTTCGGCACCCGCACCAACCCCGACGGCTCAACCAGCAGCGGCCTGGACGACTGGGACATCTCGCGCGACGCGCCCTACTTCGGCATAGAGATACCGGACGCGCCGGGCAAGTATTTCTATGTGTGGCTGGACGCACCGGTGGGCTATCTGGCGTCGCTGAAAAACCTGCTGGAAAAGCGCGGAGAGAGCTACGACGCCTACATGGCCGACCCCGACCTGGAGCAGGTCCACTTCATCGGCAAGGACATCATCACCTTCCACACGCTGTTCTGGCCCGCCATGCTGAAGTTCAGCGGCCGCAAGACGCCCACCAAGATCTGCGTGCACGGCTTCATGACCGTGAACAACGGCGAGAAGATGAGCAAGAGCCGCGGCACGGGCCTGGACCCGCTCAAATACCTGGCGCTGGGCATGAACCCCGAATGGCTGCGCTACTACCTGGGCGCCAAGCTCAATGGCCGCAATGAAGACATCGACTTCAACGCCAGTGACTTCATGCTGCGCGTGAACTCCGACCTGATCGGCAAGTACGTCAACATTGCGTCACGCGCCGCCGGCTTCATCGCCAAGCGCTTTGACGGCCGCCTGGGCCAGGTGAGCGAGGACGGCCAGGCGCTGCTGGCCACCTTGCGCGCGCAGAAAGACACCATCATCGCCGCCTACGAGGCGCGCGACACGGCACGCGCCGCGCGCGAGGCCATGCAGCTGTGCGACCGCGTGAACGAATATGTCGATGCCAACAAGCCCTGGGAGCTGGCCAAAAAGGACGGCATGGGCGAGCGCCTGCACGACGTGTGCAGCACCTGCATCGAGGCCTTCCGCATCCTGACGATTTACTTGAAACCCATGCTGCCCCGGCTGGCCGCCGACGTGGCCAGCTTCCTGATCGTGCCGCCCGAGCAGTTTGCCGATGTCAACAAGCCGCTGGGCGCCGGCCACCAGATCGGTGCCTACCAGCACCTGATGCAGCGCGTGGACGAAAAGCAGCTGGAAGCGCTGTTTGAAATGCCCGAGCCGGTGGTCGAAAAAGTCACACCCGGCGGGGAGGAGATTGCGCCCACCATCGGCATCGACGACTTCGCCAAGGTGGACTTACGCATCGCGAAAATCGTCGAATGCAAGGCGGTGGAGGGCTCGACCAAGCTGCTGCAGCTGACGCTGGACGCCGGTGAAGGCAAGACACGCAATGTGTTCAGCGGCATCGCCAGCATGTACCAACCGGAAGACTTGCAGGGCAAGCTGACGGTGCTGGTGGCCAACCTGGCGCCGCGCAAGATGAAGTTCGGCGTCTCTGAGGGCATGGTGCTGGCCGCCAGCCACGCGGATGAAAAGCAGCATCCCGGCATCTACGTGCTGGAGCCCTTCCCCGGCGCCCAACCGGGCATGCGCATCCGCTGAATGACCAAGCCTTGCCTCTCACGCCCCCGGGCCCTGGGGGCTTTTTTGTGCCTGGCTGCCCTGCTGCCGGGCTGCGCGGTGGTGGCCGTGACGGCAACGGCCGTCAGCATCACAGCCTCGGCGGTGGGCCTGGCGGCCGATGCCGCCGTAGGTACGGCAAAACTCGCCGGCAAGGGTGTTGGCATGACCGTGGACGCACTCAGGGACGAGGCGCCACGGGACGACGCCAGCGGCGTGGAGATACGCTGACCTTCAACGCCCTTCGGGCAGCTTCTCCACGCTGCCCGAGCGCTTGACGCGCCCATCGGGGCCAAAGGTCGCGGTGAAGATCATTTCGCGGTTGGGCGGGTCGATCCAGTTCCAGTCCCAGTCCGTCTCCTGCTTCAGATCGAAGGTCATGCGCTTGGCCGGCTTGCCCAGCAGGCGGCGCACGGCCAGCTCGTCCATGCCCGGCTGCACTTTCTCGAAGTTGTGCGGCGCCAGCACCTGGCGCAGCGCCGTCATCTTGCCGCCCGGGCCTATGGTGATCATGTAGTTGCGGTGGCCGGCGGGCTGGCGGTTGTACTCCAGCGTCTGGCTGCCGTCCTGCTCGGGCCAGATGCGTTCAGGCTCGCCAAAACGGGCGCGCACGTCCTGCTCGGTGGAGACGTCTTCTTCCAGCTCGCGGATGCGCTGGTCGTCGCAGCCTGCCAGCGACATGAGGGCCAGGGCGCCAGCGGCCAGCGCGCCGGTGATGCGGGTCAAAGGGTTCATGGGGTGGGTATCGTTAAAATCGCGGGTTCTGAGAGGTAAACCATCCATGAATATATTCCGCCGCCCCGACTACCAGTCCGAAGTCACCCAGTTCATCGGCCAGCTCAAGGATCAAAAGCCCGCGCTGGACGCGCAGCAACAGGCCGGCCGCGCCCTGCTGTGGGACAAGGAGGTCGATCGCGAGGTTTGGGCCGAGTACCGGGCCGGGCGCGTGGCGCAAAAGCCCTACGTGTATTTCGAGAACTTCCGCAAACCGGGTTCCTTTTAACCAGCATCAGGCAAAACCGGCCATACCGCTTGCACAGCATGCGTCAATAGCTATTAATTAAATAGCCTAATGCGCTCTACCGCCTCCGGGCAAGCGGCCATGCCGGCGCCCGACCCCTCCATGCCCGAGGTGGTCGATCAGGTGGCCCTGGCGCGCCTGTATGGCGAGCCGCTGTTCGCCCTGCCCCAGGACTTGTACATCCCGCCCGACGCGCTGGAGGTTTTCCTGGAGGCCTTCGAGGGGCCGCTGGATCTGCTGCTGTACCTGATACGCAAGCAGAACTTCAACATCCTGGACATCCCCATGGTGGATGTCACGCGCCAGTACCTGGGCTATGTGGACGAGGTGCGCAGCCGCAACCTGGAGCTGGCGGCCGAATACCTGCTCATGGCGGCCATGCTCATAGAGATCAAGTCGCGCATGCTGCTGCCCCCGAAGCGGCAGGAGGGCGCGGCCGAGCCCGAGGACCCGCGCGCCGAGCTGGTACGCCGCCTGCTGGAATACGAGCAGATGAAGCAGGCCGCCATGCGCCTGAACCAGGTGCCGCAGTATGGGCGTGATTTCATCCGCGCCCAGGTCTACATAGAGCAAAGCCTGCAGCCGCGCTTTCCCGACGTGGACTTGGCCGAGCTGCAGCAGGCCTGGCGCGACATCATGCGCCGCGCCAGGCTGGTGCAGCACCACCGCATCACGCGCGAGGAGCTATCGGTGCGCGAGTACATGAGCCAGGTCCTCAAGACCCTGCAGGGCCGGCGCTTCGTGCCGTTTGAAGACCTGTTCCAGCCCGAGAAGGGCGGCACCGTGCTGGTGGTCACCTTCATCGCCCTGCTGGAGCTGGCCAAGGAGACCCTGATCGAGATCACCCAGGCCGAGGCCTTTGCCCCGATCTACGTGCGCCTGGCCTATACACCCGTCTGAAGCCCATCAGCCGCTGCTCAGCTTGACCGCTGGAAAGTCCACCGGCACGGCAAAGGCCAGGTTCACGTAGTTGGTGAACAGGTTCAGCGCCACATGGGCCAGGATCTCGACCACCTGCTCGTCGCTGAAACCGGCATCACGCAGGGCCTGCACGTCGGCGCCGCTCACCTGGCCGCGCTGGCCCACCACCTTGAGGGCAAAAAGCAGCGCGGCCCGGGTCTTGGGGTCGCTGGACTCGCCCAGCTGGGCGGCGGCCATTTCCTCGGCGCTGGCGCCGGCCTTCTGGCCCAGCACGGTATGCGCCGCCAGGCAGTAAGAGCAGGCATTGCGGTCGGCCACGGCCACGGCGATCTGCTCGCCCAGCCTGGCGCCCAGCGTGCCGCCGCCCAGGGCGCCGAACGAGCCCCACATGCTCTTGAGCGCGGCCGGCGAATTGGCCACGGCGCGGAACATGTTGGGCGTGGCGCCAAAGGCGCCGTGGATGGCGTCGAGCAGGGCCTTGCGCTCGGCGCTGGTGTCGGCACGGTCTATGAGGGGAACGCGGTTCATGGCAAACCTCCTTGCGGCTGGGCAGTGAAACATGCTGGCAGTTTGCGCCGGCAATTCATATGATTGGACGCATTCAGTCCGCGATACTTTGCCAATCGTCCATGATTCAGACCGATACGGCCGCCGCCGGCGTGGATCGCCTCTCCGCCCTGCTGGAGCGTTTTCGCGTGCGCGCCCACCTCTTCCACGCCGGGCCGCTGTGCGGCGTGACGCCGTTCGCGGCCGAGCCCGGGCGCGCTTTTCTGCATGTGCTGCGCCGCGGCGAGCTGGAGGTCACCCACCGCCCGCGCAGCGGCGCGCCGCGCCGGCTGCGCCTGAACCAGCCCACGCTGCTGCTGTACCCGCGCCCGCTGGAGCACGACTTTCACAACGCACCGCAAGAGGGCAGCGACTTCGTCTGCGCCACGCTGGACTTTGACGGCGGGCCACACCACCCGCTGGTGCAGGCCCTGCCCGCCTTTCTGGCCCTGCCGATTGCCGAGGTCGACGGCATAGAGCAGACCCTGACCCTGCTGTTTGCCGAGACCGAGCGCGTGCGCTGCGGCCAGCGCCTGTTGGCCGATCGCCTGTTCGAGGTGTTGCTGCTGCAGCTGCTGCGCTGGCTGCTCGACCATCCCGCCGATGGCGGCATGCAGCCCGGCCTGCTGGCGGGCCTGGCCCACCCAAAATTAGCGCGCGCCCTCACCCGGCTGCACGAGCAGCCCGGCGCCAACTGGAGCCTGGCCACCATGGCGCAGGCCGCCGGCATGTCGCGCAGCGCCTTTGCCGCCAAGTTCCGCGCCGCGCTGGGCACCACGCCCGGCGCCTACCTGCTGGCCTGGCGCGTGTCGCTGGCCCAGGGCCTGCTGCGGCGCGGGCTGCAGGTGCGGCAGATCAGCGACCAGCTGGGCTACGCCAGCCCGGCGGCATTCACCCGGGCGTTTGCTCAGGCGGTAGGGACGGCGCCGCGCGAGTGGCTCAAGGGATTGTGATCGGGCCAGGCCGGCGGCTCCCTACAATGCAGCCTCCCTTCGCGCGCCCGCTTGCGGCAGACCACCATGGCATCGCATGATTTCGACGTACTCATCGTAGGCAGCGGCCTGGCCGGCCTGTCCGCGGCCCTGCAACTGGCGCCCACGCACCGCGTGGCCGTGATCACCAAGCGCGAGTTGAAGGACGGCGCCAGCAACTGGGCCCAGGGCGGCATTGCCGCCGTGCTGGCCGACGACGACAGTTTTGCCGCCCACATTCAGGACACGCTGGTGGCCGGCGCCGGCCTGTGCGACATGGCCACCACCCGCTTCGTGGTCGAGAACGCACCCGCTGCCATAGGCTGGCTGCGCGCCCTGGGCGTGTCCTTCACGCTGGAGGGCAGCGGCCTGCACCTGACGCGCGAGGGCGGGCACAGCGCGCGGCGCATCGTGCATGCCACCGACGCCACCGGCGCGGCGGTGCAAAAGACACTTACCGAGGTGGTGCGCGCCACGCCCCGCATCACGGTGTTCGAGCAGCACACGCTGGTGGATCTGATCACCACCGCCAAGCTGGGCCTGGCCGGCCAGCCGCGCTGCGTGGGCCTGTATGCGCTGGACGAGGCCAGTGACAGCGTGGTCACCTTCCGCGCGCCGCACACCATCCTGGCGACCGGCGGCGCGGGCAAGGTCTACCTCTACACCACCAACCCCGACACCGCCACGGGCGATGGCATTGCCGCGGCCTGGCGCGCGGGCTGCCGCGTGGGCAACATGGAGTTCGTGCAGTTCCACCCCACGGGCCTGTACCACCCGCACGAGAAATCCTTTCTGATCAGCGAGGCCGTGCGCGGCGAGGGCGGGCAACTCAAGCTGCCCGATGGCACGCGCTTCATGCCCGCGCACGATGCGCGCGCCGAGCTGGCCCCGCGCGACGTGGTGGCGCGCGCCATCGACTTCGAGATGAAGAAACACGGCCTCGATTGCGTGCACCTGGACATCTCGCACCAGAGCCCGGAGTTTCTGCGCGAGCATTTCCCCAACATCCTGGCCCATTGCGCAGCCCTCGGCATAGACATCACCCGGGAGCCGATCCCCGTCGTGCCCACTGCGCATTTCACCTGCGGCGGCGTGCTCACCGACCTGTCGGGCCGCACCGACCTGGCGGGCCTGCTGGCCGTGGGCGAGGTGGCCTACACCGGCCTGCACGGCGCCAACCGCCTGGCCAGCAACTCGCTGCTGGAATGCCTGGTGTTCGCGCGCGCCGCGTGCAGCTACATCACCCAGGCGCAGCCCGCCAAGTCGCCCGCCCTGCCCCCCTGGGACGACAGCCGCGTGGGCGACGCCGACGAATCGGTCGTCATCTCGCACAACTGGGACGAGCTGCGCCGCTTCATGTGGGACTACGTCGGCATAGTGCGCACCAACAAGCGGCTGGAGCGCGCGGCGCACCGCATCGCGCTGCTCAAGGGCGAGATCCATGAGTTCTACGCCCATTTCCATGTCACGCGTGACCTGCTGGAGCTGCGCAACCTGGTGCAGGTGGCCGACCTGATCGTGCAAAGCGCCCAGATGCGCCATGAGAGCCGCGGCCTGCACTACAGTCGCGACTGGCCCGACATGGCCGCGCCCGCGGCGCCCACCATCCTGGTGCCGCCGCTGCGCTGATTCCATTTCTAAATCACCCGTGTCGTTGTTGCTTCGCCTTGTCGTGCTACAGCACTGCCTGCGGCTTCGCGCCTAGACACGAATGATTTGGAAATGGAATGAGTCCCCCCAACCGAGAAAACCCATGCCCCACCTGATCGTCGAATATTCCAGCAACCTGCCGGCCTACCCCGAGGCCCAGGCGCTGGCCGAGCTCAACGCCGCCGTCTGCGCCAGCCCCGAGGTGCTGGACGAGGCCGACCTCAAGAGCCGCTTCGTGCGCAACGCCAGCTTCCATGTCGGCACCGTGGCCTCGGGCCGCGGCTTCGTGCATGCCCAGCTGCGCCTGCTGTCGGGCCGCAGCCCCGAGGCCAAGCAGGACCTGGCCGCCCGCGTGGCCGAGGTGCTGCGCCGCCTCACGCCGCGCCCGGCGGGGGTGATGGTGCAGCTGTCGGTGGAGATCGTGGACATGGACAGGCCGTCCTATGTGAAAGAGCGGCTTTGATTTCAAGCCAGATCAGGCCCCGGCGCCCGTCCACAAAGCGTCAACAGCTATAAATAGCATAGTTACCCAGGCGCCACCAGACGCGCTTCCAGCCAGCCGCGCAGGCTGTTGATGAAGGCCCAGGCCTGCACGCGCGGCAGATCGGCCAGGCGCAGCACCGCCTCCTCGACGCGGCCCTGCTCCAGCGCCACCGCCCGGCCCACGCCGGGCAGCAGGCCGCAGGAGAGCGCCGGCGTGAGCCAGCGGCCGTCCAGCAGCACGGCGATGTTGCCAAAGGTGGATTCGGTGACCTCGCCGGCCGCGTTGTAGAGCACGGTGTCGAACAGGCCCGGCGCCGGCGCAAACGCCGCATAGTGAGCGCGCCGCGTCGTCTTGTGGCGCACCCACTCGTCATGCGCCTCTTGCAGCGGCCGGTCTGCCAGCTGCAGCCGCACCGGCTGGGCCGTGGGCTGCAGGGCGAAGGCCTGGGCCTGCGGGTTGCCGGCGCCATCCAGCAGCAAGCGCACGCGCCACAGGCCGCTGGCGTGGCCCGCGGCCAGATCGGCCAGGCAGGCACGCACGCGCGCCTCGTCCCAGGGGTAGCCGAAATGCGCGCTGCTCGCCGCCATGCGCGCCAGGTGCCGATCAAGGTGGCGCGCCACGCCCTGCTCCAGCGCCAGGGTTTCCAGGATCTGAAAGTCCGTCATCCAAGCCCCCGCAAAAAAGCGCGTTTCGCGGCCCATTCCTGCCACTCGGCCTCGGCCCGGGCATCCGCCGTAATGCCGCTGCCTATGCCGCAGCGCAGTTCGTCACCGCGCACGACCACGGTGCGTATCGGCACGTTGAAGGTGGCGTGCACCCGCCCCGGCGCGCTGCCCGGGCGCACCACGCCGACGGCGCCGCAGTAGATGCCGCGCGGCCCGGGCTCCAGTTCGCGGATCAGCCGCATGGCCTGGCGCTTGGGCGCGCCGGTGATGGAGCCGCAGGGAAACAGCGCCGCGAACACATCCGCCAGGCCTATGCCCGGCCTGGTGCGGGCCTCAACGTCCGAGGTCATCTGCCACACCGTGGGAAGCTGCTCGGCATGGAACAGCCGCGGCACGCGCACGCTGTGCGCCACGGCGATGCGCGACAGGTCGTTGCGCAGCAGATCCACGATCATCACGTTCTCGGCCCGCTCCTTGGGCGAGGCACGCATGGCCTGTGCCAGCGCCGCGTCCTGCGCCGGCGTGGCGCCGCGCGCGGCCGTGCCCTTCATCGGGCGCGTCAGGATGCGCTCGCCGTCCCAGTCGAAGAACAGCTCGGGCGAGACCGACAGCACCTGCTCCACGCCATCGTCCAGGCAGGCCACATAGCCGCCGGGCTGGGCGCGCCGCAGCGCGGCAAACAGCGCCTGGGCGTCCCCCAGCAGCCGCCCGGCAAGCTGCGCCGTGTAGTTGATCTGGTAACAGTCGCCGGCCGCGATCGCCGCATGGATGCGCGCGATGGCGGCATCGAAGGCCGCGCGCTCCAGGCCCGGCTGCCAGAACACCCGCGGCGCCTCCCCGGCCTGTGCGGCGAAGCTGCTCTGCGCGGCGCCTGCGGGTGGCTCATGTACGGCAAACCAGGCCAGCGGCCGCCCCTCGGGCGTGGCATGCAGCGCATCGGCATAGGCCGTGTCAAAGGCCGCAGCGGCCTCGTAGCGCAGCCAGCCCAGGCACCACAGCCCTGCCTGGGCCGCCTGCTGCACCGCGTCCAGCAGGCCGCGCACCTCGCCGGGACCCCAGGCCGCCAGCGTGCGCAGCGGCTGGCCGAACGCATGGCACAGCCGCGCGGCTGCCGTGTCGTATGGGTCGGGGAAGTCGATGATGGAGTTCAATTGAAAATAGCGTTGATCGCTTACCGGTATTGCGCAAGACGCTTCTAATTCAATAGTAAATCAACGGCGGGCATCACCGTCAAAAAAGCGCCCGCAACCGCGGGCGCCTATGGTTGAAGCCAAGCTGTTGCCCGATCACTTGCCGGGCATGTCCGGGTACCTGGCCGCGGTCTGCTGCATGGCCTGGCCGCCGCGCAGTTGCCGGTAGCGCGCCAGGCCGGCCTGGTATTCGGCCGTGAACTGCATGTCCATCTCGGCCGGCGGGTGCGGCCAATAGGTCATGCCGGCGCGTTGCCAGAGTTCGAGGTCGGCCAGCACCTCGGCACGGCTCATGCCGGGGCTGGCGACCTGCGCCGAGCGGTTTACCGTGGAATCGCCACTCTGGGCCAACGCCGAGCCAGCCAGTCCAAGCAGCGCAGCCGTCAAAAGTGCAGATCGATTGCGCATATCACATCCTTTCTTTTCACACGACACAGGAAATGCCGATTGACATTTCTGCCCCAGCATTTCAACAGGCGACTATGCGCCTGGCTGCCGGGCGTCGTCGTGCGGAATGCGCACACCACTGCAACGGACGTAAGCAATCATGACTCAAGTCAAGACTGAGTCCGTGAAAAATACAGGGGAAATGCCTGCTAGCACACACCCATCAAGCGCCAACAGCTATACTATCAATAGCATCATGCAGCACCAAAGTGCGGCACCAGCGCGCCAGCGGGCTGGCCGTTCTTGAGGGCGGCGGTAAAGGCCAGCATGCGGTCGATAGGCATGCGCGCACGCGGGATGATGGCCGGATCCACATGCACGGCGTTGGCGCCGGTCTCCAGCACCCGGGCCACGTCGGCCAGGCCATTCATCGCCATCCAGGGGCAATGGGCGCAGCTCTTGCAGGTGGCGCTGTTGCCGGCCGTCGGTGCCTCATAAAACTGCTTGCCCGGGTTGAGCTGGCGCAGCTTGTGCATCATGCCCTTATCGGTGGCGACGATGAACTCGGTCGCATCCATCTCGCTGGCGGCCTTCAGGATGGCGCTGGTCGAGCCCACGGCGTCGGCCAGGGCGATGACCTCGGCCGGGCTCTCGGGGTGCACCAGCACCTTGGCTTGCGGGTGCTCCTTGATCAAAAGCTCCAGCTCCAGCGCCTTGAACTCGTCATGCACGATGCAGGCGCCGTTCCAGAACAGCATGTCGGCGCCCGTCTCGCGGCGGATGTAGTCGCCCAGGTGCCGATCCGGCGCCCACAGGATCTTGTGGCCCTTGTCCTTCAGCGCGCGCACGATGTCCAGCGCGCAGCTGGACGTGACCAGCCAGTCCGAGCGCGCCTTCACGGCCGCGCTGGTGTTGGCGTAGACCACCACCGTGCGATCCGGGTGCTGGTCGCAAAAGGCGCTGAATTCGTCGATGGGGCAGCCCAGATCCAGCGAGCAGGTGGCGTCCAGGTCGGGCATGAGCACGGTCTTCTCGGGGCTCAGGATCTTCGCCGTCTCGCCCATGAAGCGCACGCCGCTGACCACCAGGGTCTGCGCCGCATGGTCGCGGCCGAAGCGCGCCATCTCCAGCGAGTCGCTGACGATGCCGCCGGTCTCCTCGGCCAGATCCTGCAGGTCTGGGTGCACGTAGTAGTGCGACACCATGACGGCGTTCTTCTCCTTCAGCAGGCGGCGGATCCTGGCCTTGAGCCGCTCACGCTCATCGGGCGCGGGCTCGGGCGGCACGCGCGCCCAGGCGTACTTGGTGGAACAGACGGCGCCGCCCTCGGGCTGCTCGTACTCGACTTCTTTCAAGGTCGTGGTGTTCATGCCAGCTCCTGCAGGCGCATCGAGAAATCCGTGGCCTTCACATCCTTGGTCAGCGCGCCTATGGAGATGCGATCCACGCCGGTCTCCGCCAGCGCGCGCAGGCCATCTTGCGTGACGCCGCCGGATATCTCCAAGATGGCGCGCCCGGCGTTGATTTCAACCGCCTGGCGCAGCGTGGGCAGATCCATGTTGTCCAGCAGCACCATCTTCGCGCCGGCGTCCAGCGCCTCGGCCAGCTGCGCCAGGGTCTCCACCTCGATCTCGATGAAGGCGGCGCGCGCCGCCACGGCCTCGGCCGCGCGCAGTACCGCCGTCACGCCGCCGGCGGCGGCAATGTGGTTTTCCTTGATCAGCACCGCGTCGTGCAGGCCTATGCGGTGGTTCACCCCGCCGCCCACGCGCACGGCGTACTTTTGCGCCAGGCGCAGGCCGGGAATGGTCTTGCGCGTGTCCACGATGGCCGCGCGCGTGCCCTTGACGGCCTCGACATAGATGGCGGTCTTGGTCGCCACGGCGGACAGCAACTGCAGAAAGTTGAGCGCCGTGCGCTCGGCCGAGAGCAGCGCGCGCGCATCGCCCGCTATCTCCAGCACCACCTGGTCGGTGGCGCAGCGCTGACCCTCGGCCACCAGCCAGGTCAGGCTGACGGTGGGGTCGAGCGCACGCAGCGCGGCCTCGGCCCAAGGGGCACCGCAGATCACGGCGGCCTCGCGCGCCAGGATGCGCGCCCGGCAGCGCCGGCCCTCGGGCACCAGGGCAGCGGTCAGGTCGCCACTGCCCAGGTCTTCCTGCAGGGCGCGGGCCACATCGGCGCGGGCGAGGGCGGCAATAGATTCAGGAGTCATCACAAAATCACAGGGCTAGGGTCATGGGGGGCATAAGGATAGCCGCAGCGCAAAGCTGGCAAGGCCTGGGTGGCTGTTGCCTGGTGCAGGCCAGCGCGGCCGGGGTGGACGCAGCAGTCCTTGGAATAGTGACAATTATTGAATCAAAATTGCCACAAACGCCCGCCCATAAAGCGCGAACAGCTATTTAAAACGAAGCAAACAAGGCCCCCCCCAGGTGTACCCGAAGCCACATCGCGCCACCCACCCCGGCCAATGCGCCTAGACTCGCCGGATTCTCAGCCCATCCGCCACCGCCCCATGAGCCAAACCAACACCCCCACCGGCACGCCCTACGGCACCCTGCCGCCGGCCTCGCCCCTGCCACAGCGCCGCCCCATCAGCCTGCCACGCCTGGCGCAGATGCGCGAGGCGGGCGAGAAGATCACCATGCTGACCGCCTACGACGCCACCTTTGCCGCCGTGGCCGACGCCGCGGGTGTGGAATGCATCCTGGTCGGCGACTCGCTGGGCATGGTCTGCCAGGGCCTGCCCAGCACCGTGGGCGTGCAGCTCGACACCATGGCCTACCACACCGAGAGCGTGACGCGCGGCCTGCACCGCGTGCAGGGCACGGCCTGGGTGGTGGCCGACCTGCCCTTTGGCAGCTACCACGAAAGCCGCGAGCAGGCATTGCGCAGCGCCAGCCGCCTGATGCAGGCCGGCGCGCACATGGTCAAGCTGGAGGGCGGCGGCTGGACCGCGCCCACGGTGCAGTTTCTGGTCGAGCGCGGCATTCCCGTCTGTGCCCACCTGGGCCTGACCCCGCAGACCGTGCACGCCCTGGGCGGCTACCGCGTGCAGGGCAAGGGCGACCAGGCTGCCGCCGAGCTGCGCCGCCACGCGCTGGAGCTGCAGGACGCCGGCGCCGCCATGCTGGTGCTGGAGATGGTGCCCGCGCAGCTGTCCGCCAGCCTGACGGGCGAACTGCCGCACTGCCACACCATAGGCATAGGCGCGGGCAAGGGCACGGCCGGCCAGGTGCTGGTGATGCACGACATGCTGGGCGTGAACCTGGGCAAGAACCCGAAGTTCGTGCGCGACTTCATGCAGGGCGCCGGCAGCGTGCGCGGCGCCATCGAGGCCTATGTGCAGGCCGTCAAGAACGGCAGCTTCCCGGACGACAGCCTGCACGCCTGGTAAACATCACCACTCCCCCATGCAAATCGCCCGCACCCTCCCCGAACTGCGCGCCGCCCTCGCCGGGCGCCAGCGCCCCGCCTTCGTGCCCACCATGGGCAACCTGCACGACGGCCACATTGCCCTGGTGCGCCAGGCCAGGCCACTGGCCGACACCCTGATCGCCAGCATCTTCGTGAACCGCCTGCAGTTTCTGCCACACGAAGATTTTGATAGCTACCCGCGCACATGGGACGCCGATTGCGCCCGGCTGGAGGCCGCCGACTGCGACATCGTCTTTGCACCGCGCGAACGCGACCTGTACCCCGAGCCGCAGACCTTCAAGATCCAGCCCGACCCGGCCCTGGCCGACATCCTGGAAGGCCAGTTCCGCCCCGGCTTCTTCACCGGCGTCTGCACCGTGGTCATGAAGCTGTTTGCCGCCGTGCTGCTGCCCTGCGGCGGCGGCACGGCCGTGTTCGGCAAGAAGGACTACCAGCAGCTGATGGTGATACGCCGCATGGTGGAGCAGTTTGCGCTGCCGGTCGACATAGTCGCCGGCGACACCAGCCGCGCCAGCGACGGCCTGGCGCTGAGCTCGCGCAACGGCTACCTGGACGCCGGGCAGCGCACCCAGGCCGTGCAGCTGTCCCAAGCCCTGCAGGCTCTGGCCCAGGCCGCGCTGGCGGGCAGCGCACCGCTGCCCCAGTTGGAAGAGCGGGCCATGCAGGCCCTGCAGGCCCAGGGCTGGGCCCCCGACTACCTGACCGTGCGCCAGCGGCACGACCTGCAGCCGCCGCAGTCCGGCACCGCAACCGGCACCCTGGTGACCCTGGGCGCGGCGCGGCTGGGGGGCACGCGGCTGATTGACAACCTGGAGTTTTAGTGGGCTGGCCTGATGAAGGCCGGCGTTGTGATTCCAGATGGTGACCGACGCCATTTTTGCGTAGGAGCGCACCTACCCTTTTCCGGACTCCCCCCGCGTAAATGATCCGCCCACGCTGGGCGTAAAAAAATCCCCGGGCAAGCCGGGGAGGATGGGGACAAGAACTGGGCAAGCCTAGCCTGCGCAGATGTGGCCGTCAGTTCGCGGTCACGGTAATTGTCACCGAGAAGGTGGGTTGCTGCTGGTCATACACTGTTACGCTGGCCGTTCCAGTGTAGTCACCCCCCTTTATGGTCAGCACATTGCCGGCAATGGCGGCAGATGCAACACCCGAGTTGGTACTGGTGATCGCGTAGGTTCCAGAGCCGCCATAGATCAACACTTGGGCCGAGGTAGCGTCAATGGTCGCTGTCTTGGCACGCACCGTCACGGAATTCGCAGACGCCGTCAACGCTTGCGCTGCGCATTTGCCATTGTCCACAATGGTCACTATTGCATTCGCAATGGCTCCGTTGCTGTCTACGGCCGTCAAAGTCACGTTTGTATTGCCGCTCACACAACGCGAGCCTGCAGAACCGGTCACCAAGGTTACGATGGACGGGTTGCTCGGGCAACCGCCAACTTGAGGCTGCAACTGAGTGCGATCGGTGAAGAAGCAAACCGGGCCAGGGGCTGCCCCATAGATGTTCAGACGAATATCCTGATTGTCATCTTCGGTAATCGAAAGGGAGCCAGGCATGATGTTGAACACGCCGGTGCCATTAGTCACCTCAACAGTTACCTTAACAGTCTGTCCCGTGGCATCGGCAACCCCAAGCTCCAGCTTGGATGCCAACAGGCCTTTGATATGCATCTCATCACCCGAGATGTCAGCCTGGATGGCCGATGGAATGCCACCAGCCACTTTGTAGGGTGGTTGACCGCCTGAGATTTTCACCACCGCATCAATGCCAGGGAAAATTTTCAGATCGGTGGGAGACACCCGCAACTCTGGCGCTCCCACCGTTACGTTTACACCTAGCTTGGTGTTGGTTGCGTCGGTCACCGTGACCACTCCGGAGCCAATCGCCACGCCAGTCACGCTGAACTGATTCGTGCCAATCTTGGTGGCGGTGAAGGTGTTGGCGTTGGAGCTTTCCACCGCATAGGGAGGAACACCGCCGCGGATCGTGAACGTGCGCATCGATGCCGCCCCGACTCCAATCGTGAGCGCATCAGGCGCGGTGCTGGTCAGCGGAGTGCTGGTGCCTACGTTCACCGTTACGCCAACCGTAGCCCCCGAATTGTCGACCACGTTGACCAGAGAACTACCCGCATTCACTGCGCCGATGTACAGCCTCGTACCACTGACAGCGCCGACAGCAATTGCCGTATCGCTATTACCCACGCGGTACGGCGGCACTCCACCCAAGATGTCGTATTGACCACTAGAGCCAGGCAACAAGGTTACCGACGAAGGCGCCGTTGTCTGAAACGTCTTCCCTGGCTGGCTACCCGAGGAGCCTCCTCCACCACCGCAGGCAACCAAAGCGCCCGCAAGCGCTGCCGAGGTAAATATCGTTTTCAATATTTTCATGACTTTCATACTTTCGATGGTCAACGCACAGGCCCGCGATCCGTAATGACCTTGGGCGTAATAAACACCAGCATTTCCCGTTTCATGGATTCCTTGGTGCGGCTCTTGAACAGATTGCCCACCACAGGCACATCGCCCAGCAGGGGGATCTTGTTTTCCTGATTGGTTTCTTCCATTTCAAAGATGCCGCCAATGACCACGGTGCCGCCGTTTTCGACCAGCACCTGGGTCTTGATGTGCTTGGTGTCTATGGCCACGCCCTGGCTGGTGCTCTCGCCGCGGCTGTCCTTGTTCACATCCAGGTCGAGGATGATGTTGCCCTCGGGCGTGATTTGCGGCACCACTTCCAGCTTGAGCACGGCCTTCTTGAAGGCGATGGTGGTGGCGCCGTTGGGGGCGGTGACGGAATACGGGTACTCGGTACCCTGCTCGATCAGGGCCTTGGTCTGGTCGGCGGTGATCAGGCGCGGGCTGGAGACCACCTTGCCCTGGCCGTCGGCCTCCATGGCGGACAGCTCCAGGGTCAGGAAGCGGTTGGCGGCCGAATTGAAGATGGACAGGGCGAACGAGCCCACGGCCTGGCCGCTGGACAGCGACGCCGGCAGGTTGACGAAGTTGCCACCCACGTTCACCGGGCCGCCAAAGCCGGCGGAGTTGGTGGCGTTGCTGTAGTTGGTGCCCCAGGCCGCGCGGTTGCCGCCGCCCAGACCGTAGCCGCCATCGCCGCCGCGGTTGGCGCGCAGGTCGCCGCCGCCCAGGCGCACGCCCAGAGACCGGCCAAAGGTGTCGCGCGCCTCGACGATGCGCGCCTCGATCATGACCTGGCGCACCGGCACGTCCAGCGTCAGCAGCAGCTGGCGCACTTCCTCCAGCTTGGCGGGGGTGTCGGTAACGAACAGCTGGTTGGTACGCGGCTCGGCAATGGCGCTGCCGCGTTCGGACAGGAATCGCGTGTTCTGACTGCTGCCGCTGCCGCCACCCGAGGAGCTGTTGGTGGTCAGCTGCACCACCATGTCGGCGGCCTTGGCGTAGTTCAGCTGGTAGGCCTGGGTGCGCAGGGGTTCGAGCTTGGCGATGGCCTGGGCGGCCTCGAAATCCTTGCGTGTGCGTTCATCGATTTCGTCCTTGGGCGCGATCCACAGCACGGTGCCCGATTTGCGCATGCCCAGGCCCTTGGCGTCCATGATGATCTGCAAGGCCTGATCCCAGGGCACGTCCTTCAGGCGCAGGGTCAGCGCGCCGGTGACGGTGTCGGAGGTGACGATGTTGAAGTTGGTGAAGTCGGCGATCACCTGCAGCAGCGAGCGCACCTCGATGTTCTGGAAGTTCAGCGACAGCTTTTCGCCGCTGTAGTTGGGGCCCTGGGTCAGCTTGGACAGGTCCACCTTCTTAGGGCGCACTTCGACGACGAACTGGTTGTCGCTCTGGTAGGCGCTGTGCTCCCAGTCGCCCACGGGGTCAATGCTCAGGCGCACGCGCTCGCCCTGCTGGGCGGCGGTGATGGTCTGCACGGGCGTGCCAAAGTCCGACACGTCCAGGCGCCTGCGCAGCCCTTCGGGCAGGGATGCGCGCTGGAACTCGACCACCAGGCCCTTGCCCTGGGTCTTCAAATCGACGCCCACCTGGTTGTTCGCCAGGCCGACCACGATGCGACCGGCGCCATCCGAGCCGCGGCGGAAGTCCAGATCCTTCAGCGGCAGCACGTCGGCGTTGTGGCCTTCGGCAAACACGGCCGACGGCCCGGCGGGGACGCGGGCGGCACTGGTGACGCTGTCGAGCAGCACCAGCACCGCCTTGCCGTGCAGTTCTGCGCGGTAGGTCGTGGCCTGCTTCAGGTTCAGGACGATGCGCGAGCGCTCGCCGGCCTCGACGATATGGGCCGACTTGACATTGCCCTGGTTGATCTCCACCAGCGAACGGCCCGATGCATTGGTAACGCCGGGGAAGTCCAGGGCGATGCGCGCGGGGGTCTGGACGGCAAAGCCGGTGGGCAGCTCGGTCTGGGGTTCGGAAAACTCGATGCGCAGCACCTCGGCGCCGCCCTGCAGGAAGCCGGTTACCGACTCGATGGAGCCCCGGGCATGCGATACCGTGGCGCTCAGGGCCGCCGCTATGGCGATGCCGGCCAGCCACAGATGGCGGCGCAAGCGCGATTGCTGTTGAATCATTTCCTCACCTCATTTCCCTCTTGCAGGTCCAGCGTTGTCATGCGCTCCACCCAATCGCCCGTGGAGTCCTGGACTATTTCGCGTAAACGGATATTCGTTTCCGAAATGCCGATGATTTTTCCGTAGTTCTGACCCAGGTAATTGCCCGTGCGCACCTGGTACAAAAGCTTGTCCACGCTGACCAGCGCGGTCGGCACACCGGTCTTGTTCAGGCTGCCGACCATCTTCACGGTATCGAGCGGGTGGGCCTCCAGCGGCTCCTTGCGCCTGGCCATCTCGGGTGCGATCAGCGACGCGTTGGCGACGGTCTCGGACGACTCGCGGCGCAGGGCCTGCGTCAGTTTCTGCGGGTTGAACGGCTCCATGTTGCCGTCGCCGGTGTAGTCCTGCGGATGGAACTGCTTGGGCTCGGTGAGCGGCGTGACGCGCGGCTTGGTCGTCGCGCGCAGGTCGCTCATCCACTGGCGCAGCTCGTCCTCGTCATTGCCGCCACAGCCCGCCAGCAGCAAGGCGCCCAGCAGCGCGATCAGGGGTTTGCAGCCAAGGCGCTTCATTTCTTCGCTCCTTTGGCCGCGGCCTTCTGGGCCTGGATCTCTTCGGGGTCGAGATAGCGGAAGGTTCTGGCCGTAGCCTCCATGGTCAGGGTGCCCTGCGCGTCCTTGCTGGCCGGTGCCAGCGAGACATTGTTCAAGGTGACGATGCGCGAGAGGTTGGCCACGTCGGACGCGAATGCGCCCACGTCGTGGTACTTGCCGACCACGCGGATGGCGATGGGCAGCTCGGCGTAGTAATCCTTGACCACCACCTGCCCCGGGCGGAACAGCTCGAACTGCAGGCTGCGGCCCAGGCCGGCCTGGTTGATGTCGGACAGCAGCGCCGACATCTCGGCCTTGCTGGGCAGCTGCTTCTCGAGCTGGATGACGTATTGCTGAACCTGTTCGCGCTGCTTCTTCAAGGCATCCAGGCTCACGGCCTTGATGAGCTTCTTTTGATAGTCGGCACGCAAGGTTTGCTCGGTGCCGCGCTCGGTGGTCAGCTCGGCCTCATATTCAGAGAGCTTGAAGAACCACAGAAACGTTGCCACACCCCCGGCGATCAGCAGGCACAGCAGCGTGCGCGGCAAGGCTGGCCACAGCGATGGATCTTTCGGATCGAGGTTCTGGAACTGGCGCTGCAAGTCGCCTTGCAGCTTGGCGAAGTCGTACTTCGGCGCTTTTTTCTTGGCCATGGCTATTTCCCTGCGACGACTTCATTCGCAGCGTCCGCCTTTTGCGCCTCGGAACTGCGCACCAGGCGGAAGCGCAGGTTGAAGGACGCGACGCGACGCTGATCCTTGGGCGACAAGGACACATTGGCGGCAATGATTTCCACCAGCTCGGGCTTGGAAAACCAGGGGGTGTTGTTGGTCAGGTTGCGCAGCATCTCGGAGACCCGCTCGTTGGACTGCGCCATGCCCTGCATGGTGACCACCTGATCGGCCTGCTTGAGGCTGGTCACATAGACGCCATCGGGCAGCTGCTTGACCAGCTCGTTGAGCAGGTGAACCGGCAGGTTGCGGTCGGACTGCAGGTCTTCCACGGCCTTCTGGCGCGCCTGCAGAGCCGCGATTTCCTCCTCGATGGTGGCGATTTCCTTGATCTGCTTCTCCAGAACCTGGATCTCACCGCGCAGGAAGTTGTTCTTGTCCTGCTGATCGGTGATCTGCATCTGGAACCACCAGTAAATGAGCCCGGCAATGGCCAGGCCCGCCAGGGCAGAGGCCACCATGATGGCCTGGAACGTCTCGCGCCGGCGTTTGCGCGCAGCCTCCCGGTGCGGGAGCAGGTTGATCAAAATCACTGCAGGAACCTCCGCATCGCCAGGCCGCAGGACGTCAGATACGACGGCGCCTCGCGCGCCATTTTTCTCAGGCGCACCGCGCCGCCCACGTCCATGCCCTCAAACGGATTGATGATGCTGCAGGCAAAGCCGGTGTTCTCGGTCACGGCCTGGGTCAGCCCGTGCAGCGGTGCCGAGCCGCCCGCCAGCATGATGTGATCGACACGGTGGTAGGGCGTGCTGGTGAAGAAGAACTGCAGGGCGCGGCCGATTTCCTGCGCCAGGCTGTCCACGAAGGGGCGCAGCACGGCCGATTCATAGTCCTCGGGCAGATCGCCGTTGCGCTTTTTGCCCTCGGCCTCTTCCTGCGAAAAGCCGTACTGGCGCACGATCAGCTGCGTCAGCTGCGCGCCGCCGAAGGCCTGGTCGCGCTCGTAGAGCACATCGTCGTTGCGAATGACCTGCATACTGGTGGTCAGCGCCCCGACCTCGAACAAGGCCACCACAGAATCCACGCCGCGGTTGGGCAAGGCCTCAATCAGGCGGCCGGCGGCCAGGCGGGCGGCATGGGATTCGATGTCCACGATGACGGGCTTGAGGCCGGCAGCCTCGGCCAGGCCCTGGCGATCCTGCACCTTTTCCTTGCGCGAAGCGGCGATCAGCACATCCACGTCGCCGGAGGCGTTCTTGCTCGGGCCGACGACGCAGAAGTCCAGGCTCACTTCATCGAGCGAGAACGGGATGTACTGGTTGGCCTCGGACTCAACCTGCACCTCCAGCTCCTGCTCGGTCATACCGCCGGGCAGGCTGATGCGCTTGGTGATCACCGCGGACGGCGGCAGCGCCAGCGCCACGTTGCGCGTGCGGGTACCGCTTTTTTTCACCACACGACGCAAGGCCTCGGCGACTTCATCGAATTTTTCGATGTTGCCGTCGGTGATCCAGCCACGCTCCAGTTGCTCGATGGCGCAGCATTCAAGCACCAGAGCACCACTCTTATCACGCCCCAACTCCACCAGCTTGACGCTGGATGAGCTGATGTCGACCCCAAGCAATGGGGCCTGCTGGCGACTGAACAACGACCCCATTGAGACCACGGCTCCCCCCGAAACTGACCGTTATGACGCAACAAAACTTAACACTTCACATGAATCCTATCAGCATGTTCCTACACCAGGAAAGAGTTTCACCCGATTGATACATCTGACCCGTTGTCAAAAGCCGACGATGCCTCTAGCAACAGAGGGAATTTCCTGACGGCTTGCCAGTCTGCTCAAGTGAGTGCCAGCCAACACTGTTCCGTAACAGGGAGCGGTTGCTGAATTTTTATAATGGCGGGTTACCTGCCGATTGAGCCCTATGCCGCCTTCACGAGACAAGTCCCCCGCCCCCAAGCCCGCCACCCATTCACCGGGTTGGCTGCGCTGGCCGCTGCGCGTGCTGGCCTGGCTCATAGGCCTGGGGGCAGCTGCGGCCCTGGCCGCCGTGCTGGTGGTTGGGGTCGGGCTGGCCATGGCCTACCCCAACCTGCCCGACGTATCCGATCTGGCGGACTACCGCCCCAAGCTGCCGCTGCGCGTGTATTCCACCGAGGGCGCGCTGCTGGGCGAGTTTGGCGAGGAGCGGCGCAACCTCACGCCGATAGAAGACATTCCGCCGGTGATGACCAATGCCGTGCTGGCCATCGAGGACGCGCGCTTCTTCGAGCATGGCGGCGTGGACTACAAGGGCGTGCTGCGCGCCGCCCTGGCCAACCTGGGGCGCGCCAAGAGCCAGGGCGCGTCCACCATCACCATGCAGGTGGCGCGCAACGTCTATCTGTCGTCGGAAAAGACGTTGACCCGAAAAATCTATGAAATATTGTTAACGTTCAAACTCGAGCATCTGCTGAGCAAAAACCAGATTCTCGAGATCTACATGAACCAGATTTATCTGGGTAATCGCGCCTACGGCTTCGCCGCCGCCTCCGAGGCCTATTTTGGCAAGCCGCTGAAATCCATCTCCATTGCCGAGGCGGCCATGCTGGCCGGCCTGCCCAAGGCGCCGTCGGCCTACAACCCGATCAGCAACCCCAAGCGCGCGCGCATACGCCAGCTCTACATCATCGAGCGCATGCAGGACAACGGTTTCATCACCGCCGAGCAGGCCGCCGCGGCCAAGCAGGAAGACCTGAAACTGCGCTCGTCCACCAACAACACGCGCGTACATGCCGAATATGTGGCCGAGATGGCGCGTCAGCTGATCTTTGCCCAGTACGGCGCCGAGGCCTATACACGCGGCCTGAACGTCTACACCACGCTGAATGCAGGTGAGCAGGATGCGGCCTACTCCGCCCTGCGCAAGGGCATCATGGACTACGAGCGGCGCCAGCATTACCGCGGCCCGGAGCGCTTCGTGACCCTGCCGACTTCGGCCGCCGAGGTCGAGGACGCCATCGACGACGCCCTGGCCAACCACCCCGACAACGGCGATGTGCTGGCGGCCGTGGTGCTGGAGGCCATCCCGAAGCGGATTCTGGCGGCTCGTGCCGACGGCGAGCCCATCGAGATCACCGGCGAGGGTCTGAAGCCCGCGCAGTCCGGCCTCTCGGACAAGGCGCCGCCCAACATCAAGCTGCGCCGCGGCGCCATCATCCGCGTGGTGCAGACGCCGAAGAAAACCTGGGAGATCACCCAGCTGCCCGAGGTCGAAGGCGCCTTCGTGGCCATTGACCCGCGAACCGGCGCGATCCGCGCGCTGGTCGGCGGCTTCGACTTCGACAAGAACAAGTTCAACCATGTCACCCAGGCCTGGCGCCAGCCGGGCTCGGCCTTCAAGCCCTTCATCTATTCCGCCGCCCTCGAAAAGGGCTTCACGCCGGCCACGGTGATCAACGACGCGCCGCTGTTCTTCAGCGCCGGCGCCACCGGCGCCCAGCCCTGGGAGCCCAAGAACTACGACGGCAAGTACGACGGCCCGATGACCATGCGCACCGGCCTGGCGCGCTCGAAGAACATGATCTCGATCCGCGTGCTGCAGGCCGTGGGCCCGAAGACGGCGCAGGAATGGGTCAGCCGGTTTGGCTTTGAGGCCGACAAGCACCCCGCCTACCTGACCATGGCCCTGGGCGCGGGCTCGGTCACACCCATGCAGATGGCCACGGCCTATGCGGTGTTTGCCAACGGCGGCTATCGCGTCAACCCGTATCTGATCACGCGCGTGGTCGATCAGAAGGGGCGCATCCTGTCGCAGTTCGAGCCGCCCGCCACCAGCAACAATCCGCGTGCCATCGACGCACGCAACGCCTTCGTCATGGACAGCCTGCTGCAAACGGTGACGCGCAGCGGCACGGCGGCACGCGCGCAGGCCACGCTCAAGCGCCCTGACCTGTACGGCAAGACCGGCACCACCAACGATTCGGTGGACGCCTGGTTCGCGGGCTTCCAGCCCACGATGACCGCCGTCACCTGGATTGGCTATGACCAGCCACGCAACCTGGGCAGCCGCGAGACGGGCGGCGGCCTGGCGCTGCCGATCTGGATAGCCTTCATGGACAAGGCGCTCAAGGGCGTGCCGGTAGCCGAGCCCACCGTCCCCCCGGGCGTGGTCAACGTCAGTGGCGAATGGCTCTACGAGGAATATGCCCACAACAGCGGCGTTGCCAACCTGGGCCTGGATGGCCAGGCCCCGGGCGCCACCGCCCCCGGCCCCAGCCCCGCGCCCGAGGAGCGCAACCGCATCCTGGATCTGTTCCGCAATTGATGCTGCGGCCCGGCCATCAGGCCGTGAAGCGCAGCGCCTGGCCCGACTGGGCGCTGGCATCGCGGCTCAAGGCCGCAAAGAACTCGCCATCGCCCTTGGTGTCCATCCAATGCTGGCCATCGAAGCGGTAGTGGTAGCCGCCCGACTGCGCGGCCAGCCAGACCTCGTGCAACGGTTTTTGCAGGTTGATGATGATCTGGCTGCCGTTGGCAAAGCTGATGCTGACCATGCCGCCCGAGCGCTGGCTGTCCAGGTCGGCATCGGTGGCGTCGTTGATGCGGTCGCAGCCCTGCTCGACCGCCAACAGAAGTTGCTCGGCACGATCCAGGAATTCAAGGTCGGTCATTACAATTTGCGAATGTTGAGAGCTCGCCAAATTCTAGTCAGGACGATTGCCCTTGCGCTTGGCGCGGCGGCCCTGGGCTGCGGCCAGCGCGGCCCGCTGTACCTGCCGACCGAACCGGCGGCAGCCGAGCGTGCCACCCTGCCACAGACACTCAACCCGGCGGCCACGCCGGCCACGCCATCGTCCGCACCCGCACCAACCTCCAAACCATGATCCCCAGCCCCCTGCCCGGCCAGCCCCAGCTGCATTACCGCGACGCATCCCTGTACCTCGAAGACCGGCGCCTGTCGGATCTGGCGCGCGAGCATGGCACGCCGCTGTACGTCTATTCGCAGGCCGCCATGCTGCAGGCCCTGGCCGCCTACCAGCGCGGCTTTGCCGGGCGCAAGGTGCAGATCTGCTACGCCATGAAGGCCAATTCATCCCTGGCCGTGCTGCAGCTGTTTGCGCGCCATGGCTGCGGCTTCGACATCGTCTCGGGTGGCGAGCTTGAACGCGTGATGGCCGCCGGCGGCGACCCGGCCAAGGTCATCTTCTCGGGCGTGGGCAAGACCCGCGCCGAGATGCGCCAGGCGCTGGAGGCCGGCATAGGCTGCTTCAACGTGGAGAGCGAGGCCGAGCTGGGGGTGCTCAGCGCGGTGGCCCAGGCCATGGGCCTGCGCGCGCCGGTCAGCATCCGCGTGAACCCGAACGTGGACGCCAAGACCCACCCCTACATCTCCACGGGCCTGAAGGGCAACAAGTTCGGCATCGCCCACGAGCGCACCGTGGCCACCTACCAGCGCGCCGCGCAGTTGCCCGGCCTGCGCGTGGTCGGCATCGACTGCCACATCGGCTCGCAGATCACCGAAGAGACGCCCTACCTGGACGCCATGGATCGCATGCTGGACCTGGTGCAGGCGGTGGAGGCGGCGGGCATCGCCATCCAGCACATCGACTTCGGCGGCGGCCTGGGCATCAACTACAACGGCGACCAGCCGCCCGCGGCCGATGTCCTGTGGGCCAAGCTGCTGGCCAAGCTGGATGCGCGCGGCTATGGCCAGCGCCAGCTGATGATCGAGCCGGGCCGCTCCCTGGTGGGCAATGCCGGCGTGTGCCTGACCGAGGTGCTGTACCTCAAGCCCGGCGAGCAGAAGAATTTCTGCATCGTCGACGCCGCCATGAACGACCTGCCGCGCCCGGCGATGTACCAGGCCTACCACGCCATCGTGCCGCTGGAGGCCGCCGGCGCCCAGCAAGAGCCGCAGGTCTACGACGTGGTCGGACCGATCTGCGAGAGCGGCGACTGGCTTGGGCGCGAGCGCAGCCTGGCCGTGGCCGCAGGCGACCTGCTGGCCGTGCTCTCCACCGGGGCCTATTGCAGCTCCATGGGCAGCACCTACAACACCCGGCCGCGCCCGGCCGAGCTGCTGGTCGATGGCGCGGCGGCGCACCTGATCCGCGCGCGCGAGAGTGTCAGCGACATCTACCGCAGCGAGAGGCTGGTGCCCACCAAGGCCTGAACGACATTGACACAAAACGGCTGTCAGCGCTTATCCAATAAGCGCTGACAGCTATTTTTTTAATAGTAGTTTACGCCCTATCCGCGCCAGCAGCAGCACGGCGACGATGGCTGCATACACAGCCACCTCGGCAAAGTCGTTCTTGCCGGCGCGCATCCAGAAGAAATGCAGCAGCGCCAGCCCCGCAATCAGGTACACGCTGCGGTGCAGCTGCTGCCAGCGGCGCGCGCCCAGCCAGCGTATGGCGCGGTTGAACGAGGTGGCGGCCAGCAGCAGCAGCAGGGCAAACGCGCACATGCCCACCAGGATGAAGGGCCGCTTGGCCACGTCGCGCCCTATTTCGCCCCAGTCCAGCCCCATGTCGAATACGCTGTAGCACAGCAGGTGCAGCAGGGCATAGCAGAAGGTGTAGACGCCCAGCATGCGCCGAAAGCGCGCCAGCGCGGGCAGCCCCAGCATCTGGCGCAGGGGGGTCACGGCCAGGGTCAGGCACAGCAGGCGCAGCGTCCAGCCACCCAGGGAGCGGATCAGCGCCTCGGCCGGGTTGGCGCCCAGGTGGTCGAAAGCCGCCGCATACACCAGCCAGGCCAGCGGCAGCAGGCACAGCCCATGCAGCAGCGGCTTGGCCGCCGGGTGCAGCAGGACGCGCGCCATCAATAGTTCTTGCGCAAGTCCATTCCCGCGTAGAGCTGGCCCACCTGGGCCGCGTAGCCGTTGAACAGCTCTGTCTTGCGCTTCTTGGCGAATAGGCCGCCCTCACCTATGCGCCGCTCGGTGGCCTGGCTCCAGCGCGGGTGATCCACGTCGGGATTCACGTTGGAATAAAAGCCGTACTCGTTGCGCGCGGCCTTGTTCCAGGCAGTGGCGGGTTCTTTCTCGGTGACGCGGATTTTGACGATGCTCTTGGCGCTCTTGAAGCCGTACTTCCAGGGCACGACGATGCGCACCGGCGCGCCATTCTGGTTGGGCAGCAGCTCGCCATACATGCCGAAGGCCAGAAGGGTGAGCGGGTGCATGGCCTCATCCAGGCGCAGGCCCTCGGTGTAGGGCCAGTCGAGGATGCGGCCGTTCACCCCGGGCATGACGGCCTTGTCCGCCAGGGTGACGAACTCCACGTATTTGGCGCTGCCCAGCGGCTGCACCCGCTTGATGAGTTCGGCCAGCGAATAGCCCACCCAGGGAATGACCATGGACCAGCCCTCCACGCAGCGCAGGCGGTAGATGCGCTCCTCCTGCGGGCTGAGTTTCAGCAGTTCGTCGATGTCAAAGCGCCGCGGCCTGGCCACCAGACCCTCCACCTCCACCGTCCAGGGCCGGGTCTTCAGGGTGTGGGCGTTGCGCGCGGGGTCGGCCTTGTCGGTGCCGAACTCGTAGAAGTTGTTGTAGCCCGTGGCGTCCTGGTACTCGGTGGGTTTCTCCATGGTCACCGCGCCGGCCACCGCCGAGCGCTGGCCCTCCAGGGCCGCCAGCTTGCCCGGCCGCGTGGCGGCCAGCGCCTCGCGCCCAGCCCATGAGGCCAGCGCCGCCCCGCCGGCGCCCGCCGCCAGCAGGCGCAACAGGGCGCGGCGCTGTTCGTATTTGGCGCGCGGCGTGATCTCGCTGGCGCGCGGGTGGTCGAAACCACTATGCTTGCTATGGATGCGCATGGTGTGTCCTCCATCGGCTGTCATCAAAAGAATAGCTGGTGGCGCACTCTATTCATGGTTTTCAGTCAATAAATTCACTTAAAACCTTCACCAATAAGCGCTGAGAGCTCCTGTTTTTACAGCGTCCCGTAGCTGTGCAGTCCGCTCAGGAACATGTTCACGCCCAGGAAGGCGAAGGTGGTGACCGCCAGGCCCACCAGGGCCCACCAGGCGGACATGGTGCCGCGCAGGCCCTTCATCAGGCGCATGTGCAGCCAAGCGGCGTAGTTGAGCCAGACGATCAGCGCCCAGGTCTCCTTGGGGTCCCAGCTCCAGTAGCCGCCCCAGGCCTCGGCCGCCCACAGCGCGCCGAGCACGGTGGCGATGGTGAAGAAGGCAAAGCCCACGGCGATGGACTTGTACATCACGTCGTCCAGCACCTGCAGCGCCGGCAGCCCCTCGGCGATACGCCGGCGGCCCAGCAGTATGCCGGCGACGATCAGCGCCGAGACGCCAAAGTACACCATCCAGTAGCTGCTGCCGGCCTCGGCCGTCGCGCCCTGGCGGAAGACGATGGGCTCGAAGCACAGCACCACGCCCAGCAGCCACAGCGGCGCCAGCTTGTACCAGCGCGTCTCCTGCGCCTGCTGCTTGATCAGGTAGGCAAAGGCCACCATGGCCGACAGCGCGAAGGTGCCATAGCCGATGAAGTTGGCCGGCACATGCAGCTTCATCCACCAGCTGTTGAGCGCCGGCACCAGGGGCTGGATCTCGTGCGCCTCGCGCACCACCGTGTACCAGAGCAGAAAGCCCACGGCGGCGCTGACCACCAGCATCACGAAGCCGCCGAGCGCACGCGTGGCGTACTGCTCCTCGTAGTACAGGTAGAACACGGCCGTCATCCAGCAGAACATGACGAACACCTCGTAGAGGTTGCTCACCGGGATATGGCCGATGTCGGGGCCGATCTGATAGCTCTCGTACCAGCGCACCATGGTGCCTATCAACGCCAGCGCCACCGCCACCCAGGCGATGCGCGAACCTATGCGCATCATGGCCGGGCCCTGGCCGCGCGAGAACATGCCTATCCAGTAGAAGGCCGTGCTCATGAAGAACAGCATGCTCATCCACAGGATGGCGGACTGGCTGGAGAGGAAATATTTGAGGCCGAACACCGTCTCGGCGCGCGCCAGGTCGCCCGCGCCATTGTTCTGGTACAGCCCTATGGCCAGCAGCGAGCAGCCGGCCACGGCCAGCATCAGCAGGCGCAACGGGCGCCAGAACCAGCCCAGCCAGATGGCGCCGGGGATGGAGCCGAGCAGGATGCCCTTTTCATACACATCCATGTGGGCGCCGTAGCGCTGCAGCGCAAACAGGCCGCCTGCCAGCACCAACGCGGCAAACAGCCAGTCCAGCCAGTTGCGGCGCGCGAAGTAGCCTTCATTCAGGGTCAGCGTCGTCGTGGCGGTGTTCATGTCTTGCCTCCGTGGGGAAGGGTTTCGTCGGTGCCCAGCAACTGGGTGCGCAACTGCGCGAATTCGCGATCCGTGTCCAGCGTCTTGCGGTTGGCCGACAGCGCCATCGTCGCCTGCGCGCCGCCGCTGCCCGGCGCCAGCCAGACCCACAGGCGGCGGTCGCGCACATAGAGCATGGCAAAGATGCCGATGATCAGCAGTGCGCAGCCCAGATACACCACGTTCTTGCCAGGGGCTCGCGCCACCTCGAAGACGCTGGCCTGGATCTGCTTGAAGTCGGTGAGCTCGAACACCATGGGCGCCGGATAGGCCTGGGAGTCGCTCAAGCTAAGCACGGCCTGGGTCATGAAGGCCTGGGTCTTCTCACCCGGCTCCAGCGGCGCCAGCCCGGCCTGCTCGCGCGTGATCTGCGCCAGCTCGAACAGCGCGCCGTTCATGATGCGCATCAGCACCTCGGCGGCGCGCTCGCGCTCGCCCTCGGGCACGTTGGCCTCCATGAATTCCGAGATCGCCGGCAGGCCGGCAAGCGGCCTGCCGTTGACTGCGGCCAACTTCTCCATGGTTCCGTCGCCCAGGGTGTCGCCGGCAAACAGCGCCAGCGCACGGGCGGCGGACTGTGCCAGCTGCTCGGCCAGCTCGGGGCGCTTGGCATCCACGGCCGCGGCCGCGTAGCGGCGCACCGCCTTCTCGCGCAGCGCCGGGTCGGCCAGCGCCAGGCGCAGGCGCACAAAGCCATCCATGCGGCCCTCGGCGTCCACCGGCACGCGCAAATAGCGCATGGGGTCGGCCTGGGTTTCGCGCACGCCCAGCAGAAACACGGCCTGGCCGTCGCCGGTGTCCACGGGCAGCATGAAATTGTTGAACTCGCGCGCCTGGCCGGCGGCGTCGCGCAGCTTGTAGCTCACGCTCGGGCCCACGTTGCGCAACTCGCGCTTGGCTACCGTCTTGTTGCCCGCGCCCAGGCGCGACTCTATGGACTCGCGCAAGTCCACCTTGCGCACATCGGCCCCCGAGGCGCTGGCGCCGTTGTCGCCAAAGTTTTCTACGTTGAGCACGCGCAGGCCGGTGAACTCCAGCGTCAGCGCCTCGCCCGTGCCGGTGTTGGTGAGCTGGGTGGAGCCGCCGACCACGCCCGCCACGTCAAACGGCTCGGCCCCCGGCACCAGCGGACGGGCGCGCAGCTTGAGCTCGGAGCCGCCATCGTCAAAGCTCGACTGGTAGATCTCCACGCCGCGATGGCGCACCGGGTGGTTCACCTCCACGCGCGCCGCCTTGGCCGCGCCCGTCGCCAGGTCGTGGATCACGATGTCGCTGGCGAACAGCTTGGGCATGCCGGTGGAGTAATGCTCGACGACGAACTTCTTCAGCTCGATGGAAAACGGCAGCTCCTGCAGCAGCATGCCGTCGGACTGGCTCAGGATGGCGGTGCTGGAATGCCGGCCCTCGGTGACCAGCAGGTTGCCGCGAAAGGTCGGGTTGGTGGCGGGCAGGCGGTGCTCGGGCTTCACGTCGGCGATAAAGCCGCCGCCCGGGTAAGGCGTCTTGCCACCAAACCACATCTGCGCGCGCACGATCAGGTCGCCATCCAGCAGCCCACCCAGGCACACCAGCACGATGGCGCTGTGCGCCGCGATATAGCCCAGCTTGTTCGCCGCGCCGGCCTTGGCGGCGACCATCCAGCCATCGCCCTCGGGCGTCTGGCGCTGCTGCAGGCGCACCTTCCAGCCGCCGCTGACCAGCAGCTTGCCGATGCGCTGGGCGGCGGCCCCGGTGTCCTCGCCCGCCAGCGTGGCGCCGGCCTTGTGGTGAAAGGCCTGCAGGCTTTGCGCGCGGATGTTTTCCTTGTAGTTGCGCAGGTCGGCCAGGTACTTGGGTGTGTGGCGCGCAATGCACAGCGAGGTACTGATCACCAGAAAGGCCAGGATCAGCAAAAACCACCAGGCGCTATAGACGGCGTTGAGCTTGAGGGTCAGAAACAGGTCGGCCCAGAACGGCCCGAACTGGTTCACGTAGTTGTTCACCGGCTCATGCTGCTTCATCACGGTGCCGATCACCGAGGCGATGCAGATCACCGTCAGCAGCGCAATCGCAAAGCGCATCGACGACAGCAGCTCGGTGATGGAGCGCGTGGCCGGTGAGCGCGGCGCGCGGCCGTGGCCCAAAGAGTGGTCAGACATGAGAAACGCGGGAGCCCGAATGTGAAAAAGGCGGGCCATCCGTTCAGATGTGCCCGCCCGCCCTTGGGTGCGATTATCGGCGCAAGGTTCCCTGAATGCCGCGAATCACCCCCAGAGAATTGATGTGAATCAACGCAGACCGGCAATGTAGTCGGCCACGGCCTTGATCTCGCGGTCGTTGAGCTTGGCGGCCACGTCGCGCATCTGGTTGTTGTTGCCGCGCTTGCCGTCGCGGAAGTCGGTCAGCTGCTTGACGGTGTAGTCGCCATGCTGGCCCGACAGGCGCGGGTACTGCGCCGGAATGCCGGCGCCATTGGGGCTGTGGCAGCCGGCGCAGGCGGCGATGTGGCGATCCTGGATGCCGCCACGGTAGATGCGCTCGCCCAGGGAGACCAGGTCCTTGTCCTTGGCAAAGCCTTCCTTGGCCTTTTGCGAGGCCAGCCAGGCGGCCACGTTGCGCATGTCGTCGTCGCTCAGCATGGCGGCCATGCCCTGCATCACCGGGTCGGCGCGCTTGCCGGACTTGAATTCCTTGAGCTGCTTGACCAGGTATTCGGGGTGCTGCTGCGCCAGCATGGGGTTGACGGCGATGGTGGAGTTGCCATCGGCCGCGTGACAGGCGGCGCACACCGCGGCGTAGCTGGCCTCGCCCTTGGCCAGGTCAGGCTTGGCGGGCTGCGCCGGGGCTGAGCCCTGCGCAAAAGCTGGAATGGCGGGGGCAGCCAGGGCGGCGGCCATGAGCAAAGAGGCGAGCAACTTCATATCGAGGGTTCTTGTCTTATGAGCGCAAAACCCGGCGATTCTACAATGCACCCTGATTTGTTCCAGCCCTTGAGGCCAATCTATGTCAACCACGCCACAAACACCCGCGCCCGGCGCCCTGCCCGACGCCAAGGTGGCCATGGGATGGATGCACACCGCACGCTTTCTGACCACCGCCGCGCAGCTGCACCAGCTGCCCGCCATCGAGGTACCCGAGATCGCCTTTGTCGGCCGCTCCAACGCCGGCAAGTCCACCTGCATCAACACCCTGGCGCAGCAGCGCCAGCTGGCCTTTGCCTCGAAGAAGCCGGGGCGCACGCAGCACATCAACCTGTTCGCGCTGGGCAAGCAGGGCGTGATGGACGCGGTGCTGGCCGACCTGCCCGGCTACGGCTACGCCGCCGTCTCGCGCAGCGACAAGCAGCGCTGGCAACAGGTGATGGCCAACTACCTGGTCAGCCGCAAGAGCCTGTCGGGCATCGTCCTGCTGTGCGACCCGCGCCTGGGGTTGACCGAACTCGACGAGGCGCTGCTGGAGGTGGTGCGCCCGCGTGTCGAGCAGGGGCTCAAGTTCCTGGTGCTGCTGACCAAGGCCGACAAGCTCACACGCTCGGAGCAGGCCAAGGCCCTGTCCATCACCCGCCTGAACGCCGGCGGCGGCGAGGTGCGCATGTTCTCGGCGCTGAAAAAACAGGGCGTGGACGAGGTGGCGCAGCTGCTGTGGCAGTGGGCGCATCCGGCGGTTGATGGTGAGTCGTAAGTGGTAAGTGGTGAATGGAAAGTCGTAACCATTCACCACTCACCATTTACCGTTTACTACTCACCACAGAACCATTCACCCATAGACCGAAGCCTGGCCCTCGGGCCTGGTCTTGAACCGCTTGTGCACCCAGTAGTACTGCGCGGGCATGGTGCGGATGGCCGCCTCCAGCTCGCGGTTCATGCGCGCGGTGTCCTGCACATGGTCCTCGGTGGGGAAGTTCTCCCAGGCGGGCGTCAGCTCGGCCACGTAGCCATCGGGCGTCATGCGGCTGTACAAGGCCACCACCTTGGCCCGGCCCAGGCGCGCAAAGCGTGACAGCGAGGGAATGGTGGCCGCGTCCGGCATGGCGAAGAAGGGCACGAAGACCGAGTCGCCCGGCCCATAGTCCATGTCCGGCAGCAGGTACAAAAGCCCGCCCTTGCGCAGGCAGGAGATGATGGGCTTGACGCCGTCCGCGCGGTTGAGCATGCGCACATTGCCAAAGCGCTGGCGTCCACCCATGAACCAGGCGTCCAGCGCCGGGTCGGGGTTGGTGGCAAAGATGGAGGTGAACTCGCGCGCCGTGTTCAGCGGCAGCGCCAGGCCACCCGCGTCCATGCTGTAGAAATGCGGGGCGAAAACGATGGTGGGCGTGTCGCCATCGAGCTCATGCACGGCGCCCACCAGCTTCACACGGCGGCGCACCAGGGCCTCGGAGCCGGCCCAGAGCCAGCTGCGATCCAGAAAGGTCTGGCAGAACACCACGAAGGTCGCGCGCGCCCAGGCGCGGCGCTGGGCCTCGGGCACCTCGGGAAAGCACAGCGCAAGATTGCGCAGCGCCACCTTGCGCCGTGGCGCGGCCAGCACGAACAGCAGCCGGCCCAGCAGCCAGCCCAGGCCGCGCAGCAGCGGCAGGGGCAGGTGCGCCAGCAGGCCCATCAGGGCCACGGCCAGGCGCGTCTTCATGCGCCGCCCTCGGCAGCGTCACGGCTGCCATGCATCTCTGCACGCGGCTGCTTGTAGCGCGCATAGCCCCACAGGTATTGCTCGGGGCTCTGGCGAATGAGCTGTTCCATGGCCTGGTTGATCTGCAGCACGGCCGCTTCGAGCTCTGGCGCCAGCGGCGCGGCCAGATCCTGCAGGTGCAGCACATAGCCACGCCCGAACGTCAGACGCTCGCAGCGCGCCAGGATCACGCTGGCGCCGGTCTGCTGCACCAGGCGCGCGGCCAGGGTCATGGTGTAGGCCTCGCGGCCAAAGAACGGCGACCACAGGCCCAGGCCCTGGGGCGGCACCTGGTCGGGCAGCAGGCCCACGGCCTCGCCGCGGCGCAGCGCCTTGAGCATCTGGCGCACGCCCTGCAGCGTGGTCGGCACCGCCGCTATGCCGGGGCGGTTGCGCGCGGTTTGCATCACCTCGGCCAGCCAGCGCTGGCGCGCCGGGCGGTACAGGATGGTGATCGGCCCATGCACCGGCGACCAGCGCTGCGAGACGGCCTGCACCGACAACTCGAAGCAGCCAATATGCGGCGTCAGGAACACGATGCCGCGGCCCCGGCTCCAGGCGCGTTCGACGCATTCGGGGTTGCGGATCTCGCAGGCGGGAGACTCGGGCGCCAGCCACAGGCGCGGCGCCTCGGCCACCATGCGCCCGGCATGGGCCACGGCGGCGCGCACATCGGCCAGCGCGTAGCCGGCGCACGCGGCGTTGTCCAGAAAACGGCGCCGATAGGTGGGCGATGCCAGAAACGCCAGCCAACCCAGGGCCGCGCCAATGGCGTGGAGCAACCACAACGGCAACACAGAAAAAAGGCGAAAAACGCTAGGCATTAGAATGGCGGGTGTCGCCGAGTTAAATGAGCAACTTGCAGGGCGACGTTAAACACAACTGCTAAAGCGTTCGCCACAAGGCTCCTGAAAAAGCTGTGGGCAACGCCCAAATGCTGCAAATACTGGAGTTTATTCAAATGGCGAACGATTTCCTCTTCACGTCCGAATCGGTCTCTGAAGGCCACCCCGACAAGGTGGCGGATCAGATCTCGGATGCCATCCTCGACGCCGCCCTGGCGCAAGACCCGCTCTCGCGCGTGGCCGCCGAGACGCTGACCAACACCGGCCTGGTCGTGCTGGCCGGCGAGATCACGACCAACGCCCATGTGGACTACATCCAGGTGGCGCGCGACACCATCCAGCGCATCGGCTACGACAACACCGAGTACGGCATCGACTACAAGGGCTGCGCCGTGCTGGTGGCCTACGACAAGCAGAGCAACGACATCGCCCAGGGCGTGGATCACGCGTCGGACGACCACCTGAACACCGGCGCCGGTGACCAGGGCCTGATGTTTGGCTACGCCTGCGACGAGACGCCCGAGCTGATGCCCGCGCCCATCCACTACGCGCACCGCCTGGTCGAGCGCCAGGCGCAGCTGCGCAAGGACGGCCGCCTGCCCTTCCTGCGCCCCGACGCCAAGAGCCAGGTGACCATGCGCTATGTGGACGGCAAGCCGCACAGCATCGACACCGTGGTGCTGTCCACCCAGCACAGTCCAGACCAGAGCGAGAACGCGCACAAGATGAAGGGCAGCTTCATCGAGGCCATCATCGAAGAGATCATCAAGCCCGTGCTGCCGGCCGAGTGGCTCAAGGACACCAAGTATTTGATCAACCCCACCGGCCGCTTCGTCGTCGGCGGGCCGCAGGGCGACTGCGGCCTGACCGGGCGCAAGATCATCGTGGACACCTACGGCGGCGCCTGCCCGCATGGCGGCGGCGCCTTCAGCGGCAAGGACCCGACCAAGGTGGATCGCAGCGCAGCGTATGCCGCGCGCTATGTCGCCAAGAACGTCGTCGCCGCCGGTCTTGCGCGCCAATGCCAGGTGCAGGTGGCCTATGCCATTGGCGTGGCGCGGCCGATGAACATCACCGTCTACACCGAGGGCACGGGCGTCATCCCGGACGAGAAGATCGCCGCCATCGTCGCCCGCGAATTCGACCTGCGCCCCAAGGGCATCATCCAGATGCTGGATCTGCTGCGCCCTATCTACGCCAAGACCGCCGCCTACGGCCACTTCGGCCGCGAAGAGCCCGAATTCACCTGGGAGCGTACCGACAAAGCTGCGGCACTGCGTGCCGCAGCCGGGCTGTAAGCCCGCTGCGCCTTCGGCGCAGTGACGGTACGCGGGCGCAGCCCATAGCGCGCAGCGCTGTGAACGCAGACCGCAAGGCGGTCGCGCTGCGCGCCGCGGCGGGGCTGTAAGCCCATGCAGCCCGCTGACGGTTTTTGAGAAAATTCGGCCCTACCGCCCGATGAATAAGCGCTGAACGCTATTATTCAAGGAGCATTTGAAACCATGTACGACGCCGCCGTTCTCATAGGCCGCCTCCAGCCGCTGCACCAGGGCCACCTGGCCCTGCTGCACGAGGCGCTGGCGCGTGCCCACCGGGCCATCGTCGTGCTCGGCTCGGCGCACCAGGCGCGCACACCGAGGAACCCATTCACCTGGCAGGAGCGCGCACAGATGCTGCGCGATGCGCTACCACAAGCAGAGCGCGCGCGCCTCATCGTGCTGCCCATGCGCGACTACTACGACGAGCCGCGCTGGGCGCAGGCGGTGCGCCAGGCCGTTGCCGAAAACACGCCGGCAGCAGCGCGCATCGCCCTGGTCGGTCATTTCAAGGACGACACCAGCGGCTACCTGCGCGCCTTCCCCGGCTGGGAGCTGATCCGCATGGCGCGCCAGGGTGCCATCGACGCCACCCCGATACGCGACGCCTACTTTGGCGCCACGCCGGACTCGCTGGATGCCGCGCTCGCCCCCCTGGCCCAGCATCTGCCCACTGCCACGCGCAGCTGGCTGCAGCAATTTGCATACACCCCGCACTACCCCGCCCTGCAGGAGGAATGGCGCATGCTGCGCGCCTACCGCGCCAGCTGGGCCGGCGCGCCCTACCCGCCGGTGTTCGTCACCGTGGATGCGCTGCTGCGCTGCCAGGGCCGGGTGCTGCTGATCCGCCGCGGCCACGCCCCCGGCAAGGGCCTGTGGGCGCTGCCCGGCGGCTTCGTGGAGCCCAACGACACGCTGTGGCAGTCCTGCCTGCGCGAATTGCAGGAGGAAACCCACTGCACCCTGCCCGAGGAACGCCTGCGCGCAGCCCTGCGCGGCCAGCAGGTCTTCGACCACCCCCAGCGCAGCCTGCGCGGGCGCGTCATCACCCAGGCCTATTTCATCGACCTGGGCAATGACACCCTGCCCGAGGTGCTCGGCGGCGACGACGCCGCCCATGCCGAATGGGTGGCGCAGGATCTGCTGGGGGGAATGGAAGACCAGTTCCATGACGACCACTGGCATATCCTGGATCGTTTTCTGGGCCTGCTTGCTCCCACGATCAGCGGCCAGAAGGACTAAATCCCTGCAGTTTCTGGGCCCAGCCCCTTGAAGCCCGGCAAAACGCCCTTATTATTAGCACTCGTTGGGGTTGAGTGCTAACAACACCCCACCTGTTCCCCAGGGCAGCCGGTTTCAGGCTGCCTTTGCCTTTCAACCTGTCTGTGAATCTCCAGGAGATGCTATGAACCTTCGTCCTCTGAACGATCGCGTGATCGTCAAGCGCCTTGAAAACGAAACCAAGACTGCCTCGGGCATCGTGATCCCCGACAACGCCGCCGAAAAACCCGACCAGGGTGAAGTGCTGGCCGTCGGCCCCGGCAAGCATGACGAAGACGGCGACCGTATCGAAATGAGCGTAAAGGTGGGCGACCGCGTGCTGTTCGGCAAGTACAGCGGCCAGACCGTGAAGGTCGATGGCGACGAGCTGCTGGTGATGAAGGAAGACGACCTGTTCGCGGTCATCGAAAAGTAAGCACCCGCGTTTCACTTGAATTTGATAGCTGTCGGCGCTTGATACATAAGCGCTAGCAGCATTTTTCACTCATATTTGTAGGAGCCAAACATGGCAGCAAAAGACGTAGTTTTCGGCGGCGAAGCCCGCGCCCGCATGGTTGAAGGCGTGAACATCCTGGCCAACGCGGTCAAGGTCACCCTGGGCCCCAAGGGCCGCAACGTGGTGCTGGAGCGCTCCTTCGGCGCCCCCACCGTGACCAAGGACGGCGTGTCCGTGGCCAAGGAGATCGAGCTCAAGGACAAGATCCAGAACATGGGCGCCCAGCTCGTCAAGGAAGTGGCTTCCAAGACCAGCGACAACGCCGGTGACGGCACCACCACCGCCACCGTGCTGGCCCAGGCCATCGTGCGCGAAGGCAGCAAGTACGTGGCCGCCGGCCTGAACCCCATGGACCTGAAGCGCGGCATCGACAAGGCCGTCGCCGCTCTGGTGGAAGAGCTGAAGAAGGCCTCCAAGGCCACCACCACCTCCAAGGAAATCGCCCAGGTCGGCTCCATCTCCGCCAACTCTGACTCCAGCATTGGCGAAATCATCGCCAACGCCATGGACAAGGTCGGCAAGGAAGGCGTGATCACCGTCGAAGACGGCAAGAGCCTGAACAACGAGCTGGACGTGGTTGAAGGTATGCAGTTTGACCGCGGCTACCTGTCGCCCTACTTCATCAACAACCCCGAGAAGCAAGTTGCCCTGCTGGACAACCCCTTCGTGCTGCTGTTCGACAAGAAGATCAGCAACATCCGCGACCTGCTGCCCACGCTGGAAGCGGTGGCCAAGGCCGGCCGTCCGCTGCTCATCATTGCCGAAGAAGTCGAGGGCGAAGCCCTGGCAACGCTGGTGGTGAACACCATCCGCGGCATTCTGAAGGTTGTGGCCGTCAAGGCGCCTGGCTTTGGCGACCGCCGCAAGGCCATGCTCGAAGACATCGCCATCCTGACGGGCGGCAAGGTCATCGCTGAAGAAGTGGGCCTGAGCCTGGAGAAGGTGACGCTGGCCGACCTGGGCCAGGCCAAGACCATCGAAGTGGGCAAGGAAAACACCACCATCATCGACGGCGCCGGCAATGCCGACGACATCCAGGCCCGCGTCAAGCAGATCCGCATCCAGATCGAAGAAGCCACCAGCGACTACGACCGCGAGAAGCTGCAAGAGCGCGTGGCCAAGCTGGCCGGCGGCGTGGCCGTGATCAAGGTTGGCGCTGCCACCGAGGTCGAGATGAAGGAAAAGAAGGCCCGCGTTGAAGACGCCCTGCACGCCACGCGCGCTGCGGTGGAAGAAGGCATCGTGGCCGGTGGCGGCGTGGCCCTGCTGCGCGCCCGCCAAGCGGTGGGCGAGGTCAAGGGTGAGAACGCCGACCAGGACGCCGGCGTGAAGCTGATCATGAAGGCCATCGAGGCCCCCCTGCGCGAGATCGTCAACAACGCCGGCGGCGAAGCCTCGGTGGTGGTCAACGCCGTGCTGGCCGGCAAGGGCAACTACGGCTTCAACGCCGCCAACGACAGCTACGGCGACATGCTGGAGATGGGCATTCTGGACCCCACCAAGGTGACGCGCACGGCGCTGCAGAACGCCGCCTCCGTGGCCTCGCTGCTGCTGACGACCGAGGCCATGGTGGCCGAGGCTCCGAAGGACGATGCCCCCGCCGGCATGCCCGACATGGGCGGCATGGGTGGCATGGGCGGCATGGGCATGTAAGCAGCCCCGGCCGCTGGCGCCCCCTCACCGGGGTGCCATGCGACCCAGACCAAGGCCCGCAGGTTCTGCCTGCGGGCCTTTTTTTGGCCCTGGCCGGTCTGGGTGTTGCGGCGTCAACCCGTTCCAGGATCGGGATCTCGGGCAGCAAAACGCGCCAGAATCAGATCCCGCACCCGGCCCGCCACCGGTGTCAGCCCAAGCTGGCGTGGCCAGGCGACGTTCAAGTGGGTGCGCAGCTCGGTGCCATCGAGCGGCAGCAGGCGCGGCAGCCCCTGGCCCGCCAGTTGCCCGAAGCTCTGCGGCGCAAACGCCACGCCCAGGCCGCGTTGCGCCATCAAGAGCATGGGCAGGGTCTCGCCCCCCCAATACACCACGTTGGGCACAAAGCCCGCCTGCTGGCAGGCACGCAGCACCATGTCGGAAATGCCCGTGCCCAGGGGCGAGCGGTGCAGCAGAAAGCGCTCGTGGCGCAGGTCGGCCAGGCGCACCCGCGCGCCGCCCGCCAGGGGGTGGGCAGGGGGCAGGGCCACATGCAGGGGCTCGTCCATGATGGCGTGCGTCTCCAGCTCGGGCGCCCGGTACTCGCTGCGCGAGATGATCAGATCCAGGCCGCGCTCGCGCATGCGCTGCAGCATGTGGCCGGCCTCGCCCTCCTGCACGTCCACCGTGATGTCCAGGCCACAGGCAGCCAGGTCCTCCATCACGGCCGGCATGACGAACAGGCTGGCCGCCGTGGCACAGCCGATGTGCACCGTGCCGCGCGCGCCCTGCTCGGCCTCGCGCAGTTCGCGGCGCATGGTCTGCAGCTGCGCCAGCAGCGCCTTGGCGCGCAGGTAGAACAGCTCGCCCGTGGCCGTGGGCGCCAGGCGGTGACCGCTGCGGTCAAACAGGCACACGCCCAGCTCGCCCTCCAGCTTGCGCAGCAGCATGCTCAGCGGCGGCTGGGTCATGTGCAATCGCGTCGCGGCGGCAGACACGCTGCCCTGCTCGTAGACGGCGACAAAGCATTTCAGGCGGTGCTCATCCATATGCTTATCGAATAAAAACAGACGTTATATATATTAGACAGTGGCTTCTTGTCTTCCTACACTGGCTTGCATCACGGTAATGAACCGCGAACCACAGACCGATAGGAGACATGAATATGCAACGCATTCGCCGCCACATCGCCGCCCTGGCCCTGCTGACCTGCATCGCACCCATGCTGGGCATGACAGCCGCCCAGGCGCAGACCGACTGGCCCAAGCGCAACATGAAGGTCGTCGTGCCCTACCCGGCCGGCGGCTCCGCCGATGCGATGGGGCGCATGGTGGCCAACAAGCTGGCCAAGGCCTTCCCCAAGGTCAGCGTGGTGGTGGAGAACATTCCCGGCGGCGCCACCGTGCCCGGTGCGCTGGCCGTGCTGCGCGACGCGGCGGACGGCCACACGCTGTTCATGGCCAGCGATGGCACGCTGAACATCAACCGCTGGCTGCTCAAGGATGTGCGCTACGACGCCGACCGCGACTTCACGCCCGTGACCGTGCTCAACAGCTACCCGCACTGGCTGATCGTCAATCCCCAGGGGCCCTACAAGAGCCTGGACGACCTGGTCAAGGCCATACGCGCCAAGCCCGGCAAGGTCTCCATCAGCATCAACACCATAGGCGGCAGCGCCCATCTGGCACTGGACAACTGGCGTCGGGTGAATGACCTGGATTTCGCGATCGTGCCCTACCGAGGCTCGCCGCCGGCCGTGACGGATCTGATCGGCGGCCACACCGACGCGCATATGGACGTGGTGGGATCCTCGGCAGCCTTCGCCCGCAGTGCGCGGGTGCTGCCGGTGGCCGTGCTGCAGGGCACGCCCATTCACGAATTCCCCAAGGTGCCGACGCAGGATCCAAAGGATCCAAAGACCCTGGTCGTGCAGTCCAACCTCTCGGTGGTCATGCGCAGCGGCACGCCGCAGGACGTGGTGAGCCGGATCTACGCCATCTTGCAGGCGGGTGTGAAGGACAGCGATTTCGCCAAGACCCTGGACACGCTGAACCTCGACCCGGTGCTGCTGGAACCAGCCCAGGCCAAGACCTTTTTGCAGCAGGAGACCCAGCGCTACGGGGCCTTGGTCGAGAAGTCCGGCCTGGAAAAACAGTAAAAAAGGCATTGCCATGAAATTCGTCATCGCCCTGATCCGCCACGAGACCAATACCTTCTCGCCCATCCCCACCGTGCTCAGCGACTTTCGCCGTGGCACGGGCGAGGGGCCGGCCTATGGCGAGGCCGCGCGCCTGGCCTGCGAGGGCACAAAGAACGCAGCCACGGCCTACCTGGACATGGCGCGCGAGATGGGCGCCGAGGTCGACTTTGCCGTCTACGCCAGCGCCGTGCCCAGCGGCGTGGTCACGCGCGAGGCCTTCGAGCACCTGTGCGACGCGGTGGTGCGCAGCGCCTCGCAGGGCTGTGATGCGGTGCTGCTGGATCTGCATGGCGCCATGGTGGTCGATGGCTACCCGGACGCCGAGGGCGAGCTGCTGCGCCGCCTGCGCGAGTGCACCCCGGCCGGCCTGCCAATAGGTGTGTCGCTGGACTTTCATGCCAACTTCAGCAGCGAATTGATACGCAACGCGACGGTAATTGCCGGCTACTGCACCTATCCGCATGTGGATATCTACGAAACCGGCGAGCGCGTGGCGCGCAGCATCCGCGCCAAGCTGGAGGGCCGCAGCGACCCGGTGCTGCTGTGGCGCCGCCTGCCCATGCTGACGCATATGCTGCGCCAGACGCCCGCCAGCCAGCCCATGAAGGACATCATGGACCGCGCCATGCAGGCCGAGCAGAGTGATGAGGTATGCAACGCCTCCATCTTCGGCGGTTTTCCGCTGTCGGACATCCCCTGCGCTGGTCTTTCTGTCGTCATCGTCGCCGAACGTGATCGACTGCCGCAGGGCCAGAAGCTGCTTGACGAGCTATGCGACCTGGCCTGGGCGCGCCGCGCCGACTTCGTCTTCGAGTCGGGCTCGGTGCCGGAGTCCATTGCCCACGCCAAGACCCTCAAGGACGGACCGGTGCTGCTCATAGACCATGGCGACAACTGCGGCGCCGGCGGCGTGACCGACGTCATGGACGTGCTCGAAGAGGTCTTGAAGCAGGGCCTGCAGGACGTGGTCGCCGGCCCGTTCTGGGATCCGGCCACGGTGGCCACGCTGTTCGAGCGCGGCGTGGGCGCCGAGGTGACCGTGGACGTGGGCGGCAAGACCGACATGCCGGCGCTGGAACTGAAGGGCCGGCCGCTGCGCCTGTCGGGCGTGGTGGAGCGCCTGACGGATGGCGAATACACCGTCACCGGCCCCATGTTCACGGGCGTGCGCCAGAGCCTGGGCCGCACCGCCGTGCTGCGCGTCGGCAGCGTGCGCATCTTCATCTGCGAGCGCCCGCAGGAGCCGTATGACGCGGGCGTGTTCACCCATGCGGGTGTCGATCCGGCCAAGGCCCACTATGTGCTGCTCAAGTCGCGCCAGCATTTCCGCGCCGGCTTCGGGCCTTTTGCCAGGCATGTGGTGCTGGTCAGCGGGCCGGGCGTATGCAGCTCGGACTACGGCCTGTTCCCGTTCAAGCAGCTGAACCGCCCCATGTACCCGCTGGATGCCGACGCCACCATGGCGGATGGCGAGAGCTGGATACCCGCCGCTGCCTGACCCACGCCGCGTGCGCCACCATGCAGGAAATGCTCTACCCCGCCGCCGTGGTACTGCTGGGCTATGTGGTGCTCGGCATCACGGGCTTTGGCTCGGCCCTGGTCATCGTGCCGCTGCTGGCCTGGCGCTGGCCCCTGACCGAGGTCGTGCCCCTGGTGCTGCTGCTGGATGTGCCGGCATCGCTGCTGCTGGGTGGGCTGAACCTGCGCCATGTGAACCTGGCCGAGCTGCGCCGCCTGCTGCCGGGCATGGTGGCCGGCGCATTGGCGGGCTTGTGGCTGTCGGGCCAGCTGCCCAGCCGCTGGCCGCTGCTGGCCCTGGGCCTGTATGTGGCGGCCGTGGGGGCGCGCGCGCTGCGCAGCGCGCCGCCGCAACCGCGGCCGCTGGCGGCGCCCTGGGGCCATGCGGCCGGTGGCGCGATTGGCCTGATGGAAATACTGTTCGGCACCGCCGGCCCGCTGGTGGTGGCCTGGCTGAGTCGGCGCCTGCCCGACGTGCTGGCGCTGCGGGCCAACACGCCCATCGTCATCACCATGAGCGCCTGCGCCGTGCTGCTGACCATGGGCGCGGCCGGGCGGCTGTCGCACGCCGAGCTGTGGTGGCGCTGGCTGATGCTGATCGTGCTGGCCGCCCTGGGTGTGCTGCTGGGCCACCACTGGGCGCGCCGCGTGTCCGCGGCCAGCCTGCGCAAGCTGATCTGCGGCCTCTTGGTCATCAGTGGGCTGAGCCTGGTGGCGCACGCCGTGCAGCTGCGCTGAACCTGTTATTTCGAAGGAGATGCCTTTGCCACCCCAATACCCGCGTTTCACCCCATAACCTTCAACAAAATCACGTAAAAACCCGTTCCCCAAGGAGTCAGGAGACATGTTCCATTCATCCATCACCAAGTTTGCCGCCGTCGCCTTCGGTGCCGCGCTGCTCGCCCAGGGCGCCAGCGCACAGAACCAGGCCCATACACCCGTCAAGATCATCATCGGCTTTCCTGCCGGCGGCGCCCTGGACAACCTGGCGCGCGCCATGGCCGAAAAGCTGCGCACCGATCTGGGCCGCACCGTCATCGTGGACAACAAACCCGGCGCCAGCACCCATATCGCGCTGATGACCGTCAAGCGCGCGCCGGCCGACGGCGCCACCATACTCATCAGCCCGGCGCCGCCCTTCGTCACCCACCCGCTGACCTACGACAAGCTGCAATTCGACCCGGACAAGGATCTGATCCCCGTGGCGCACCTGGCGGACACACCGCTGGTGGCCACCACCTCGGCCGCCAGCCCGTATTCGTCGATGCGCGAATACCTGGAGTGGGTGAAGAAAAACCCCAAGGACACCGGCATCGGCATGGTGTCCATGGGCGGTGTGCTGCATTTCGGCGTGCTGCAGCTGAACCAGGAGCGCGGCCTGAGCCTGATGCCCGTCGCCTACAAGGGCGCCCCGCCCATGCTGACCGATGAGATCGGCGGCGTGCTGCCCGTGGGCATGGACACGGTGGCCTCGGCCAGCGAGCTGGAGAAGGCCGGAAAGATCAAGTACCTGGGCGTGCCCGGCATGGAGCGCACCAAGCTGCTGCCCAACGTGCCCACCTTCAAGGAGCAGGGCGTGCCGGGGTTTGAACAGGCATCGAGCTGGTACGCCGCCTATGTGCCCACGGGCACGCCCGCGGCGGTCGTGAGCCAGCTTGAAAAGGCAATGATCCACATCGTGCAAGACTCGGCCTTTGCCGCCAAGATGGCCCAGGGCGGCATGGTGACCACGGGCCGGCCGGGCGCAGAGGTCACCAGCCTGATCAAGTCACAGCGCGAGGCATCGCGCCCCATCGTCGAAAAATCTGGCTATCGCGCGACGCAATAACCACGTTTGAGCGCAGATGTCACCAATATAACGACAACTGCCCGATGCACAGGGTCGGCTTCAGCGCCGCTCCACCGTCGGCTCGCGCTCCATCAGGCGCGCCACGGCGTCGGCAGCGTGCAGCCGGCCGTCGAGCAGCGCCACCACGCATTCGGCGATCGGCATCTCCACGCCGGCCGCGCGCGCGCGCTGCACCACCGTGCGTGCGCTGTACACGCCCTCGGCCACATGGCCCAGCGAGTCCACCGCCTGTTGCAGGCTCTTGCCATCCGCCAGCAGCAGGCCCACGCGGCGGTTGCGCGACAGGTCACCGGTGGCGGTGAGGACCAGGTCGCCCAGGCCGGACAGGCCCATGAAGGTGTCGGTGCGCGCGCCCAGGGCCAGGCCCAGGCGCGTCATCTCGGCCAGGCCGCGCGTGATCAGCGCGGCGCGCGCGTTCAGGCCCAGCTGCAGACCGTCGCACAGGCCGGTGGCGATGGCCAGCACGTTCTTCACCGCGCCGCCCACCTCCACGCCGACGATGTCCTCGCTGGCATAGACGCGCAGCGACGGGCCATGGAACGCCTGCACCAGCGCGTCGCGCACGGGGGCATGGCGGCTGGCCGCCACCAGGGCCGTGGGCTGGGCGCGCGCCACCTCCTGGGCAAAGCTGGGGCCACTGAGCACACCGCTGGCCAGTTGCGGCGCCACCTCGGCGCAGACCTCATGGGCCATCAGGCCGGTGCCGGCCTCAAAACCCTTGCACAGCCAGGCGATGGGGGCCTGGCTGTCCTTGAGCAGTTGCAGCATGCCGCGCAAGGCCGCCATCGGCGTGCCGATGACGATCAGCTCGGCGCTGGCCGCCAGCGCGCGGGCATCGCCGGCCACCACCTGCAGCGCCGGCGCAAATGCCAGGCCGGGCAGGTAGCGCTGATTGCAGCGCGCGGCCTGCATGGCAGCCGCCTGTTGCTCGTCGCGCGCCCACAGCGTGACCGCGTTGCCGCCGGCATGGGCGGCCGCGCTCACAGCCAGGGCCGTGCCCCAGGCGCCCGCCCCAAGTACTACTATTTTCATAGCTTGCAGCGCTTACTGGACGGACGTTACAACCCTAAAAGATGAAAAATTACTGAACCGTGCCGTTGCCGGCCTCGGCGGCGGCGGCCTGCTGCTGCTCGTACATGGCCTGGAAGTTGATCTCGGCCAGGTGCACGGGCGGGAAGCCGGCGCGCGTAATGGTGTCGGCCACATTGCCGCGCAGGTAGGGGTAGATGATCTGCGGGCAGGCGATGCCGACGATGGCGCCCATTTGCTCCTCGGGCACGTTGCGGATCTCGAAGATGCCGGCCTGCTTGGCCTCGACCAGGAACACGGTCTTGTCCTCGATCTTGGTCTGCACGGTGGCCGTCACGGCAACCTCAAAAATGCCTTCGGCCACGGGCGTGGCCTGCACGCCCAGCTGGATATCGACGCTGGGCTGCGCCTGCTCCAGCAGGATGGCGGGGGAATTGGGCTGCTCCAGCGACAAATCCTTCAGGTAGACGCGCTGGATCTGGAATACGGGGGTGGCTTCTTCGGTGGACATGGTTTTGGGTTCCGTTGGTCAAAACAAAGCCCGCCCGGGAGACGCTCCCGCAGCGGGCACTTGGGGCCGCATTATGCAACCTCGATCAGGGGGTCATGCGCCCAGCAGGGGCATCAGGCCGCCGCGCTGGTCGAGCGCGGCCAGGTCGTCAAAGCCGCCCACATGGGTGTCACCAATGAAGATCTGCGGCACGGTGCGCCGGCCGGTGATGTCCATCATCTGCTGGCGCGCCGCCGGGTCGGTGTCTATGCGCACCTCCTCGATCTGCTCCACGCCGCGCGCCTTGAGCAGCTGCTTGGCACGGGTGCAGTAGGGGCAGACGGCGGTGGTGTACATCTTCACGGCTTGCATGACAGGGCAATCTTTCAGAAAAATGCAGAAATATGAATGCAGATAAGACCAGATCAGGCCTTCTCGACCGGCATGCTGGCTTCGCGCCAGGCGGCCAGGCCACCGGCCAGGGTCTGCGCCTTGTCGTAGCCCAGACCCTTGGCAATGCCCACGGCGCGCGCCGCCCGGCCGCCCTTGGCGCAGACCATGATCACCGGCACGGCCTTGTTCTTGGCCACCTGCGGCAGACGCTCCTGCAGTTGCGCCAACGGAATGTTCTTGGCGCCGCCCACATGGCCGGCGGCGAACTCGGCGGGTTCGCACACGTCGATGACCACCGCCTTCTCGCGGTTGATGAGCTGCACGGCCTGCGCCGCGCTCAGGCCCCCGGCCGCGCCCTTGACAGCAGGCAGCAGCAGCATGGCGCCCGAAGCCAGCGCGAGGACGATCAAATACCAGTTGTCGAGGATGAAGTTCACGAGGGTCCTTAGGGCGAAAAAAACCGCTCATTCTAAAATACCGGGTTTTGACTTGCACGACCCAGGGACACCATGCACAAACTCGTTCTGATTCGCCACGGCGAATCCACGTGGAATCTCGAAAACCGCTTCACCGGCTGGACCGACGTGGATCTGACCACCACCGGCATCGAGCAGGCCAAGAACTCCGGCCGCCTGCTCAAGGCCGAGGGCTACGAGTTTGACCTGGCCTACACCAGCGTCCTGAAACGCGCCACGCGCACGCTGTGGCATTGCCTGGACGAGATGGACCGCACCTGGCTGCCGGTGCAGCACAGCTGGCGCCTGAACGAGCGCCACTATGGCGCGCTGCAGGGCCTGAACAAGGCGGAGACGGCCAAACAGTACGGCGACGAGCAGGTGCTGGTCTGGCGCCGCAGCTACGACACCCCGCCGCCGGCCCTGGAAGCCAGCGACCCGCGCTGCGAGCGCGGCGACCTGCGCTACGCCGGCCTGGCCCCCGAGCAGGTGCCGCTGACCGAATGCCTGAAGGACACGGTGGAACGCGTGCTGCCATTCTGGAACGACACCGTCGCCCCGACCATCCGCTCGGGCAAGCGCGTGGTGATCGCCGCCCATGGCAACTCGATACGCGCGCTGGTGAAGTACCTGGACAACATCTCCGACGCGGACATCGTCGGCCTGAACATCCCCAACGGCATCCCTCTGGTGTATGAGCTGGACGCCGACCTGAAGCCCCTGCGCCATTACTACCTGGGCGACGCCGAGGCCGCGGCCAAGGCCGCAGCCGCGGTGGCCGCGCAAGGCAAGGCCTGAATCCGACAGGGCAAAAAACATGCCTGGCCAGGGAACTGCCCGGGCTTGCACCCTTCCAAGGTGTATATTGAATCGCTAGAGACGCGGTAGAGGTGCATATGGGCCACAAACTGAAAATTGCGGGATGGGTATCGGTCGGCATCGTGGCTGGCGCACTGACCACGGTGTCGCTGCAGACCGTGGCGCGCGGCGCCATGACGCCGCTGCCACTGGAAGAGATACAGCAGCTGTCGGCGGTGTTCGGCCTGATCAAGACCGACTATGTGGAGCCGGTCGATGACAAAAAGCTCATCACCGACGCCATTGGCGGCATGGTCTCCAGCCTGGATCCGCACTCGCAATACTTTGACAAGAAATCCTTCAAGGAATTTCGCGAGGGCACGACCGGCCGCTTCGTCGGCGTGGGCATAGAAATCACGCAGGAAGACGGGCTGATCAAGATCGTCTCACCCATCGAGGGTTCGCCCGCCGACCGCGCCGGGCTGAAGACCAACGACCTGATCACGAAGATTGACGACACGGCCGTCAAGGGCCTGACCCTCAACGACGCCGTCAAGCGCATGCGCGGCGAGCCCAACACCAAGGTCACGCTGACCATTCTGCGCAAGGACGAAAGCCGCAGCTTCCCCGTGACCATCACGCGCGAGGAGATCAAGACCCAGTCGGTCAAAGCCAAGGTGATAGAGCCCGGCTATGCGTGGATCCGCCTGTCGCAGTTCCAGGAGCGCACGGTGGACGACTTTGTGCGCAAGCTCGAAGAGATCTACAAGCAGGAGCCGCGCCTGAAGGGCCTGGTGCTCGACCTGCGCAACGACCCGGGCGGTCTGCTGGACGCGGCCGTGGCCGTATCCGCCGCCTTCCTGCCCGAGAACGTCACCGTGGTCTCCACCAACGGCCAGCTGGCCGAGAGCAAGGCCACCTTCAAGGCCTCGCCCGAGTTCTATCAGCGCCGCGGCAGCGGCGACCCGCTCAAGCGCCTGCCCGCGGCCCTCAAAAACGTGCCCCTGGTGGTGCTGGTCAACGAGGGCTCGGCCTCGGCCAGCGAGATCGTCGCCGGCGCGCTGCAGGACCACAAGCGCGCCACCATCATGGGCAGCCAGACCTTTGGCAAGGGTTCGGTGCAGACCGTACGCCCACTGGGCCCGGACACCGGCATCAAGCTGACCACGGCGCGCTACTACACGCCGACCGGCAAGTCCATCCAGGCCAAGGGCATCGTGCCCGACGTGATGTTGGACGAGACGGCCGAGGGTGATATCTACGCATCGCTGCGCATGCGCGAGTCTGACCTGGAAAAGCACCTGACCAGCGGCCAGGGCGAGGAGGTCAAGGACGCCGCACGCGAAAAGGCCCGCGAGGAGGCCCGCAAGCGCCTGGAGGAAGAGGCCAAGAAGCCGGTCGCCGAGCGCCGACTGCCCGAGTTCGGCTCAGACAAGGACTTCCAGCTCACCCAGGCGCTGAACCGCCTGAAGGGCCACACCGTGGTGGCCAGCAAGACGCTGACCGAGCGCAAGGAAGAAAAGAAGGACGAATAAGGGCCCTCTGCCCTACCCCAAAGGCCGGGCCAGCCCGGCCTTTTTCACGCCCGCCACGCCATGAACGACGACCAACTCCTGCGCTACTCGCGCCATATCCTGCTCGACGAGATCGGCATCGAGGGGCAGGAACGCATCCTGGCCGCGCATGTGCTGATCGTGGGCGCCGGCGGTCTGGGCTCACCGGCGGCGCTGTTCCTGGGCTCGGCCGGTGTGGGGCGCCTCACGCTGGTGGACGATGACGTGGTCGATCTGACCAACCTACAGCGCCAGATCGCCCACACCACGGATCGCGTGGGCAGCCCCAAGGTGGACTCCATCGCCCAGGCGGTGCACGCCATCAACCCGCTGGTGGCGATAGACACGGTATGCCAGCGCGTGGACGCCGCAGCGCTGGATGCGCTGGTGGCGCATGCCGACGTGGTGCTCGATTGCAGCGACAACTACCGCACGCGCCAGGCCATCAATGCGGCCTGCGTGCGCCAGCGCCGGCCGCTGGTGGCGGGCGCTGCCATCCGCTTTGACGGCCAGATCTCGGTCTACGACCCGCGCGGCGCGGACCAGCCCTGCTACGCCTGCCTGTTCCCGCCCGACGCCCAGTTCGAGGAGGTGGCCTGCTCCACCATGGGCGTGTTCGCCCCCATGGTCGGCATCGTCGGCAGCATGCAGGCGGCCGAGGCCTTGAAACTCATCACCGGCGTCGGCCGCTCGCTGGCCGGGCGCCTGCTGATGCTGGACGGGCGCGACATGCAATGGACCGAGATGCGCACCCAGCGCGACCCGGATTGCCCCGTCTGCGCGACACCAGCGCACAGGTAGGAACGCACCTACGGCCACTGCCCGCAACTGCCGGCAAGCACGCAGCCCGAGTGCTTCTACAGTAGCGCCCTGGCCTATTCGCTCCTGCGCCAGGCAGGAAAACCCCGTGAAACTGCGCACCTACATCGTCGAAGACAACGCCACCATCCGCGAGAACCTGATTGGCACGCTGGAGGAGCTGGCCGAGGTGCAGGCCATAGGCTGCGCCGAGACCGAGGATGAGGGCAAGGCGTGGCTCACCGCGCACGCCGCGCAGTGGGACCTGGCCATCGTCGACCTGTTTCTGCGCCAGGGCAGCGGCCTGGGCGTGCTGGCCGCATGCCGCGACCGCGCAAGCGAGCAGAAGATGGTGGTGCTCAGCAACTACGCCACGCCCGACGTGCGCATGCGCTGCGCGCAGCTCGGCGTGGACGCGGTGTTCGACAAGTCCAACGAGATCGATGCGCTGGTGGACTACTGCATCGTGCATGGCACGCAGCGCGCGGCCGCCGCCGGGGCACCGGTCAATCGATCAGCCTGTTCTTGAGCGCGTAATAGGTGAGGTCGCTGTTGGACGACAGCCCCATCTTCTCCATGAGCCGCGTGCGGTAGGTGCTCACGGTCTTGACGCTGAGCGACAGGGACTTGGCGATGTCCCCGGCCGTCTCGCCCCGGGCGAGCTTGAGGAACACCTGGAACTCGCGCTCTGACAGCTGCTCGTGCGGCGGCGCGTCGCCCTTGCGGTTGAGCTGCTGCGCCAGCAGCTCGGCCACGGCCGGCGTCAAATAACGGCGCCCCAGGGCAATGGCACGGATGGCCTCGACGATCTCCTTGGGGTCGCATTCCTTGTTGAGGTAGCCGCTCGCGCCCTGGCGGATCAAGTTGATGGCGTAATGCTCCTCCGGGTAGCCGCTCAGGATCAGGATGCCCATGTCCGGCGCCTTGGCGCGCAGCATGGCCAGCGCATCCAGGCCGCTTTGCCCGGGCATGGACAGGTCCATCACCAGCACGTCGATCTCCTGCGCGCGCACCAGGTCGATGGCCTCGCGGCCATTCGCGGCCTCGCCCACCACGCGCAGGTCCACGTGCTCGGAGAAAAACTGCCGCAGACCGGAACGCACTATCGCGTGGTCATCCACAATGCCGATCTTGATCATCTAACCCTCTTTCAGGATTGCCGGACGCGGTGCCAACCATGACACCTCAGTAACGTTACAGGGTGATGATATGCAATTCGGCCCACCACCACCCTGGAGAAGCTCGAACATGATCTGGTCCCGCTTGCGCAAGATGGCCATCAGCCTGCCGGCAGCCCTGCTGGCGGTGGTCCTGCTGGTCGGCATCAACGAGACCGGGTACATGCGCTCGCACGATGCCGTCGGGGACTTGGCCCGCTCGCACGCCACACGCACCGCGCTGGACCGGCTGCTGCAGAACATGCTGAACGCCGAGACCGGCCTGCGCGGCTACCTCCTGACCGGAGACGACCGCTACCTGCAGCCCTACAACGAGGCCGTGGCCACGATCAACTCCAACCTCGACGAGCTGCGCCAGACCTACCAGCGGCTGCCGCAGGACCAGGCCGACTTCGCGCAGCTGTCGCAGCAGATCGCGCGCAAGCTGTCCGAGCTGGACCTGACCCTGAACCTGCGGCGCCAGAACAACGACGACGCCTGGAAGTTCGTTCTGTCCACCGACGTGGGCAAGGACAACATGGACGCCATACGCGCCATTGCCGCCCGCCTGGTCGAGCGCAGCGCGCAACAGGCGCAGGGCAGCACGCAGGAAATCCTGCACTCCCTGATGCTCTCGCGCATCGGCATCGCCACCGTGGCCGTGATTGGCCTGCTGGCCTTCTACATGTACCTGCGCCAGACCAATGCGCTGCAGGAGGCCAACGAGCGCGAACAAGAGGTGCTGGCGCGCGAGCGCGACCGCCTGGAGCAGCTGGTGCGCGAGCGCACGGCCTCGCTGTCGGCACTGGCCAACCACCTGCAGCAGGTGCGCGAGGACGAACGCGCGCACCTCGCGCGCGAACTGCACGACGAGCTCGGCGCGCTGCTCACGGCCGCCAAGCTGGACGTGGCCCGGCTCAAGTCCAGGATCGACATGCAGGTGCCCGAGCATGCCGAGCGCATCCAGCACCTCACGGAAACGCTCAACAACGGCATCGCCCTCAAGCGCCGCATCATCGAGAACCTGCGCCCGTCCTCGCTGTCCAACCTGGGCCTGACGGCCTCGCTGGAAATCCTGACGCGCGACTTCGCCCAGAGCAGCAACGTGCAGGTGGAGATCAGCCTGGAGGAGGCTCACCTGTCCGACACGGCGCAGCTCACCGTCTACCGCCTGGTGCAGGAGTCGCTCACCAACATCGGCAAGTACGCCAACGCCCGCAAGGTGCTGGTGTGCGTGCACAACCACACCAACCACGTCTCGGTGCAGGTACGCGACGACGGCGCGGGCTTCGACACCACGCGCATCCGCGCCGACGCCCATGGCCTGCTGGGCATGCGCCACCGGGTCGAGGCCGCGGGCGGGAGTCTCACCGTGAGCTCCACCCCCGGCGAGGGCACCCTGGTCAGCGCCGTGCTGCCCCACCGGATCGCCTGAGCCGGTTCGGCGGCGTCCTACACCAGCGCACGCCCGCCACCTGCCCCCGCGCGGCGACTCCCACACTTAGAGTTCAGGTATGCGCTCCGGCGCATGCACAAACCGCGCGGCGCCATGCGCCCGTGCACAAAAGGAGTTGCTCATGTTGCACTACGCAGTGGTATTCCTGGTCATCGCCCTGGTGGCCGCAGTCTTCGGCTTCGGCGGCATCGCCGCAGGCGCCGTGGGCATCGCCAAGGTCCTGTTCTTCGTCTTCGTGATCATGGCCGTGGTGAGCTTCATCATCGGCCTGCTGAAGAAGAACTAGGACCGAACCCGCATCGCTCGCAGGCAGACGCCTGTGCCTCGCATCTTCCCTGAAAGGACACATTCGTGACAGTTCAGACCACGACCAAGAAAGCATTGGAGACGGCGCACCAGGCCGCAGACGACATCCTCGACGGCGCCAGCGATACCGTGCAGTCCGCACGCGACATGGCCAACCACTCGCTGGACAAGGCCGACAGCCGCATACACCACCTGCGCCAGGACATGGACCCGCGGATAGACGACATCGCGGCCAAGGCCCAGGACCTCGCCAGCCGCGGCATCGCCTACTGCGCCAACACGAGCGACCGGGCCCGCCGCCAGCTCCGGCAGGCGGCCGACACCACCACCCGCTACGTGTCCGAGAAGCCCGGCACCTCGCTGCTGATCGCCGCTGCCGCTGGCGCAGCCTTCGCCACCGCCGTCATGCTGGCGCGCCGCAGCGGCGAACGGCACTGAACGGGCCCGCCATCACGGCGCAACAGGCGCCAGCCGATCGGGCAGATCACAACCCCACGCGGCCAGGAGGGTGCAACAGGCCGCGAGGGATTCCTCCAAGCACCCGAGTCATCACTCCATAACCCGAAAGGACACAACATGAAATACGCCAGCGCCATCGCCTTCGCCCTGCTGACGGGTGCCACCATCGTCTCCACCGGCTGCTCAGTGGCCCGGGATCAGCAGACGGTGGGCTCCTATGTGGACGACGCCGCGATCACCACGGCCGTGAAGGCCAAGATGGCCGAGGACAAGGGCGTTTCAGCCGCCGCCATCAGCGTCGAGACGCTCAACGGCACCGTCCAGCTGTCGGGCTTCGCCAAGTCGCAGGCCGAGAAGGACCGCGCCGAGTCCATCGCGCGCAACACCAAGCATGTGCGCGACGTGCGCAACAGCATCGTCGTGCGGCCTTGATGTAAACAACCCCCTGAGCGGCTGCGCCGCTTCCCCCTTCTCTCGCATCGCTGCGCGCTGCGGGAAGGGGGACGCAGCCCTCGCTGCGGGGCGGCCCTTGCTCGGCTGCCCTGGATTGGGTTGCGCCGGTTTCACAGGGAGTGGATCGCGCAGGGCGCGGTGAGAACCCCATACGCCGCCGATTGCAGGCGGCGCGTTTTTTCAGGCCTTGCCCACCCTGGCCTGCAGGCGCCGCAGCACGGCGGGCGAGACAAACTGCGCCACGTCGCCGCCCAGCTGGGCGATCTCGCGCACCAGGGTGCTGCTGATGAACTGGTACTGGCTGGCGGGGGTGAGGAACACCGTCTCGATCTGCGGCACCAGGGCGCGGTTCATGCCGGCGAGCTGGAACTCGTAGTCGAAGTCGGTGCCCGAGCGCAGGCCACGCACCATGGCCGTGCCGCCGCGCGCGGCGGTGAATTCGGTCACCAGGCCCTCGAAGGGCTCGACCTGCACCTGCGGGCAGTCGGCCAGCGCCTCGCGCGCCATGTCCATGCGCTCGTCCAGGCTGAACATGGTTTTTTTATGGTGGGCAATGGCCACGGCCACGATGACGCGGTCGAACATCCGCGCCGCGCGCCGCAGCAGGTCTTCATGGCCCAGGGTGATGGGGTCGAAGGTCCCGGGATAGACGGCGGTGATCTGCGCCATGGCGTGGGCTTCCTTGCAGTGACTGGCGCCCGGTGCGGGCCCGATGGGGCGGATTATGCAGCGCCGCGAGGCGGGCAGAATTAACAAGCCAAATCGGTCTCTGGCGCTTTATGCGCAAGCGCCAACAGCTCATTTATTAATAGCATTCACTGCCGACGCAGCAGGTGCGCATGCACGGCGCCGGCCTTCAGGTGGCGGTGCAGCACCAGGCCCAGGGGCTGGAGCTCGGCATCCGTCCAGGCGCTGGGCGCCTCCAGGTAAATGAAGCCGTCGGGCGCCACGGCCTGGGCTGCGGCGTGCAGCGCCGGGGCAAACAGCGCGCCGTCGAACGGCGGGTCGATCAGCAGCAGCTGCATGCTGGCCGGCGCGCACTGGCGCAGCGCGGCCACGCCGTCGCCGCGCTGCACGCGCACGGCCGTGGCCTGCAGGCGTTGGCGCAGCAGCTCCAGTTGCCGGACAAGTCCCGCGTCACCCTCCACCAGCAACACACTGGCCGCGCCGCGCGAGGCGCATTCAAAGCCCAGGGCGCCGGTGCCGGCAAAGGCGTCCAGGCAGCGCCAGCCGGTCAGGTCCTGGCCCAGCCAGTTGAACAGGGTCTCGCGCACGCGGTCCGGCGTGGGACGCAGGCCGGGGCGCTCGGCCACGGGCAGGCGCGTGCGCTTCCATTGGCCGCCTATGATGCGCACCTCGCCCGCACCGCGCGCGGCTGCCGGCTTGGGCGCGGGCTTTGGCCCGGGCTTGGCGCGCCTGGCCGGGCCGCTCAAGGCTGGCCCCCGACGATCACCGTGGCCATGCGCGCGGACTGCAGGTGGCGCTGCATGGCGGCGCGCACCTCGGCCAGGCTGAGGGCGTTGACGCGCGCCGTCCAATGCTCCAGATAGTCCAGCGGCAGGTCGTTCCAGGCGATATTGGCCACGTTGGCCAGCAGCTTGCGGTTGCTGTCTATGCGCAGCGCAAAGCCGCCTATCAGGTTGTCCTTGGCGGCGCGCAGCTCGGCCTCGGTGGGGCCGTCGGCCACGTAGCGCGCCAGCGTGTCATGCGCCACCTGCACGGCTTCGGCCGCCTGGTCCGGGCGCGTCTGCAGGCCGATGACGAAGCCGCCCCGGTTCAGCCCCGGCGAGAAGTCGCTGTATACGCTGTAGGACAGGCCGCGTTTCTCGCGCACCTCCTGCGTCAGGCGCGAGGTAAAACCCCCGCCGCCCAGGATATGGTTGCCCACCAGCAGGGCCAGAAAGTCCGGGTCGCGCCGCGCAATGCCCAGCTGGCCGATCAGCACCTGGGCCTGGGCGGCGGCAAAGGGAATGTCCTCGCGCACGGCCTTTTGCAGCGGCTGGGCATCGGGCACGGCGGGCAGCGGCGCGCAGTCGGCAGCGCCGCGCGCGGGTAGGCGCGCCAGCAGCCGCTGCACCAGGGCCTGGGCCTGGACGCGGTCGAGCGCGCCGACGATGCTCACGCGCGCGCGGCAGGCGGCCACGTTGCGCTCATGGAAGGCCTGCAGGTCTGGCACTTCAATGCGCGCCAATGTCTCTTCGCTGGGCTTCTGGCCATAGGGGTGGTCGCCATAAATGGCGCTGCCAAAGGCCTTGGCCGCCACCGGGCCGGGGCGGGTGTAGGACTCCTTGATGGCCGCGCTCCAGCGCGCGCGCTCGCTGGCCCACACGGCGGGCAGAAAGCTGGGCTGGGCGATCTGGCGCGCGGCCAGCTGGGCGGCGCGCTCCAGCAGGTCGGGCTCGGTGAGCGAGCGCAGCGCGTACTGGAAGCTGTCGCGCCCGGCCTGGGCGCCAAAGCTCGCGCCCAGATCGGCCCAGGCCTCGCCCAGGTCGTTTTCGTCCATGGCGGCCTCGTTGGCCGCGCCGGCCGCCACGCCCTTGGCGCTCATCAGCGCGGCGGCGGCGGCCAGGCCGGCCTGGGGCGCGGGGTCGCGGCGCGAGCCGGCATCAAAGTCGACCTGCACATCGACCATGGGAATGGCCGGGCTGTGCACCAGCCAGACGCGCGCGCCGCTGGCGTCCGTCCAGTGCTGTATCGGCAGCAGCGCCCAGGCGTTTTGCAAGCAAAACAAGGCTCCAGCGCTTACCAGTAAAGCGCGAGCAGCTATCTTTTTCATAGAAATATTCATGATTCGCCGCCCCGGTCAGTGCATGCGTGTGCCATCGGCGGGCTTGGGTGCGGCGCGCTTGGCGCCTGCCGCCAGCGGCTGGGGCAAGAGCGTGGCCACGGTGAGCTGGTCGTCGCCAAAGTAGCGCGCGGCGACGGCCTGCACCTGCTCGGGCGTGACGGCACGCAGCAGCCTCAAAAGGCGTTCGTCGGCGTCCAGCGGCAGGCCCTGCACCCAGTTGCTGCCCAGATCGCTGGCCTGGCTGTAGAGCGAGTCACGCGCGTAGATGGTGGAGGCCGCCCACTGCGTCTTCACGCGCGAGAGCTCGGCCTCGCTCACGCCTTCGCGTGCCACGCGCTCCAGCTGTGCACGCAGCGCGGCCTCGACTTGGGCTGCCGTCTTGCCGGCCGCCGGCACGCCGGTCAGCATGAACAGCGCCGGCCCGCGGCCGAACACCGAGGCATGGCTGTCAGCGCTGTCGGCCACGCGCTCGGCGCCTTGCGTCAGCGCCCGCTCCAGGCGCGCGCCGTCATAGCCGCTGAGCACGGCTGACAGCACCATCAGGGCCAGGCCGTCGCGGTCGCCGTCCTGCATGTCCTCGATGCGCTCCACGCCCGGCACATGGAAGGCCAGGGCCACATAGGCCTGCTCGGCCGGCGCCTTGAAGTCGATGCGGCGCAGGCCCTTTTGCTCGGGCTCGGTGCGGGGCTTGCGCGCCGGCAGCGCGCGCGCGGGAATGGCGCCATAGGTCTTTTGCGCCAGCGCCAGCACCTGCTGCGGGTCCACGTCGCCCGCGACCACCACGGCGGCATTGCCCGGCGCGTACCACTGGCGGTAGAACTGGCGCGCGTCGTTGGCTGTCAGAGAGTCCAGGTCGCTCATCCAGCCCACCACCGGGCGGCGGTAGGGCGAGGCGATGAAGGTGGCGGCGTACAGCTGCTCGATCAGCGCGGCGCGCGGCTGATCCTCGGTGCGCATGCGGCGCTCCTCCTTGACCACCGCCAGCTCCTTGGTGAACTCGGCGTCCGGCCACTGGTTATGGGCAAAGCGGTCGGACTCCAGCCGCATCACGTCGGCCAGCCGATTGGCCGGAATCTGCTGGTAGTAGCCGGTGTAGTCGCGGCTGGTGAAGGCGTTCTCCTGGCCGCCCAGAGCCGCGACACGGCGCGAGAACTCGCCGGGCGCCAGCTTCTTCGTGCCCTTGAACATCATGTGCTCGAGCACATGGGCCACGCCCGAGCGGCCATCGACCTCGTCCATGGAGCCCACGCGCAGCCACACCATGTGCATGGCCGTGGGCGCGCGCCGGTCCGGCTGCACGATGAGCTGCATGCCGTTTTTCAGCGTGAACAGCTGCGCGCCGCTAGCCGTGCTGGCCTGGACCAGCAGCGCCGGCGGCGCCGCCGCGGGTGGAACATCTTGTGCCGGGGTTTGCGCTGCGGCAGACAGGCAGGCCAGCAGGCCTAGGAGGGGGATGGCGCGTTTCATAGAATGGCTGCGATTCTAAGAACCCAGCCAATGTTCAGTTTTTTCAAGAAAAAATCCACTGCGCCCGCCGAGGCGCCCATCGAGACGCCCGCCGCGCCGCCGCCAGACACCGAGACCAGCGCCAGCGGCGGCGCCATGGGCTGGCTGCGCAAGTCCTTTGGCGCAGCGCCCGCTGACCGTGAGGCGCCCGCCGACCAGGAAGCACCGGCCCTGCCGGCCACCACCGACAGCACGCCGCCCACCGTCGCCCTGCCCACCCCCAAGCCCGAGGGCGAGCGCCAGGGTTGGATGGAGCGCCTCAAATCCGGCCTGCGCAAGACCGGCAGCTCGATTGCCACGGTCTTCACCGGCACGCAGATCAACGACGCGCTGTACGAGGAGCTGGAGGATGCGCTGCTGATGGCCGACACCGGCGTCAAGGCCACGCAGCACCTGCTCGATGACCTGAAGCGCCGCGTGAAGGACAGCAAGACGACCGAGCCCGCCGCCGTCAAGGCCCTGCTGGCCGATGCCCTGGCAGACCTGCTCAAGCCGCTGGAAAAGCCACTGGTCATAGGCGAGCACCAGCCCACGGTGATCATGGTGGCGGGCGTGAACGGCGCGGGCAAGACTACGTCGATAGGCAAGCTCACCAAGCATCTGGCCGACCATGGCGAGACGGTGCTGCTGGCCGCGGCCGACACCTTCCGCGCGGCAGCGCGCGAGCAGCTGGGCGTATGGGCCACGCGCAACACCGTGGAAATCATCAGCCAGGAGGGCGGCGACCCCGCCGCCGTGAGTTTTGACGCCGTCACAGCCGGCCGCGCGCGCGGCAAGGACGTGGTGCTGGTGGACACCGCCGGGCGCCTGCCCACACAGCTGCACCTGATGGAGGAGCTTAAAAAAATCCGCCGCGTGGTCACCAAGGCCGAGGCCAGCGCCCCGCACGAGGTGCTGTTGGTAATCGACGGGAACACCGGCCAGAACGCCCTGACCCAGGTGCGCACCTTTGACGACGCACTGCAACTCACCGGCCTGATCGTCACCAAACTGGATGGCACGGCCAAGGGCGGCGTACTCGCGGCCATCGCCCAGGAGCGGCCGGTGCCGGTCTATTTCATCGGCGTGGGCGAGAAGGTGGAAGACCTGGAAACCTTCAACGCACGCGAGTTTGCGCAGGCGCTGCTGGCCTGACTCACCCGTCCACCTGCTGCGCCACCCAGCCTGCGTAGTCGGCCTCGGCCTCTACGGTGTGGGTCAGCAGCTGCGGCACCTGATACGGGTGCTGCGCGCGCAGCCAGTCGCACAGCGCGCCTGCCGCGGCGGGCAGGGTCTTGCACACCAGGCGCCATTCGGCGTCCTCCTGCTGGGCGCCCTGCCAGACATAGTGCGAGGCGATGGCCTCGACCTGCACGCAGGCCGCCAGGCGCGAGCGCACCGCGCCGGCCGCCAGGCGCTGCGCATCGGCCGCGCTGGCCACGGTGGTGGTCACGACGGCAAGCGGGTGTGCGGCGCCTGGCATGGGTTCACCGGCTTATTTCTTGACCAGGTAGCAGCTGCTCTTGGCCAGCGGCTGGAAGGCCTTTTCGCCGGCAATGGTGTCCAGCACCTTGTAGTAGTCCCATGGGCCCTTGGACTCCTTGGGCGACTTGACCTGCACCAGGAACATGTCGTGCACCATGCGGCCGTCTTCGCGCACATAGCCGTTTTGCGAGAAGACGTCGTTGATCTTCATCTTCTTCATCTGGCTGGCGACGGCCAGGCCATTGTCGGTCTGGGCCTGCTCCACGGCCTTCAGGTAGGTGGTCACGGCCGAGTAGATGCTGGCCTGGTTCATGGAGGGCATTTTCTTCATGCGCGCCTGGTATTTCTGTGCCCAGGCGCGCGACTCGTCGTTGCGATCCCAGTAATACGCCGTGGCAAACACCAGGCCCTGGCCCTGCTCCAGCCCCAGGCCATGGACGTCGTTGATATACATCAGCTGCGGCACGATGGTGGTCGTCTTGTTCATGCCGAACTCGCGCGCGCCCTTGATGGTGTTGATGGAATCGTTCGTGGCATTGGCCAGGGCCACCACCTGGGCCTTCGATGCCTGGGCCTGCATCAGGAAGGACGAAAAATCACCCGCATTGAACGGGTGGTAGACCGTGCCCAGCACGCGGCCCCCGCCCTCCTTGACGAAGTTGGTGATGATCTCCGAGGTCACCTTGCCGTAGGAATAGTCCACGGCAATGATGAACCAGTCCTTCTTGCCCTGCTTGAGCACCGCGTCCACGGCGGCGCTGGCAATCGAGTACGAATCCACCGTGTAGTGGATCGCCGTGGGGGCGCAAAACTCGTTCGTCAGCGCGTTCGACAGGGCTCCCGTGGCAATGGCGATCTTGTTGCGCTCCTTGGCCAGAACGTTCACGGCCGAGGCGATGGCCGAGTTGTTCAGGTCGATGATCATGTCCACGCCCTCGGCGTCCCACCACTGGCGCGCCTTGGCGCCGCCGATGTCGGCCTTGTTCTGGTGATCGGCAAACACCACCTCCACCGGCTTGCCGAGCACCTTGGCGCCAAAGTCCTCCACGGCCATCCGCGCGGCCTCCACCGAACCGCGGCCGCCCGAGTCGGAGTACTGGCCCGACATGTCGCTCAGCACGCCAATCCTGACCCTGTCGTCGGAAATACCAGCAGCATTTGCGCTAAATACCGTCAAAGCACAGGTAGTTGCTGCGGTTACAGCAATGTTTTTTGAAACCATCCAGGTCTCCTTTGTTGTCGTTTGCAATGGCCAGGCAAGGTTTCAGGCGCCCTCTGGCGTCAGAATCTGCCGCCCCACGGCCTTGCCCTCCTCCAGCGCCAGCAGCGCCGTGAAGGCCTTGCTGAAATGCATGCAGGTGGTGGGTACGCTCTGCAGCTGCTTGTCCTTGACCAGTTGCATCAGCTCCTGCAGCTCGCGCAGGTTGCCCACGTAGGTGCCCTGGTAGGTGATGGCGCGCAGGGCCATCGATGGCGTGGGCAGGTCGATATGACCGCCAAACAGGCCGATCTGTACCAGCTGCCCCCCCTTGGTCAGCATGTCGATGCCGGCCTGCACCGTCTGGCTGGAGCCCACACAGTCGATGACGGCCCAGACGGCGCCACCGGCGGCCTGGCGCACCTGGGCCAGATAGCCGTCCTGCCGGGGGTTGAACACGGCCAGGGCGCCGGCCTGCATGGCTGCGGCATGCTTGGTCTCGTCGGGCTCGATAACGATCACGCCGGCACTGCCCATGGCCTTGGCAAGGCCGATGGCCATCAAGCCCAGGCCGCCAGCGCCAATGAGGACGAGCTTTTCATCGCGCAGCACCTGGGGCGGGATTTTCTTCAACGCGCTGTAGGTGGTCAGGCCCGAGCACGCATAGGGCGCGGCCTGCACCGGCGGGATGTCGCCAATGTCCACCAGGTAGCGCGCGTGCGACACCAGCACATGGTCGGCATAGCCGCCGGGCTGGAACACGCCCATGGACTTGCCGGCCAGGCACAGGTTTTCGTCGCCACGCTTGCATACGCTGCACTCGCCGCAGCCATGCCAGGGGAAGACCACGTAGCGCTTGCCGACGGTGACCCCCTGCACGGCGTCGCCCACGGCGATGACCTCGCCGGCGATCTCGTGGCCCATGGTCAGCGGCAGCTTCAGGCCACGGTCGGCCATGGACAGCTTCTTGCCATGGCCCAGGTCGTAGGAGCCATGCCAGATGTGCAGGTCGGAATGGCACACACCCGCGGCCTCGATGCGCACCAGCACCTGGTCGCCCACCGGCCGGGGCGTGGCACGCTCGCTCTTGACCAAGGGCTGGCCGCACTCGATCACGTCATAGCTGATCATCTTGTCTCCTTTGGTTGTCATAAGGGGTTAACGGCACAGTTTATGGCCGTGAAAGCAGGTTGCACCGCCACCAGTCACGTCCGCGACACGGGACATTCCCCCATGACAAGCGACGCGAGATCTTTCCCATACAGGCCGTGGAACTTTGGCTTTAGCACTCGATCACAGAGAGTGCTAACATGAACCCCATGCAAGAAAGGACTTCTGATATGGCTCTCCAGTCTGCATCCGCCGTGACGACCCTGGCACCCGCGAACCCGTGGGCGCTGGTGCCACCGCTGGGCAATCTGGATGCGTATATCTCCGCCGTCAACCGCCTGCCGCTGTTGACGCTCGAAGAAGAGCAGCGCTTTGCACGCCAGCTCAAGGACGACAACGATGTCGAGGCTGCCGGGCGCCTGGTGATGTCGCACCTGCGGCTGGTGGTATCTATCTCGCGCCAGTACCTGGGCTATGGCCTGCCGCATGGCGACCTGATCCAGGAGGGCAACGTGGGCCTGATGAAGGCCGTCAAGCGCTTCGACCCCGACCAGGGCGTGCGCCTGGTGAGCTACGCCATGCACTGGATCAAGGCCGAGATCCACGAGTACATCCTGAAGAACTGGCGCATGGTCAAGGTGGCGACCACCAAGGCCCAGCGCAAGCTGTTCTTCAACCTGCGCTCCATGAAGCATGGCTTCAAGGCCGACGCCATTGACGCCGACACGCACCGCGAGACCCTGTCCGAGCACGAGATTGATCTGGTGGCCGAGCAGCTCAACGTCAAGCGCGAAGAGGTGATCGAGATGGAAACGCGCATGGCCGGCGGCGATGTGCTGCTCGATCCCGCACCCAGTGACGACGGCGAGCAGGCCTTCGGCCCCATTGCCTACCTGGCCGACGCGGCCCATGAACCCACGGCCATGATCGAGTCGCGCCAGCGCGACCAGCTGGCCACCGACGGCATTGCCACTGCGCTTGCAAGCCTGGACGCGCGCAGCCGCCGCATCGTCGAGCAGCGCTGGCTGCAGGTGAACGACGATGGCTCTGGCGGCATGACGCTGCACGAACTGGCCGCCGAATACGGCGTGAGCGCCGAGCGCATCCGCCAGATCGAGGTGGCGGCGATGAAGAAGATGAAGCAGGCGCTGGTCGAATACGCCTGAGCAACTTGCCGCCACGGCAGATAATCCAGGCGCGCGGCCCACACGGGCCGCGCGCTTTTTTTGTTCCAAGAGTATTCCCATGTTTCGCTACTACTCCACCCGCCGCAACCTGCTGGCACTGGCTCTGGCGACGGTCTGCGGCTCCGCCGGGGCCGCCGACAAGGGCGCTGCGCCGGAAATGCCCTCCTGGCCTACCAAGCCCCTGCGCATCGTCGTGGGCTTTCCGCCGGGCTCCTCCCCCGACCTGACGGCGCGCAGCTTTGCCGAACCGCTGGCCCAGGCCCTGGGCCAGCCGCTGATCGTGGAGAACAAGGTGGGCGCGGGCGGCAACATAGCTGCGGACGCCGTGGCCAGGGCGCGCGATGGCCACACCATAGGCCTGTTCATCAACGGCAACCTGACGATTGCCAGGCTGCTCAACCCGCGCCTGCCCTACGACCCCGACAAGGATCTGGCGCCGCTGTCGCTGGTTGGCGTGTCGCCGCTGGTGCTGGCGGCGCCCGTGGGCCTGGGGGATGCGACCAGCGACGCGCGCGCGTTCCTGCAGGCCGCGCGCCAGGCCGGCAACCGCTGGAGCTATGGCACGCCGGGCGTGGGCACGGTGGGCCATCTGGGCACCGAGCTGCTCAAGGCGCGCACCGGCATGGCGCCGGTGCATATCCCCTACCCCGGCTACCCGCAGGTGGCGACCGCCATGCTGGGCGGTCAGTTGCAGATGGCACTGCTGCCACCGGCCCTGGCGCAGGCCCAGGAGCGCGCCGGCAAGCTGCGCCTGCTGGGCGTGACCTCGGCCGGGCGCAGCGCGCTGGTGCCCCATGTGCCCAGCCTGGCCGAGGCCGGGGTGCGCGACTTTCAGCTGGAAATCTGGAACGCCTTTGCCGCTCCGGCCGCCATGCCGGCGCCGGTGCGCGCACGGCTGTCCGCCTTGATCAGCGAGATCGCGCGCAGCCCCGAGGTGCGGGCCAAGCTGTTCCAGCAGGGCTGGCAGGCCGTGGGTTCATCCAGCGAAGGGCTGGCCAACCGCATGCGTGCCGACACGGCCGCCATGGGCCGCGTGATCCGCGAGCAGGCCATCCGGGCGGAATAGGCGCGGGTCAGCGCCCTTCATCGAGCAGCGCGCGCACGTCCGCGGCCAGGCTTTGCGCACCTGCGCCGTAGCGGTGGTAGACACGCAAGCGGCCCTTGGTGTCGTAGACATAGCTGCCAGCCGAATGGTCCATGGTGTAGCTCGTCGGTGTCTGGCCATCCACGCGCTTGAAGTAGATCTTGAAGTCCTTGGCCACGGCCACCAGCTGCTCGGGCGTGCCACGCAGGGCGATGAAGCTGGGGTCGAAACTGGCCATGTAACCCTTGAGCATCTCGGGCGTGTCGCGCTCGGGATCGACGGTGACGAAGATGCCCTGCAGCTTGTCGCCGTCGGCGCCCAGCGAGCGCTTGACCTCGGCGAGCTCCGACATCGAGGTCGGGCACACATCCGGACATTGGGTGTAGCCAAAGAACACCACCACCACCTTGCCGGCAAAGTCCTTGATGCTGCGCTCCTTGCCGAACTGATCGGTCAGCGGCAGGTCGCGCCCGTACTCGGCGCCCGTCAGATCCACGCCCTGGAACTTGGGGCCCTTTGGAGAACAAGCAGAAAAAATGCCTGCGGCGCCCACCCATAAAGCGCCGATAGCTATCTTTTTAAGAGTATTACGTTTCAACATGGTTGGAAATCAAAACACATAGTGATCCACCAGCAGCGCTGCAAACAGCAGGCTCAGGTGGACCAGGGAGAAGCGGAAGGTCTTGCGCGCCAGCGCATCCGAATAGTCGCGCCACAGCCAGTAGCCGTACAGGCAAAAGCCCGTGCCCAGCAGCACGGCGGCGGCCAGGTAGATCCAGGAGCTCATGCCATAGACAAAGGGCATGAGGCAGCCGGCAAACAGGATCAGCGTGTACAAGAACACCTGCAGCCGCGTGTATTCGCTGCCATGCGTGACCGGCAGCATGGGCAGGCCGGACTTGCGGTAGTCCTCCACGCGGTACAGGGCCAGGGCCCAGAAATGCGGCGGCGTCCATAGAAAGATGATCAGGAACAGGATCAGCGCCTCGGCGCCCACATCCCCCGTCATGGCGGCCCAGCCCAGCACCGGCGGCATGGCGCCCGAGGCGCCGCCGATGACGATGTTCTGCGGCGTGCGCGGCTTCAGGATCACGGTGTAGACCACCGCGTAGCCGACAAAGGTGGCAAAGGTGAGCCACATGGTCAGCGCATTCACCCACCAGTACAGCAGCGCCGAGCCGGCCGTGCACAACAGGGCCGAGAACGCCAGCGCCTGCCGGTTGGACAGCTCGCCCCTGGCCGTGGGGCGCCAGGCGGTGCGTTTCATCCGGGCGTCGATATGCCGCTCCACCAGGCAGTTGAAGGCCGCGGCCGCTCCGGCCACGAGCCAGATGCCGGCGCTGGCGATGGCCATCAGCCCCCACTGCGCGCGGCTGGGCAGGCTGGGCACGGCTAGCACCATGCCGATGAAGGCGCAGAACACGATGAGCTGCACCACGCGCGGCTTGGTCAGCGCATAGAACTGCGCCAGGCGCGACGGCAGCGCCCCGGCACCGGCCATGCCGAATGGGCCGGCGGGCGCCGGCGCGGGGGATGGGGTGGGCGCCAGGCTCATGCAGAAACCCTCTTTGCGGCCGGCTGCCTTGCCTGCACATGGGCTGCCCTGGCCTCGGCCGTGGCGCTGCGGCTGGCAACCAGCGCCCAGGTCAGCACCACCACCAGCGCCGCCGCCCCGCCCGTATGCAGCACCGCCGCCACCAGCGGCCAGTCCAGGATCACGTTGGACAGGCCGGTGAGCAACTGCAGCGCTCCCAGGCCCGCCAGCCAGCGCGCCTGGTCGCGCAGCAATTGCGCGCGCAGCAGACGCCACACCAGGAGCGCCAGCACCAGCAGCACGCCATAGGCCGCCAGGCGGTGCACGTAGTGGATGGCGGTCAGGGCGGCAAAGCCGATCAGGCTGCCGTCCTGCAGATGGCCCAGTTCGCGCCAGATCTGGAAGCCCTCGCTGAAGGCCATCTCGGGCCACCAGCTGCCCTGGCACTGCGGAAAGGTGGTGCAGGCCAGCACCGCATAGTTGGTACTGACCCAGCCGCCAAGCACGCTTTGCAGCGCCACCAGCGCCATCGCGCCAGCCAGCAACCAGCGCAGGCCGCCTGGCAGCGCCACGGGGGCCACGCCCTTGGTGTGCTGCGTCTGGCGCACGGCCTGCAGGCACAGCAGGGCCAGCAGCACCAGACCGCCAATCAGGTGCAGCGTGACGATGGCCGGAAACAGCTTCATGGTCACGGTGAGCGCGCCAAACGCCCCCTGCAGACACACCCAGACCAGCGTCGCCGTGGGCCACCAGGGACTGAGCACGCGGTTGGCGCCGCGCTGGCGCCAGGCGCCCACGGTGAGCGCAATGATGAGCACGCCCACGCCGGTGGCCAGGTAGCGGTGGATCATCTCCACCCAGGCCTTGCCATGCGTGACCGGGCCGGTGGGCATGGCCTGCTGTGCGGCGGAGATCTCGGTATGCGCGCCCACCGGGCTGGCGCTGCCGTAGCAGCCCGGCCAGTCGGGGCAGCCCAGGCCCGAATCCGTCAAGCGCGTGAAGGCGCCGAACATGACCAGGTCAAAGGTCAGGAACAGCGTCAGAACCGTGAGCGCCTGCAGGCGCCGCACCGGCGTGCTGCCGCGGCTCCTCCACCACACCCAGGTCAGGGGGCCGAGCGCGATCACCAGGCCCAGGGCCATGACCTCGAGCATCGGCGCCAGATCGTAGAGCGCTTGCGTATTGTTCATGGTTGCTCCTTGGCACGGCCGGGCTGATCCCACGACGCGGAGGCGCGCAGCAGGCGCTCCAGGTCACGCCTGGCCTGGGTCGCGCCGGCGCCATCCATGCGCGCCGGAAAGCGCATCATCCATTGGCCCTGGGGATCGACCACATACAGGTGCTCGGACAGCCCATGGCCCGCCTGCGGCGCCAGCCACTGCGCCAGCATGGCGCCATCGGCGCGCAGTACCGTCGCCTGCTCCAGCGCCGGGGCGATGTCCGCGGGCAGCGCGGCATCGTCGGTGACCAGCCAGACCCAGTCCAGACGCTCCTTTTCGCGGCCCATGGCCTCGCGCATCTGACGCTGCAGGTACAGGTTGTTGCGGCAGTCTGCGTCGCAGGCGGCAGCGCCCACGCTGACCAGCAACCACTGGTCGCGCAGTTCGCCCAGTTTGCGCGGCTGGCCATCGAGCGCCACCACCAGGGCCTCGGCCGGCATGGGGCGCTGGGGTTCGACCAGCTCGCCAAAGTTGCGCCGTCCTTCCGGGCGGATCACGTAGTAGGTGAAATACGAGGCAATCACCGGCGCGGCGCACACCAGCAACACACCCAGCAACTGCCAGCGCCCTATGCGGCGCGCGCGCTGCGGCCGCTGCCCCGTGGGCTCAGGCGTCTGACTTGCCGCCAAGGGAGGGTAAACGTCGGACAAATTGGAACCAGACATAAAGAATGAACACCAGGCCGGAAAGCCCGAACCATTGAAACGCGTAGCCGTAATGCTTGTCGACACCGCTGTCGGCAGGCGCCCAGTCGCGCTGCAGCCCATCACTGGCGCCGCCAGTCTGCACCACCACCAGGGGCAGCAGCGGCAGGCCGGTCTCCGCGCCATAGGCAGCCAAGGCCAGATTTTGCCGGATGCGCGAAGCCCCCTCGCCCTCGCCGGCCGGAGCAAACTCATACAGCCGCGCAACTGCGGCGGCCACATGACCATGAATCTGCACATTGCCGGCAGGTGTGACAACGTCGGGCAGACGGGTACGCTCCTGAAAATCGCGCGGCGCCCAGCCGCGCTGCACCAGTACCACGCCTTGTTCGCCCGGCAGGCGCAGCGGCGTCAGCACCCAGAAACCCGGCCGCCCCTGCATCTGGCGGTTGTCCAGAAACACCGTGGCCTGAGGCACCCACTGCCCTTGCAGTTGCACGTTGCGCTGCAGCAAGGCAGCCACGCCACCGACCCGGGCCCGCTCCAGGTCGCGGCCCACCAATACCGGCATTTGCTCGCGCGCGACCAGCATGGCCTGCAAGGCCTGCTTCTGCGCGGCACGCGATAACTGCCAGGCCCCGAGCGTGGCCGTCACCGCCATCGCCACCAGCGCAGCCAGCGTGAGCAGCCAGAAGCGCCAACCGAAACGAGCCTGTGCGGGACTGATAATGGGATCCATGAAAATTTTGGTGGCCTTGGCGTTTCTCGCCATCATCGCAAGCCTGGGATCGGCGCTGTTTTTCATGATGCGCGGAGATGGCAACGACCGCCAGCGCAGCAAACACATGGCGCGCGCGCTGGCGCTGCGCGTGGGCCTGTCGATTGTGCTGTTTTTATGCCTGCTGCTGGCGTGGAAGCTGGGCTACATCCAGCCCACGGGTTTGCCAGCGGTCATGCGCTGAAGCAAAAAAGCGCCCTGAGGCGCTTTTTTTGCGGCGCTTGCATGGCTCACATCCAGTACACCAATATGTACAGCCCGAGCCAGACCACGTCCACGAAATGCCAGTACCAGGCGGCACCCTCGAAACCGAAATGCCGCTCGGCCGTGAAATGTCCGTTTTGCAGGCGCAGCGTGATGAAGAACAGCATCAACATGCCCACGAACACGTGAAAGCCATGAAAGCCGGTGAGCATGAAAAAGGTGGAGCCGTAAATGCCCGAGCTGAGCTTGAGGTTGAGGTCGGTATAGAGGTGGAAGTACTCATACGCCTGCACACACAGGAAGGTAAATCCCAGCAGCACGGTGATCCACATGAAGCCTATGGCCTTGCTGCGCTGATCCTCGCGCAAGGCGTGGTGGGCGATGGTCAGTGTCACGCCAGAGCTCAGCAGCAGGGCCGTATTGATGGTCGGCAGCCAGAACGGCCCCACGGTCTGGAAAGGATCCACCACGTTGGCCGGCGAGGCCGTGGCGCCGGCCACCACGCTGGGCCAGGCGGCCTTGAAGTCCGGCCACAGCAGGGCATTTTCCAGGCTGCCCAGTGCCGGCACCGAGTGCGCACGCGCCCACCAGAGCGCCGTGAAGAAGGCGCCGAAGAACATCACCTCGGAGAAGATGAACCAGCTCATGCTCCAGCGAAAGGACACATCGACCTTGCGCCCGTACAGGCCGGACTCGCTTTCATGCGCCGCCTCGCGGAACCACCGGAACAACACGGCCAGCCACCAGAGCAACCCCGCCGCAAACGAATACTTGCCCCAGTCGTGGCCGTTGATCCACATGGCGGCGCCCAGGATGACAAAGAACAGCCCCACCGCGACCAGCACCGGATGGCTGGACTGCGCGGGAACATAGTAGTACGGCGGCTTGGCGCCCTGGATCGATGCACTCATGTCAGCTCCTCTGTCTCCGGTTTATCCAACTTCTGTCGTTGCGGATGGCGCGGTCAAACCAGCCAGTTGACCAATGCCATGAGCAGCAGCACCAGCAGAACCAGGGCCAGCAGCCCCATGCCCAATACCTGCAGTGGCCGCAGCGATTCCTGATCCTGGCGATGCCGATCGGCATTGCGCACCCCGAACAAGGCCCAGGCAATGGTGCGCATGGTGCGCCACAGAGATGCGCTGGGGCGCGCCGGCGGACGATCTCCTGCTTCCGTCATGACGCCCCAGCCCCTGGTGTCTGCACTGCCCCGGCCGTCGATTGCGGCGCCGACGGAATCTTGCCGCCCACTTCAAAGAAGGTGTAGGACAGCGTGATCGTCGTCACATCCTTGGGCAGGCGCGGGTCGATCACAAACACCACCGGCCATTCCTTCTTCTCGCCGGGGTCGAGCGTGTACTGGCTGAAGCAAAAGCATTCGAGCTTATTGAAATGCGGCGCGGCCTGGCGTGGCGCGTAGCTGGGAATGGCCTGAGCCGACATGCGCCTGTCCTGCACGTTCTCGAACTCGTAGAGCACGGTCGCCATCTCGCCGGGGTGCACCTGCATGCTGCGCTTGGCCGGCTTGAACTGCCAGGGGCCGCGGGCATTGGCATCGAACTCGACGGTGATGGTGCGGGTGGTGTCCACCTGAGTGTTCTTCACCAGCGCACGTGCCTCGTCCGCGGCGACACCATTGCCGGGGACCTGGCGCTCGGTGAGCGAGAGGATGTTCACGCCCGTGGCCTCGCAGATCGCCTTGTAGGCGGGAATCAGCAGATAGCCAAAGGCGAACATGCCCAGGGTCACGACCAGCAGCTTGCCGAGCATCCTGAGGTTGTCGCTGCGCCGTGCCATGCCTGCCTCCGCCGTCAATGGCCCAGCACGAAATACCGCTGGACAATGAAGCCGACAAACAATGCCAGCGCCACCGCAGCCAGCATCAGCCCGAGCCGGGCATTGCGCTTGCGTTGCTCTTGTGACGTCATCTCGCTACTGCTCCTGTCGGCCCGCGCTCAGCCAATCACCCGGGTCGCCGTGGCGTCCAGCTTGGGCGGCTCCTCAAAGGTATGGAACGGCGCCGGCGAAGGCACTTCCCACTCCAGGCCCTCGGCGCCCTCCCAGGGCCGCTGCGGCGCCTTGTCGCCCTTGCCGCGCAGCATGGGCAGCACCACGGCGAAGAAAAAATACACCTGTGCGGCACCGAAGAAGAAGCCGCCGATGGAGGCAATCATGTTGAAGTCGGCAAACTGCATCGGGTAGTCGGCATAGCGTCGCGGCATGCCTGCCAGCCCCAGAAAGTGCATGGGAAAGAAGGTGACGTTGAAAGAGATCATCGACCACCAGAAATGGATCTTGCCGCGCGTCTCGTTGTACATCACGCCGCACCATTTGGGCGACCAGTAGTAGTACGCGCCATAGATGGCGAACAGCGAACCGGCCACCAGCACATAGTGGAAATGGGCAATGATGTAGTAGGTGTCCTGGATCTGCGTGTCCACCGGCACCACGGCCGGAATCACGCCGGTGAAGCCCCCGATGGTGAACACGAAGATGAAGCCCACGGCCCACAGCATGGGCGTTTCAAACGTCATCGAGCCACGCCACATGGTCGCCGTCCAGTTGAACACCTTCACGCCCGTGGGGATGGCGATCAGCATGGTGCCGTACATGAAAAACAGCTGTCCGGTGACCGGCATGCCGGTGGTGAACATGTGGTGCGCCCAGACGATCATCGACAGCGTGGCGATGGCGGCAATGGCGTACACCATGGAGGTGTAGCCAAACAACTTCTTGCGCGCGAAGGTGGGCACGATCTGGCTGATCATGCCGAAGGCCGGCAGGATCATGATGTAGACCTCGGGGTGGCCAAAGAACCAGAAGATATGCTGGTACATCACCGGGTCGCCGCCGCCGGCCGGGTTGAAGAAACTGGTGCCGAAGTGGCGGTCGGTCAGCGTCATGGTGATGGCGCCGGCAAACACCGGCATCACGGCGATCAGCAGGTAGGCGGTGATCAGCCAGGCCCAGCAGAAGATGGGCATCTTCATCAGCGTCATGCCCGGCGCGCGCATGTTCAGGATGGTGACGATGATGTTGATGGCACCCATGATGGACGAGGCGCCCATGATGTGCAGCGCAAAAATGGCCGCGTCCAGCGACATGGGCATTTGCGCCGACAGTGGCGCATACAGCGTCCAGCCGCCGGCGGGTGCGCCACCGGCCATGAAGAACGATGCCGCCAGCATGATGCCCGCTGGTACCAGCAGCCAGAAGCTGAGGTTGTTCATGCGCGCAAACGCCATGTCCGAGGCGCCGATCTGCAGCGGGATCATCCAGTTCGCAAAGCCCACGAAGGCCGGCATGATGGCGCCGAACACCATGATCAGACCGTGCATGGTGGTGAACTGGTTGAACATCTCCGGGTTCACGATCTGCAGGCCGGGCTGGAACAGCTCGGCGCGGATCAGCATCGCCAGCACGCCGCCGATCATCAGCATGGTGAACGAGAACAGCAGATACAGCGTGCCTATGTCCTTGTGGTTGGTGGCGTACACCCAGCGCCGCCAGCCCGTGGGCTGGTGGTGATGGTGGTCGTCATGGCCGGCGGCATGCCCATGGTTGTCCAAAACTGCGCTCATGGTCGAATCCTCAATACGTTGCGTTGGGCCTTGGGTCTCACTTGGCGCGCAGGGCCACGATCTCGGCGGGCTGCACCAGCTGGCCGGTCTTGTTCGACCAGGCGTTCTTGGTATAGGTGACCACGGCCGCCAGGTCGGTATCGCTCAAGGCGGCCCAGGAGGGCATGGCACCATTGCCGGCGCCCTTGAGCACAACCTGAATCTGCGGCGCATGGTTGGCGTTCTTGACGATGGCCGAGCCATCGAGCGCCTTGATGGGCCCGGCCCCCTTGCCGTTGGCCTGGTGGCAGGCCGCGCAGTTGGCGGCATAGACCTTGGCGCCCCGCGCCTGCAGATCTGCCAGCGCCCAGACCTTGTTCGGATCATCGCGCCTGGCGGCGGCCTTGTTTTGCTGATCCGCCACCCAGGCCGTGTACTCCACCTGCGGCAGCACCTTCACGTGGATCGGCATGTAGGCATGCTCCTTGCCGCACAGCTCCACGCACTGGCCGTAATAGTCGCCCACCTGCTCGGCGCGGAACCAGGTGTCGCGCACAAAGCCGGGGATGGCATCCTGCTTGACCCCAAAGGAGGGCACCATCCACGAATGGATCACGTCGTTGGCGGTGGTGATGATGCGCACCTTCTTGTTCACCGGGACCACCAGCGGGTTGTCCACCTTGAGCAGATAGTTGTCGCCCTGGGGTGTGCCGGCGCTGGACAGGGCGCGCTGCGATGAATCCAGGGTGGAGAGAAAGCCTATGCCCTCGCCCTCGCCAGTCAGGTAGTCGTAACCCCATTTCCATTGGTAGCCGGTGACCTTGATCGTCAGCTCGGCGTTGGTCGTGTCCTTCTGCGCCACGATGACCTTGGTGGCGGGCGCGGCCATGGCGATCACGATCAGGAAGGGAATCACCGTCCAGGTGATTTCGACAGCGGTGGATTCATGGAAATTCGCCGCCTTGGCACCACGTGATTTGCGGTGGTGCCAGATCGAATAGAACATGACGCCGAAGACGCCGATGAAGATGACCGTGCAGATGATCATCAGCATCCAGTGCAGCTCATGCTGCGCCTCGGCGATCTTTGTCACGGGTGGGTGCAGGTTCAGCTGGTTTACCGCCGGGCCGCCGGGCAGGTCTTGCACGGCATGGGCCAGCGTGCCCCAGGAGGCGAGCGCTACCAGCAACGGGGAGGCCAGCTTGTTGGAAATGCTTGTCATGGTTCTCTCTTGTCTTTCTAGCTCCGGTTGACCAATCCCCTGCGGCGTGCACTGTTGCCAGACGCTGCGCAAAGCCTTGCGACCACCTGCCACCCCTGCCGCATGGAACCTGCATTCGCCAGCGACGGGGCAGTGCACGACTGCCGCATTTTTTCAATCAGTCCAGACCACTTTCCAGGCAGCCTGTTGTCTCCACGATCCAGTGCACGGACTCTCTCGTTCGCTTTCAGCATGCCCAGCCAGCAAAGCACCCGCAATACGCGTTAGCCCCAGGGAAGCAGCGTGAAGAAGTGACGCACAAGAAAAGTTCTGACAACGCATGGCGCCCTCAGAACTTCAAAAGATGCGACAAGATGCACCTGGCAACACCCAGGCTTCACCACGTCAGGAGAGTTCCGACTCTGCAATCACAATTCATTCTAGCGCGCATTGATGGAGGTCATTGACGGCGCAAACAGCGCCGCAGAGCACTCAGCGCGTGGCTGAACGGCCCGCGTGCAGCATGGCGCGCATGTCCTGCAGCGATACGGCGCTGCTGCCCTCCACGCGCACGCGCGGCGCGGGTTTGAAGGCGTGGCCGTAGATGATCTCAAAGGTCAGGGCCAGCTGCCCGTCCGCGCCTGCGTCGGCCAGGCGCTGCGCCAAGGCCTGCTCCAGCCGCGCACGCCAGTTGCGCCCACGCAACGCCGTAAAGCGCTGCGGGTGCAGGTTGCGCCCCAGACCGCGCAGCTCCTGCAGCAGGCGCTGGGGCGTGGCAAAGGTCAAGGTGATGCGCTCCATGTCCATGATGGGCTCGGCAAAGCCGGCATGCACCAGCATGTCGCCCCAGTCGTGCATGTCGGTCAGCGCATGGCCGGGCGCGGGCCAGTCCAGCTCGGCATACAGGGCGCGCAGCTCGCGCAGCGTGTCCGGCCCCAGGCAGGAGAACATCAGGTAGCCGTCCACCGCCAGCGCCCGGTGCCATTGCGTCACCAGGGCCTGCGGATCCGCGGTCATGTGCAGCGCCATGTTGGACCACAACATCTGCACGCTGGCGGCTTCGGGCTGGCCAAAGCGCGGCGCGTTGGCGATCCAGCGCGCCGGGCTCCACCAGCGCCTGGCAAGGCGTTCGCGCGCCAGCGCCTCACCCTGGGGCGAAGAGGTTTCGTGGATCTGGCACGCGGCCTGTGCAAAGCGCTCGCTCACCAGCGCATGGCCCTGCATGCCACCGCGCAACGGATCCCAGTCGCACCAGGCGGTGGGCGCATTCACCATCCACTGCAGCCTGTCCTGCATGCGCCGCGCCACCTCCTCGTGCAGCCAGGGCGATTCGTCAGAGACCATGGCATGCCAGCGCGCGGCGGCAACCGGGTCTATGGTGGGCGGACGTTGTTCTGACATGGCGGGACGCAAATGGCGGCGAGTATATTGAGCCTATGCTTGACACGCGCCCCGCAGGGATATGGCGCCGGGGCCTGGCGACCCTGGCGGCCCTCGGCGCCCGGCTGCCCAGCCAATGCGCCGTCTGCCATGCCTGGCCGGCGCAACGCCTGTGCGCGGCCTGCTGCGCGCGCTTTGCGCCGCGGCTGGCGCGCTGCGCCACCTGCGCCTGCGTGGTGCATGGCGGCGTGGCGCAATGCGGGCAGTGCCTGCTGCACCCGCCGCCGCTGGACGCCTGCCTGGCCGCCGTGGACTACGGCTACCCGTGGTCACAGTTGCTGGCGCAATTCAAATTCCAGGACGATCCGGGCTGGGCCACGGCACTCGCCGCGCTGATGCGCCAGACGCCGGGTGCGCAAGAGCTGCTGGAGCAGGCCGATTGGGTGCTGCCCGTGCCGCTGGCGCCCGGGCGGCTGCGTCATCGCGGCTACAACCAGGCGCTGCTGCTGGCACGCCGGCTGGCCGGCGCGCATGTGCGGCCCGACCTGCTGCTGCGCACGCGCGAGGCCGAGGCACAAGCGCAGCTCACGCGCGCGCAGCGCCTGCGCAACCTGCGCGGTGCCTTTGTGCTCGAGCCGCTGCGCGCGCAGCAGCTGGCCGGTCGCCGCGTGCTGCTGGTGGACGACGTGATGACCACCGGCGCCACGCTGCACGCCGCCGCCGCGCCCCTGCGCGAGGCTGGCGTGGCGCATGTCGGCGCCCTGGTGCTGGCGCGCACGCCGTGACCACCGCAGCGCCCGCGGGACAGCGGCTGACGGTGACAATAGCGCCATGTTTCACATCGTCCTCGTCGAGCCCGAAATCCCGCCCAACACGGGCAACGTGATCCGCCTGGCGGCCAATACCGGCTGCACGCTGCACCTGGTGGAGCCGCTGGGGTTTTCGATGGAAGATCGGCTCATGCGCCGCGCCGGCCTGGACTATCACGAATACGCCAAGCTGCGCCTGCACAAGGGCTGGACGGCGCTGCTGCGCGAGATGCAGCCCGACCCGGCGCGCATGTTCGCCCTGACCACCCATGGCACGCGCCTGGTGCACGACACGGGCTTTCTGCCCGGCGACTGGTTCTTGTTTGGCGCCGAATCGCGCGGCCTGCCGCCCGAGTTGCGCGAGAGCTTTGCGCCCGCGCAACGCCTGCTCCTGCCCATGCTGGCCGGGCAGCGCAGCCTGAATCTGTCCAACGCCGTGGCGGTGACGGTGTTCGAGGCCTGGCGGCAGAACAGCTTTCTAGCGCCGCAGGCTTAAGAAATCAAACAGCGTCCAGCCAGTCGCAAATGCCCTGCCACTGCTCCACATCGCGCGCCACGCGCGTGCCGGCCACGTCGAACACCGACTGCCCCTGCGCCGCCAGCTGCACATAGTTTTGCGTGTTACGCAGATAGCCCAGCACCGGCAGGCCCAGGCTGTCCACAAAGTTGCGCAGCTTTTCGGCGACGATGGTGCGCGGATCGACGCGCATGCCGACGATGGCCACGCGCTCCAGCCCGCCGGGGCGCTGGGCCGCCAGCTCGTCCAGGTACTGGCCGGTGGCGTAGATGTCGAACAGGCTGGGCTGCAGCGGCACGATGATGCGGTCGGCCAGCTTCAGCGCGTCCTTCAGGCGCCAGCCGCCCAGGCCGGCCGGCGTGTCCAGCACGGCATGGGTGGCCTGCTTCGGCGGAGCGCTGATCCAGTCGGCATCCACCTCCCAGGCCCCAATGGGCCGAGCCGTGGCCGGGCGCTGCTGCAGCCACAGGCGCGCGGACTGCTGGCGATCGGCATCGCCCAGCACCACCGTATGGCCGCGGCTGGCAAAGTAACCCGCGATGTTGGTGGACAGCGTGGACTTGCCCACGCCTCCCTTGGGACTGGCTACAGCAATGACTGGCATCTGAAATCCCTCTCTGGTTTGAATAAAACAAGCCTCTAGCGCCCATCCATAAAACGCATATAGCTATTAATTTAGAAGCATTACTGGTGCTGCGTACCACGCTTGACGAAGAACAGCCCGGCGCCCACCAGCATCAACAGGCCGCCAAACACGCGGTTTTGCGCACGCATGGCGCTGGCGTTCTGCATCCAGCGGCGCAGCACGCTGGCGCTGGCGGCATAGCCGTTCATCACGATCAGATCCACCGACACCAGGGTCAGGGCCATCACTAGCAGCTGGCTCCAGAGCGGGCGCGCTTCACTCATGAACTGCGGCAGCACCGCCACCATGAACAAAATGCCCTTGGGGTTGGTGGCGTTCGTCAGCGCACCGGTGAGCACACGCCGGCGCCAGCTCGCCGGCGCGGCCAGCAGGTCGCCGCCCAGCGTGCCGGCCGAGCCCGCGCGCCACTGGCTGAAACCCAGGTAGATAAGGTAGCAGGCGCCCAGCACCTTGACCACGGTGAAGGCCAGCTCGGAGGCAATCAGCAGCGAACCCACCCCGGCGCCCGCGACGATGAGGATGAACAGCAGGCCCAGCTCCAGCCCCAGGATGGTGGCGCCCGTCTTGCGCACGCCGTAGGACAGGCCATGGCTCATGGACAGCACGGCACCCGAGCCCGGCGAAATGGCGATCACCCACGACGCCGCAAAAAAAGCCATCCAGGTGTGCCAGTCCATATCACGTCGTGCTGGGAAAAGTGTTGCAAGGGAGAACGCATTTTATCGGCCGCGCAGCTGCTGGCCACGGGCCTGGCTTTGATGCTGCATGATGGTGCCCGGTTGCCGTTGACCACCGATACGCGGCGCGCCCGAGACGCCGTTGCCCCCCTCTCATTCGCGAGGTATCCCATGAACCGCCGAATCATTGTGCTCTCGCTGCTGCTGTCACCCCTGGCTCATGCCCAGCCGGAACGCCTGGTTCCCTCAAGCCCGGTGGATAGCGTAGTGCTGTACGTCATTCCCACCGATGGAATTCCGGAGCAGGTTGCGGCCACCGTCGCCCGGACATTGACGGAAGACACCGGCATGTGGGTCAAGTCCGCGCTCCAGGTGCCTTCGGGTGTGACCGAGCCATTCGCTGGCACGAACCAGTACCCCGCCGAAGACTACCTGCCACTTGGCGCCACCTTCGCGAAGCGGCTGCCAGACGCGGGGCCAAGAACGTATTTCATCGTGCTCACGGACAAGGACATCAACTCACGCTCCCGCAACTTCCGGTTCCAGTACTCGATGCACAGTCCCATGGCGCGCACCTCGGTGCTGTCCGTCGCCAGGCTGCTCTTCACCAGGGACGGCAATCCGGCCCCGGGGGATGTCATCAGGCTGCGCATACAGAAAATGCTGATGCGCATCGTTGGCGAAATGAAGTTTGGCTGGCAGCGGACGACGGATCCCGCCGACCTCATGTACTCACCGATCATGTCCATCGACGACATCGACCGTATGAGCCTCACCCACACGGCACAAACGCGTGGCATCCCCCGCTATGATTTCCAACCTTCCGCAACCGAGCCCCCTCGGCCCCTGCCAAACCACATCTGAAGCATAGAGGCCAACAGCCGCCACTTGCCACTCTGGCCGAGCGCCAGCCTGCGCAATCAAGGGCACCCCGGACTGTCAGAATTCCGCCCTTGGCTTTCAGTTTTCGCTTCCCCCACCATGGCCCAAGCCCCCGTCTGGCTCACCTACGGATTCACCTACCTGGCCGCGGCCGTGATTGCCGTGCCCATCGCCCGCGCGCTCGGCCTGGGCGCCATCATCGGCTACCTGGCGGCGGGCATTGCCATAGGGCCCTGGGGCCTGGCCCTGGTGAGCAATGTGCAGGACATACTGCACTTTGCCGAGTTTGGTGTGGTGCTGATGTTGTTTCTGGTCGGCCTGGAGCTGCAGCCCAGCCGGCTGTGGAGCCTGCGCCGGCCCATCCTCGGCCTGGGCATGGCGCAGATGGCCGGCTGCGCGCTACTGCTGTGGGGCTGCGCCTGGGCCCTGGGCCTGCCCTGGCGCGTGGCACTGGTGGGGGCGCTGGGGCTGGCGCTGTCATCTACGGCGATCGCGCTGCAGGTGCTGAACGAGCGCAACCTGCTGCGCACCGACAGCGGGCAGAAGGCGTTCTCCATCCTGCTGTTCCAGGACGTGGCGGCGATCCCCATCCTGGCCCTGCTGCCGCTATTGGGCGTGGCGGCGCGGGCCGAGGCGCTGCAGCCGCATGCGCCGCTGGACCTGCTGCCCGAGGCGCTGAAGATCATCGCCGTGGTGGCCGCCATCGTGTTTGGCGGGCGCTGGGTGCTGCGGCCGCTCTTGCGCTGGATTGCAAAAAGCAAGACGCCCGAGATCTTCACCGCCGCCTCGCTGTTCCTGGTGGTGGGCATTGCCATGCTGATGCTGACCGTGGGCCTGTCGATGGCCCTGGGCGCCTTTCTGGCCGGCGTGCTGCTGGCCGACAGTGAGTACCGGCGCGAGCTGGAGACCGACATCGAGCCCTTCAAGGGCCTGCTGCTGGGTCTGTTCTTCATTGCCGTGGGCATGAGCATCGATTTTGGCGTGATCGCGCACCACCCCTTCGCCATGCTGGGCCTGCTGCTGGGCTTTCTGGCCATCAAGGCGGCGGTGATCTGGCTGCTGGCACGCGTGACCGCCATGGCCTACCAGGAGCGCCCGCTGTTCACGCTGCTGCTGGCCCAGGGCGGCGAGTTCGCCTTCGTGGTGTTCCAGTCCGGCGCCACGTTCGGCGCCATTGCGCCGGACCACGCCTCGCTGCTGATAGGCGCGGTGGCGCTGTCCATGCTGATGGGCCCGTTGCTGCTGGTGTGGCTTGACCGCGTGCTGCTGCAGCGCCACGCCACGCTCCAAAGCGCGCCGCAGGCCCAGGAGATTTCCGAGCCGCAGAGCGCGCCGGTGATCATTGTGGGCTTCGGGCGCTACGGCCAGATCGTGGCGCGCATGATGCTGGCCCAGGGCGTGCCGGCCACGGTGCTGGACCACAGCGTGGAGATGCTGGAGGTGGCCCACACCTTTGGCTACCGCGTGTTCTACGGCGACGCGACGCGCGTGAACCTGCTGCGCATGGCGGGTGCGCAGCAGGCCCGCATCCTGGTGGTGGCGGTGGATGCGCCGGAGCAGTCCCTCAAGATCGTGCAGCTGGCGAAAAAGCATTTCCCGCACCTGCACATCGTGGCCCGCGCGCGCGACGTGACGCATTGGCACGCGCTGCGCGACCTGGGCGTGCAGCATGTGGAGCGCGAGCTGTTCGAGTCCAGCCTGCGCACGGCGCGCACGGTGCTGGAGCTCACCGGCCTGTCGCAGGCCGACGCCGACGCCCTGGCCGAGCGCTTTCGCGCCCACAACATCGCCCTGTCCGAGCGCATGTACGAGCACCACAACGACCGCGAGGCCATGATCGCCGTCGCCAGGCAGGGGCGCCAGCAGCTGGTGGAGCAGCTGGCCAAGGAGCGCCAGGAGCGCATGGCCGCGGCCGAGGCCGGCAGCGGGCTGACGCCGGACAAGCCGCAGCCCGGCAAATCTTCATAAGAAAAACGGCTGTAGCGCCCATTAGACGTGCGCTATAAGCTCTTATATTTATAGTGACATGATCAATCGACCGTGGCACCCGAATCCTTCACCACCTTGCCCCATTTGGCCGTCTCGGCCTTGATGAAGGCGGCGAACTGCTCGGGCGTCTCGGCCACCACGTCGCCGCCCTGCTCGGCGATCTTCTTCTTCACGTCGGGCTGGTTCAGCACCTTGACCAGGGCGGCATTGAGCCTGTCCAGCACGGGCTTCGGAGTTGCCGCGGGGGCGAACAGGCCGAACCAGGACATGGCCTCGTAGCCGGGCACGCCGGCCTCGGCGATGGTGGGTATGTCAGGCAGCTCGGGCGAGCGCTTGGCCGTGGTCACGGCGATGGGGCGCAGCTTGCCCGAGCGCACATGCTGGATGGCTGACGGCATGTTGTCGAACATGATGGCGATCTGCCCACCCAGCAGGTCGGTCATGGCCGGGGCGCTGCCCTTGTAGGGCACATGCAGCAGGTCGGTGCCGGTCATGCTCTTGAACAGCTCGCCCGACACATGGGGCGAGGCTCCGCTGCCCGGCGAGCCGTAGGTCACCTTGCCCGGGTTGGCCTTGGCGTAGGCGATCAGCTCCTTGACGGTCTTGTAGGGCTGGCTGGGGTGGGCCACCAGCAGATTCGGCACCGTGGCCACGCGCGAGATGGGCGCGAAGTCCTTCACCGGGTCAAAGGGCATCTTCTTGTACAGCGCCTGGTTGATGGCGTGCGTGCCCACCGTGCCCATGAACAGCGTGTAGCCGTCCGCCGGCGCCTTGGCCGCCAGCGAGGCGCCGATGTTGCCACCGGCGCCGGCGCGGTTGTCCACCACGAAGGGCTGGCCCAGCTCGGTGCCAAGGCCCTGGCCGACGATGCGCGCCAGGATGTCGGTGGTGCCGCCGGGGGCGAACGGCACGACGATGGTCACCGGCTTGGCCGGGTAGTTCTGCGCCTGCGCGCCCAGGGGCAAGGCGGCGGCGGCCAGGCCGGCCAGCAGGCTGCGGCGGGTGATGCGTATCGGGGTCATCCTGTGTCCTTTTTCTGTCGGCAATGGTCGGGCGTCAAACGCGTTCAAGGATCACGGCGATGCCCTGGCCCACGCCTATGCACATGGTGCACAGCGCGTATTTGCCGCCCAGCGTGTGCAGCTGGCTCACGGCGGTGGTCGCCAAGCGCGCGCCCGATGCACCCAGCGGGTGGCCCAGGGCGATGGCGCCGCCCCACTGGTTGACGCGCCGGTCGTCGTCGGCAAGATCCAGGTCGCGCAGCACGGCCAGGCCCTGGGCTGCAAAAGCCTCGTTGAGCTCGATCACGTCCATCTGCGCCAGGCTCAATCCGGTGAGCTCGAGCACCTTGCGCACGGCCGGCGCCGGGCCAAAGCCCATGATGCGTGGCGCCACGCCGGCCACGGCCATGCCGACCACGCGGGCGCGCGGCGTCAGGCCGTAGGCCTTGGCGGCCTCTTCGTTGGCCAGCAGCAGGGCGCAGGCGCCGTCGTTCACGCCAGATGCGTTGCCGGCCGTCACCGTGCCGTCAGGCCGCACCACGCCCTTGAGCTTGGCCAGCGCCTCCATGGTGGTGGCACGCGGGTGCTCGTCCTGGCTGACGATGATGGGGTCGCCCTTTTTCTGCGGGATGTGCACGGGCACGATCTCCTGCGCCAGGTGGCCGGCAGCAATCGCCGCGGCGGCCTTTTGCTGGCTGGCCAGGGCCATGCGGTCCTGGGCCTCGCGCTCAATCTGGAAGTCGTCGGCCACGTTCTCGGCCGTCTCGGGCATGGAATCGACGCCGTAGTGCTGCTTCATCAGCTTGTTGATGAAGCGCCAGCCAATCGTCGTGTCGTACACGGCGTTGCTGCGGCTGAAGGCGCTCTCGGCCTTGGGCATGACGAAGGGCGCGCGGCTCATGCTCTCCACGCCGCCGGCGATCATCAGCCGCGCCTCGCCCGCCTTGATGGCGCGCGCCGCCGTGCCCACGGCGTCCAGGCCCGAGCCGCACAGGCGGTTGATGGTGCCGCCAGGCACCGCAATCGGCAGGCCCGCCAGCAGGGCGGCCATGCGCGCCACGTTGCGGTTGTCCTCGCCGGCCTGGTTGGCGCAGCCGTAGAGCACGTCGTTCACCGCCTTCCAGTCCACGCCGGGGTTGCGCTCCATCAGCGCCTTGATGGGTATGGCCCCCAGGTCGTCGGTGCGCACGCCGGCAAGGGCGCCGCCGTAGCGGCCGAAGGGGGTGCGGATGGCGTCGCAGATAAAGGCTTGGGTCATGTTGTCTCCTGTGAGGTGATTTAAAAAAGAGAGCTGCTTGCGCTTATCCAGCAAGCGTTACAGCCATATTTAATGCTTATTGCCGTATCGGCAGGCCGACGATGCTTTCCAGCTCGGCATGCGTCAGGCCCGGCACGGTGTCGATCAGCCGCAGACCATCGGGTGTGCATTCCAGCGTGCATAAATCGGTGTAGATGCGCTTCACGCAGGCCAGGCCGGTGAGGGGGTAGCTGCACTCCTCAACCACCTTGCACTCGCCGGTCTTGGTGAGCAAATCCATCATCACCCAGGTGGCCTTGGCGCCCACGGCCAGGTCCATGGCGCCGCCCACGGCGGGGATGGCGCCCGGCTCGCCCGTGCTCCAGTTGGCCAGGTCGCCCGTGCTGCTCACCTGAAACGCGCCGAGCACGCAGATGTCCAGATGACCGCCGCGCATCATGGCGAAGCTGTCGGCATGGTGAAAAAAGCTGCCACCGGGCAGCAGCGTGACGGGCTGCTTGCCGGCATTCGTCAGGTCGTAGTCCTCCTGGCCCGCTGCCGAGGCCGGGCCCATGCCCAGGATGCCGTTCTCGGAATGCAGCACCACCTCGCGCCCGGCCGGCAGGTGGTTGGCCACCAGGGTGGGCTGGCCTATGCCCAGGTTCACGTAGGCGCCGTCGAATATGTCCTGGGCCACGCGCTGGGCGAGTTCGGTTTTGCTTCGTTTTTGATAGTTGCTCACGCTTGTATCTCCTGCGCTCTACTGGTCTTATTCCCTGATACCACCGGCCTTGGTGGCGACGCGAGGCACCTTGACCACCTGGCTGACGAAGATGCCGGGCGTGACCACGGCCTCGGGGTCCAGCTCACCCAGCTCCACGATCTCATGCACCGTGGCCACGGTGAATTGGGCGGCCATGGCGCACACCGGGCCGAAGTTGCGCGCCGACATGCGGTAGGTCAGGTTGCCCCAGCGGTCGCCCTTCTCCGCCTTGACCAGGGCCACGTCGCCGTAGATCGGGTACTCCAGCACATAGTGCTTGCCGTTGATCTCGCGCGTCTCCTTGCCCTTGGCCAGCTCGGTGCCATAGGCCGTGGGGCAGAAAAAGGCGCCTATGCCGGCGCCAGCGGCGCGCATGCGCTCGGCCAGGTTGCCCTGGGGCACGAGTTCCAGCTCGATCTTGCCGGCGCGGTAGAGCTCGTCAAACACCCAGCTGTCGGCCTGGCGCGGAAAGCTGCAGATGATCTTGCGCACCTGGCCACTCTTCAAAAGCGCCGCCAGTCCCGCATCGCCATTGCCGGCGTTGTTGTTGACCACCGTGAGCTCGCGCGCGCCGTGGGCGATCAGGCCGTCTATCAGCTCGATCGGGTTGCCCGAGGTGCCAAAGCCGCCTATGAGTACCGTAGCGCCGTCCTTGACGCCAGAGAGCGCCTGGGCAACCGAGTCCGCAATCTTGTTGATCATGTCTTGCCGTGGTGAAGAAAAAAGAAAAGCCGGCCCGAGTCCGACACAATATGTTCGAATATCGAACCTTTGTTCGTATAATGAATTCTAGGACAAATGGCCATGCTTGACACCCCCCTTTCCGTAAGTACTACCCACAAACCTGGCGACAGCTATGTGCAGTCGTTTGCGCGCGGCCTGGAGGTGATCCGCTCCTTCAACGCCAGCGCGCCGCAGCAGACGCTCAGCGAGGTGGCGGCGCGCACCGGCCTGACACGCGCCGGCGCCCGGCGCATCCTGCTGACGCTGCAAACCCTGGGCTATCTGGAGAGCGACGGGCGCCTGTTCCGCCTCACGCCGCGCATCCTGGATCTCGGGTTTGCCTACCTCAGCTCCACCCCCATCTGGGATCTGGCCGAACCCATGATGGAAGCGCTGACCGAGCGCGTGCACGAGTCCTGCTCGGCCGCCGTGCTCGACGGGCTGGACATCGTCTATGTGCTGCGCATACACACGCACAAGATCATGAGCACCAACCTGGCCGTGGGCTCGCGCCTGCCGGCCTTCTGGACGTCGATGGGCCGGGTGCTGCTGGCGGCCCTGCCCGAGGAAGACCTGCACGCACGCCTGGCCGCCCTGCCGCGCCAGGCCTTCACGCGCCACACGGCGCTGGACGACCAGGTGCTGCTGGCGCGCATCACCCAGGCGCGCCAGCAGGGCTGGTGCCTGGTCGACCAGGAGCTGGAGGAAGGCCTGATCTCGGTGGCAGCGCCGCTGCAGAACCGCGCCGGCCAGGTGGTGGCGGCCCTCAACATCAGCGGCCAGGCCAACCGCACCAGCACCGAGATGCTGCGCGAGCAGCTGCTGCCCGAGCTGCTGGCCACGGCGCAGGCCATCTCGCGCACCGTGGGCCTGCGCCGCGCATAGCGGGCCAGCGTGCTAGGCTGACGCCCATGTTCAACCCCACCCAAGCCGATGTGCGGCGCTTTTTCTGCGCCGCCCACGCCAAGCAGCAGGCCGGCGGGCCCATGGAGGCCATAGAGACCCTGGCCGGCCTGTGGATCGCCGAGCACCCCGAGTACCACGCCGACCTGGCCGACGCCGACGCCGCCGTGGCGCGCAACTACGACGAGACGCCCACGCGCACGAATCCGTTTCTGCACCTGTCCATGCACCTGTCGATCAGCGAGCAATGCAGCATCGACCAGCCGCGCGGCATACGCCAGGCCGTGGAGCTGCTCAGCCGCCGCCTGGGCTCGCTGCACGACGCCCACCATGCGGCCATGGAATGCTTAGGAAGCATGCTGTCAGATGCCCAGCGCGCCGGCCGCGCGCCCGATGGCCAGGCCTATATCGCCTGCGTCCAGCGCCGCGCCACGCGCGACTGAAGCGCCCGCCCGCCCGGCGTGGCCTGGGGCCGGTCATGCGGGTAGACCAGCAGGTCGCAGTCCGCGTGTCCGAGCAAATGCCGCAGCATGCCGCCCTGCAGCCAGTCGCCCAGCCAGCGGCGGCGCTGCTGTGTCAGCGCCACCAGATCCGCCCCCGAGCGGTGCTGCTGCACCGCCAGTTGCCGCGCCTTGTCGTCCACACCCTGGCCCAGCTTCAGTCCGACGCGGTTGCGCCGCGCATCGAACACATCGGACAGGCGCACGCGCCGCCCGTGCATGCGCCGGCGCAGCTCGTCGCGCAGGCCATGCGCCAGCTCGGCCACACAGGGTTCGCTGCGGTCGCCCGGGCGGGCACGGTGAAACAGCTCCACGGCCGCGGCCTCGTCCAGCGCGCCCGCAAAGTGCACCAGGGCCTGGGACTGAGGCCAGGCATCCATCTTCACCAGCACATGGCGATAGGCACCGCGCGTGGCCCGTTGCACCACAAGTACCGGGCAGGGACTGGCGCGCAGCACCTGCGACAGCATGTCGCCGCGCCACATGGCCGCCACGCCCGCCGCCAAGGAGTGGCCAAGCACCAGCAGGTCGGCACCAGCTGCCGCGTGCAGGATGCGCTGCACCAGGCCAGCACCGCCATGGGCCAGGGCCTTGACCACGATGCCATGGCGGCGCGCCAGCTGGCGTGCCAGCTGCTCCAGCCGCGCCTGCGGATCCACATGCTTCACATCAGGCCCGGCGCTGCCATGCAGCAGGTGCAGCTCGGCCTTGTGCTCGGCAGCCAGCAGGGCCGCGCGCGCGACGGCCTGCTCGGCGCTGGGGGAAAAATCGGTGAGGGCTACAAGGGTCTGAAGGCGCATGGTGCATGTCTCCTGTCTGGTCATGGAGGGCAGCGGCCAAGCCAGGGCCGCCGGCGGGGCGTCATCGACTGATAGGGATGTGGCGCCAGCACAAGGCTGCACGGCACACCCATGTGGTGAGCCCGGCGGTCTGCGAGACGCTGATCAGGAGGGGAGCCGCCGGGCCTGCAGATGCGGGGCCGGCGCGGCGGGTTTCAACATGACTTGCCTGTGCATGGCGCGCGCCATCGCGGCGACTGCCGAGGCATGCCGCGCGATTCGCACACAGGAAGAGGAAACCAGAAAACGCATGGGCGTCATTATAGAAAATAACCACTTTATCGACAAGGATTTCACTACTATCCCTGCCAGATTAAAGCCGGCATTTGACAAACCCGTAAATGTCGCCATCGCTGGCTTGCAGATACAAAAAAGCCCGCCAGTGGCGGGCTGGTTTGCGGCGCCGGCCGGCGTCAACGAAAACGCGCCTCCGGGACGAATTGCAAGTTGGTGTCGAGCGAGCCAACATAGCCCGCCAGCGCCTTCAACTCGGCATTCGTGAATTGCTTGGCAATGCCCGCCATGATGGCGTTGGAACGACCAAAGTAGGCGCCGGAACCGTCCTTGTACTGCCTGAGGGCCACGTACAGATAGTCGGCGTACTGCCCGGCTATTTGGGGGTAGGAGGGGTCGATGGGCTTGGCGAAGTTCTCGCCATGACAGGACACGCAGGCGCCCTTTTGCAGCAGCTGCGCCACCTGGGCATTGGGCTCGCGCGCGGGCTGGGCTTGCAGCTCTGTCGCCCTGCCATGGCCGGAATAGTAGGCGGCAACATCGGCCATGTCCTGCTCGGTCAGGCTGTCGGCGATGGCGCGCATGGAGGGGAACTTGCGCTCGCCCTTTTTATAGGCCTCCAGCGCCGCGGTGATGTACTTCGCGTCCTGCCCGCCGATCTTGGGCACCTTGTAGACCTCTGGAAAATTCGCCTGGTAGCCCGATATGCCATGGCAGCCTATGCACATGGCCACCTTGCCGGCACCGGCCTTGGCGTCACCCTTGGGCTCCTCGGCATGGAGCAAACCGGTCGCACAAGCGACGGACAGGCCGAATACGGTGGTCAGTAGTTTTTTCATTTTGCGCGCACAATCAAACGATTGGTTGTCTCCGCGATCTCTATCGCAAACGATTATAGGCAGCGGCTGTCAAGCCTTTTCATCAACGATTTCCCTATTACCGGCCCATGAAATTCCAAGGCTCTGAAAACTACGTCGCCACGCAAGACCTGATGCTGGCCGTCAACGCCGCCATCAAACTGCAGCGCCCGCTGCTCGTCAAGGGCGAGCCCGGCACGGGCAAGACCATGCTGGCCGAGGAGGTGGCGCAGGCGCTGAACATGCCCCTGCTGCAGTGGCACATCAAGAGCACCACCAAGGCGCAACAGGGCCTGTACGAGTATGACGCGGTGAGCCGCCTGCGCGATTCGCAGCTGGGCGACGAGCGCGTCAAGGACATCCACAACTACATCGTCAAGGGCGTGCTGTGGCAGGCCTTCACGGCCGAGCAGCCGGTGGCGCTGCTCATCGACGAGATCGACAAGGCCGACATCGAGTTTCCCAACGACCTGCTGCGCGAGCTCGACCGCATGGAGTTCTACTGCTACGAGACGCGCGAGATGGTGCGTGCCAAGCACCGGCCGCTGGTGTTCATCACCTCGAACAACGAAAAAGAGCTGCCCGACGCCTTCTTGCGCCGCTGCTTCTTCCACTACATCAAGTTCCCCGAGGCCGAGACGATGAAGAAGATCGTCGATGTGCACTTTCCCACGCTCAAGAGCGAGCTGCTCACGGCGGCCATGAAGACCTTCTACGACGTGCGCGGCCTGCCGGGGCTGAAGAAAAAGCCCTCGACCAGCGAGCTCATCGACTGGCTCAAACTGCTGGTGGCCGAGGAGATCCCGCTCGAAGCCCTGCAAAGCGCGGACAACAAGGTCAGCGTGCCGCCGCTGGTGGGCGCGCTGCTGAAGAACGAACAGGACGTGAGCCTGTTCGAGAAGCTGGTCTTCATGAACCAGCGCAACCGCTGACCGGGGCCGCCACATGAGTGCCACACAACGCTTGCTGCTGGAAGGTCTGTCCGACGCCGTGGGCTTCGTCGGCGGCGCGCTCGCCGGCTATGGCCTGGGCCTGCTGCTGGGCATGGACATCTTCGACCAGGGCTATGGCTCGGCCAGCATCCTGGGCATTGCCCTGGTGGGTCTGGGCGGCGGGCTGGGCCTGCACCTGGCGCGGCGCTGGCGCGCGGCGCGCATGACGGCAAGGCAGGGGGCGCAGCCATGAGCTTTGTCGAGCCCGTCACCCTGCGCCGGGGCGGCCTGTTGCTGGAGCCGCTGGCGCTGTCGCACGAGGAAGGTCTGCGCCAGGCCGCCGCCGACGGCGAGCTGTGGCGCATACGCGTGACCAGCGTGCCCGAGCCGCAGGACACGCGCACCTATATCGAGGCCGCGCTGCAGGGCCGCGCCGAGGGCCAGCGCTTCGCCTTCGCCGTGATCGACGAGGCCAGCGGCCGCGTGCTGGGCAGCACCAGCTACCACGACATATTGCCCGCCGTGCGCCGCGTGGAGATTGGCTACACCTGGTACGCCAAGAGCGTGCAGCGCAGCCATGTCAACACCACGGCCAAGCTCTTGATGATGGGCCATGCCTTCGAGCAGCTGCAATGCCATGTCGTGGGGTGGCGCACGGACAATTTCAACTTCGCCTCGCAACGCGCCATAGAACGCCTGGGCGCCAGGAAAGACGGCGTGATCCGCGGCCATGCGCTGCGCCGCGACGGCACCATCCGCGACACGGTGATGTACAGCATGCGTGCGGGTGAATGGCCCGAGGTACGCGCGCAGTTGCTCTATTTTTTGAAGCAGCATGCGCGCACCACGTAAGCGATAGAGGCCAATTTAATGCTGATCGACTTCTTCTACACCCTGCGCGCGGCCAAGCTGCCCGTGTCCGTCAAGGAGTTCATGGGCCTGCTCGAGGCGCTGCAGGCCGGCGTGGTCGGCCCCCACTCCGACGATGCCTGGAGCCTGGACGACTTCTACTACCTGGCGCGCACCGCGCTGGTCAAGGACGAGAAGCATTTCGACAAGTTCGACCGCGCCTTTGCGGCCTACTTCAAGGGCGTGGAGATGCTGGCCGATTTCACCAAGGAAATCCCCGCCGACTGGCTGCGCAAAATGCTCGAGCGCGAGCTGACGCCCGAGCAAAAGGCCGCCATCGAGAAGATGGGCTGGGACGAGCTGATGGAGACGCTCAAGAAACGCCTGGAGGAGCAAAAGGGCCGGCACGAGGGCGGCAGCAAGTGGATAGGCACGGGCGGCACCAGCCCGTTTGGCCACGGCGGCTACAACCCACAGGGTATTCGCATAGGCGGCGCCGGCAAGAACAAGAGCGCCGTCAAGGTGTGGGATCAGCGGGCGTATCGCGACTACGACGACAGCCAGGAACTGGGCACGCGCAACATCAAGGTGGCGCTGCGCCGCCTGCGCAAGTTCGCGCGCGAGGGGCATGAGCTGGAGCTGGATCTGCCCGACACCATTCGCGCCACGGCCGCCAACGCCGGCTGGCTGGACATCAAGATGGTGCCCGAGCGCCACAACAACGTGAAGGTGCTGCTGCTGATGGACGTGGGCGGCACCATGGACGAGCACATACAGCGCGTCGAAGAGCTGTTCAGCGCCGTGAAGAGCGAATTCAAGCACCTGGAGTTCTACTACTTCCACAACTGCGTCTACGACTTCATGTGGAAGAACAACCGGCGCCGCTTTGCCGAGAAGTTCCCGACCTGGGACATCATCCGCAAGTACAACAAGGACTACAAACTCATCTTCGTGGGCGACGCCACCATGAGCCCCTACGAGATCCTGCAGCCCGGCGGCAGCGTGGAATACAACAACGAGGAGGCCGGCGCCGAATGGCTGCAGCGCCTGACGCACGCCTTCCCCCGGTTCGCCTGGATCAACCCCGAACCCCAGGGCGTGTGGCAGTACCGGCAAAGCATTTCCATCATCCAGCAGCTGATGGGCCAGCGCATGTTCCCGCTGTCGCTCAAGGGCCTGGAAGACACGATGCGGCTTTTGTCAAAATAGCCCCCATGTTCCACATGCGCAGAACGCCGGCCCGGTGGCCGGCGTTGCTTTTTTTGCCCGTGGCCGTCGCCCTGCTGCCGGCCTGCAGCACGCTGCGGGGCGGGCCGCAGGCCGAGTCCTCCGAGCCGCAGGCCGAGTCCTCCGAGCCGCAGGCCGAGCGCGATGCCTTCACGCTCGACATACAGGCCGAGGATGAAACCATCCGCGCCTATCTTGGCAAGCACCTGGAGCTGCAGCGCTTTCGCCAGCTGCCCGACCTACAGGCCCATGAGCTGGCGCGCCTGCTGCAGGTGGCCGACGCCAACGCGCGCGAGCTGCTGGCCACGCTGGGCTACTTCAGCCCCGAGATCACGCTGCAGCTGCAAGACAAACCCGCGCCGGCCAAGGATGAACCGGCGCAGACCGTGCGCCTGGCGGTGCGGCCCGGCCCACGCACGCAAGTCGAGAGCGTGGACATTGCCATCGCCAGCGCCGACACCCCCGACCTCAAGCGCCGCCAGGCCCAGCTGCTGCGCAACTGGGGCCTGCCCGAGGGCGAGCCCTTCACCCAGCAGGCCTGGGACGAGGCCAAGGCCCAGGGCCTGCGCAGCCTGCAGGCGCGCCGCTACCCCCAGGCGCGCATTGCCGACAGCCGCGCCGACATCGATGCCGACAACGCCCAGGCGCGCCTGGCCGTGCAGTACGACAGCGGCCCCGCCTACCGCTTCGGGCCGCTACAGATCCGCGGTGGCGAGCGCTATGACTCAACCGGCCTCGCCCGCATCGCCCTGCTGCCCACGGGCCAGGACTATCGCGAGTCCCAGCTGCTCGACGCCCAGCAGCGCCTGGCCGCCAGTGGCTACTACGACGCCGTGTTCCTGACGCTGGACAGCGACGCCCCCGACCCGCAGGCCGCGCCCGTGATCGCCCAGGTGCGCGATGCGCCGCTACAAAAGCTGGTGTTCGGCGTCGGCATCTCCACCGACAGCGGCCCGCGCCTGTCCATGGACCATAGCCACAACCGGTTGCCGGCCTTAAGCTGGCGCGCCGTCAGCAAGCTGGCGCTGGACAACAAGCGCCGGCTCGCCGCCAGCGACTGGACGGCCCTGCCCTCGGCCAGCGGCTGGCGCTGGTTCAGCGGCGCACAGCTGCAGCGCGAGAGCACCGGCAGCTTCGAGGTGAACAGCACACGCCTGCGCGCCGGGCGCACGCAAAACACCGACCACATCGACCGCAGCTATTACCTGCAGCACGACACCGCCGACAGCCAGGGCATAGGGGCGCCGGCCTCCAGCAGCGCCATCAGCGCCAACTTCGGCTGGACGGGGCGCTACTTCAACAACAATAACGCCCCCACGCGCGGCTGGGGCCTGGCCGGCGAGATCGGCCTGGGCAGCACGCTGCGGCCCACGCGCGAGCCGTTCATGCGCACGCAGCTGCGCTGGCAGTCCTTCATTGACCTGGGGCGCGTGGACCTGGGCAACAAGGTGCGCCGCGCCAGCCGCCTGGCGCTGCGCGTGGAGGGCGGCGCCGTGCTGGCGCGCGCCGATGCCGACATTCCCGTGACCCAGCTGTTCCTGACCGGCGGCGACACCACCGTGCGCGGCTATGGCTACCGCAGCATAGGCGCCGGCATCAACAACGGCCAGACCTACGGCGGCCGCTACATGACGGTGGCCAGCGCCGAATGGCAGCGCCCCATCGTGCTGCGCGGCAACCGCACCGACTTTGAAAGCGCCGTCTTCATCGACGCCGGCGCCGTGGCCGACAAGCCCGGAGAGCTGAGCGCCCGTGTCGGCCTGGGCGCCGGCCTGCGCTGGCGCAGCCCCGTGGGCCCGCTGCAGGCCGACCTGGGCTACGGCCTGCAGTCGCACGAGCTGCGCCTGCACCTGCGCCTGGGCTATACCTTTTGACAATGAGCCCCGGCCACCACCCCAACCCCTTCGCCGCAGCTGCTGCGCCACGCCCGCAGCCCACACCTCCGCGCCGCGGCCACCGGCTGCTGCTGGCGCTGGAGCTGCTGCTGGCCACGGCCCTGGCCTTGCTGCTGGCGCTGTGGTGGTGGGCCGGCAGCAGCGGCTCGCTGGCCAGCACGCTGTCGCGCGCCACGCACTACCTGCCCGAGGGGCAGAGCCTCGAAACCCGCGAGGTGACGGGCTCACTGCGCGCGGGCGGGCGCATCGGCTGGCTGCGCTGGAGCAGCCCCACGCTGATCGTCGAGGTGCAGGATGCACGAATCGCCTGGCGCCTGTCTCCGTTGCTGCGTAGGCAGCTACAATTTTCAGAGCTTCAGGCCACACAGATCACCCTCACACCCCAGGGCGAGGCCAGCAGCGAACCGCCCGAGCCGCTGCAGCAACTGCTGCTGCCGCTGCAGGTGGAGCTGCCCTTTGCCTTTGAGCGCATCACCTGGGCCGGCGCCAGCCCCGTCACCATCGAAGGCCTGGCCGGCAACTACCGCTACGACGGCACGCAGCACCGACTGGAGGTGCAGCAACTCAACCTGGCCCAGGGCCGCTATGCGCTGCAGGCCCAACTGCAGGCACGCGCCCCCATGGCCCTGACGGCCCAGCTGGACGGCAGCGTGCACACCGCCTTGCCCGGCAGCACAACGCAGCTGCAGGCGCAGGCCAGGGCACAGCTGCAGGGCAGCCTGGCAAGCGCCGCCGGGCGCCTGAACGTCACGGCGCAGCTGCGCGGCACAGGCACCGAGGGCCGCCCGCCACTGCACGCCGACCTGCAGGCCAGCCTGGCGCCCTGGGCCGGCCAGCCGCTGCTGCAGGCCACCGCCGAACTGCAGGCGCTGGACCTGGCCGCGCTGTGGCCCCAGGCGCCGCGCACGCGGCTCAGCGGCAGCGCCGGCCTGGAGCCCGCAGACAACGGCTGGCGGCTGCACGCCGCGCTGCACAACGCCGAGGCCGGCCCCTGGGATCGCCAGCGCCTGCCCTTTGACCGGTTGCAGGCAAGCGCCAGCTATGACGGCCAGCAGTGGACGCTGCCCGAGGCCGCGCTGCACATAGGCCAGGGCAGCGTCACCCTGCAAGGCAGCTACCAACCGGCCACGCACGCCCTGCAGGGCCGCGCCGAGCTGCGCGCGCTGAACCCAGCCGCCCTGCACACCCTGCTGGACGCCGCCCCGTTGAGCGGCCAGGCCAGCGCCGACGGCGATGCCGATGGCGCCGTGCGCTTTGCCGCCGACCTGCGCGGCGCCACAGCCAAACGTGCGCAGGCCAAGAGCACCGCCACGCTGCGCCTGGAGCAACTGACGCTGCGAGGCCGTTGGCAGGGCGAGCAGATCGAGCTGACGCGCCTGCAGCTGAACGCCCTGCAGGCCCAGGTCACGGGCCAGCAGCTGCGCATCCACACGGCCGCCCCCGCGCTGCAGGGCCGGCTGCAGGCCCAGCTGCCCGGCGCCACGGCGCAGTTCGACGGCCAGCTTGCGCCGCACGGCGGCCAGGGCCGGATCAGCCTGCGCCTGGCCGACGCGCAGCGTACCCAGCGCTGGCTGCAGGCCCTGCCTGGCCTGGGCGCCGTGACCGAGGGCTGGAGCCTTCATGGCAACGCCGAGCTGCAGGCCGACTGGCGCGGCGGCTGGCAAACGCTGCAGCAGCAGCTACAGGCGGCCGGCCTGCTGGCCGGCGCGCCAGCCAAGGGCGCAAACACCGCAGACGGCTTTGAGCTGCAGGCCCGCTTGAGCGCGCCACGCCTGCAGGCCACGCGCGCCGCGCAGGCAGGCGCCGCGCCCCTCACACTGGAGCTGCTGCGCGGCCAGGCCAGCCTGGGCGGCCAGCTCGCCCAGGCCCGGCTGCAGTGGGACGGCGAGCTGCGCCAGCGCAGCGACGCCGCCCAGCCCGAGCTGCGCGCCCAGCTGCAGCTGCAGGCCCAGGCCGGCAGCAGCGGCGCCGGCCGCTGGCAGGCGCAGATCACCAGCCTGCAGCTGCAGGCGGGCGCCAGCGGCCAGCCCGGGCCCTGGACGCTGCGCCTGGCCAACGCCCTGAGCCTGGAGCTGCGCCAGTCGCCCCAGCTGGCGCTGCAGGCCAGCGCCGGCCAGGCCAGCATCCAAGGCCCGGCCGCTGGCGCGGTACAGCTGCACTGGCAACCGCTGAGCTACGCACAGGGCGCCCAGGGCCCGTCCCGGCTGCGCAGCCAGGGCGAGCTGACCGGCCTGCCCCTGGCCTGGGCCAATGCCTGGCGCGTCGATGGCCAGCCGGCCCTCACGCGCCTGGGCCTGGCCGGCAACCTGGTGCTGAACGCGGCCTGGGACGTGGACGCCGGCGACCAGCTGCGCGCCAGCGCCCGCCTGCAGCGCGCCAGCGGCGACCTGAGCATCCTCGCCGGCGACCTGGACGCGCCCACCGTGGTGCACAGCAGCGGCCAGGGAACCAGCACGGTACAGGCGCCGGGCGGCACACCCGCCGGCCTGCGCCAGGCCGAGCTCACGCTGAGCGCCGACGGCGACGCGCTGCGCGCCCAGCTGGCCTGGGACAGCGAACGCGCCGGCCGCGTGCAGGCCGAAGGCCAGACCCGCCTGAGCCACGGCGCGGGCGGCTGGGCCTGGCCCGAGGACGCCCCGCTGGCCGCCAGCGTGCGCGCCGAGCTGCCCGACCTGGGCCTGTGGTCCACGCTGGCGCCGCCCGGCTGGCGTGTGGGCGGCAGCTTGAGCGCCGACGCGCGCCTGTCCGGCACGCGCGCCGCGCCGCGTTGGAGCGGGCAGCTCGCGGCCGACCAGTTTGGCGTGCGCTCGCTGCTCGACGGCGTGGATCTGCGTGATGGCCGCCTGCGCGCCACGCTGCAGGGCGAGCGGCTCACGATCACCGAACTGCTGCTGCATGGCGGGCGCGGCAGCCGCGCGCGCATCGCCGGCTACAGCGGCAACCGCACGGCCGCGCCGCAGGACGGCGGCCAGCTCAGCGCCAGCGGCAGCGTCAGCTGGGGCGCGGCCGGCCTGGGCATGGACCTGCGCGCCAAGGCCCAGGCACTGCAGCTGCTGGTGCGCGCCGACCGGCAGCTCAGCCTCTCGGGCGATGTGCAGGCCACGCTGCAGGGCGGGCAATTCAGGCTGCGCGGCAAGCTGACGACCGACCGTGCCACCATCCTCCTGCCCGATTCCAGCGCACCCCGGCTGGGCAGCGACGTGGTCGTGCATTCCGCGGCGCTGGACAGGCAGCGCGCCGCGCAGGCGGAACAGGCGAAACAGGCAGGCCAGGCCGGCACCAAGGTGGAGGCCGCCCGGCCGCCCGACATCGCCATCACCCTCAACCTGGGCGACGACTTTGCGCTGCAAGGCCATGGCATCACCACGCGCCTGGCGGGCGAGCTGGACATTCGCAGCAGCGCCGCCACCGGCGGCCAGCCGCGCGTGACCGGCGAGGTGCGCACCGTGGCCGGCCGCTACCGCGCCTGGGGCCAGATGCTGGACGTGGAAAGCGGCCTGCTGCGCTTCAATGGCCCCTACGACAACCCGGCGCTGGACGTGCTGGCGCTGCGCCCCCACATCAGCGTGCGCGCCGGCGTGCAGGTCAGCGGCACGGCCCAGGCGCCGCGCGTGCGGCTGTACTCCGACCCCGCGCTGCCCGACGCCGAAAAGCTCTCCTGGGTGGTGCTGGGCCGCAGCGCCAGCGCCGGCGGCGCCGAGGCCGCCGTGCTGCAGCAGGCCGCCCTGGCCCTGCTGGGCCGCGGCGGCGGCGACCTGACCGGCGACATCGCGCGCCAGCTGGGCCTGGACGAGATCGGCGTGAAAGGCCCGCAGGCTGGCGCCGACGCCAGCGAAGCCGCCCTGACCCTGGGCAAGCGCCTCACCAAGGACTTGTACGTGACCTACGAGCGCAGCCTCTCGGGCGTTCTGGGCACGCTGTACATCTTCTACGACCTGTCCCGGCGCCTGCAGCTGCGCGGGCAGACGGGCATGCAAAGCGCGGTCGATCTGATCTACACCGTGCGCTATGACTGATTTTGATGAAATCGGCCCGCAGCGCATAACAGACAAGCGCAAGCAGCTATAAAAAACGCAGCAGTCACATCCCACCGGAATGATTGCGCCACGCCCTTACAATGCGGCCCGTCCTCCCCGTAGTTCAATGGATAGAACGAGCGCCTCCTAAGCGCTAGATACAGGTTCGATTCCTGTCGGGGGGACCATCCAGCCCCACGCCAGACAACAGCGCCAGCAGCAGCGCGGCCGCCGTGTTGTGCACCAGTACCAGGGGCAGCGGCAGGCGCAGCCAGACCTGCACCAGCCCCAACACCACCAGCAGCAACGGCAACGCAACCAGCCAGGCAGCCACTGCGCGGCGCCCCAGGCGCCATGCCTGCCAGGCCAGCACCAGCAGCACCAGGGTCAGGGCCATGCCGCTCCAGCGGTGCAGCATGTGTACCAGTGCGCCTGCGGCATGGCCAGGCAGTAGGTCGCCGGCGGGCAGCGCCCAGGGATCGAGTGCCTGCCAGGAGCCGGCACGCCAATCGCAGGCCCCGAGGGCGGGGCAGCTCAGGCCCGCCTCGCCGGCACTGACCATGCCGCCAAGCGCCACCTGCGCCCAGGCCAGGGCCGTGGCCACGGCAAGCCATGCGGATGGCAGGGGCCTTGATCGGGCTGCGTCGGCATGCCCCGCCATCAAGGCCAGGCGCACGCTGAGCGCGCACATGGCAAAGCCCGCCAGCAGGTTGCCCAGCGTGACCGCGGGCAGGCGCGACGGCCCGGCCAGGACGCCCAGCAGTGCCAGAAACAGCACCAGCCCCAGCAAGCCCAGCGCCAGACGCGCCTCGGCGCGCATTGCCACGCCCGCAGACAGGGCCAGCCCCACCATCGCCAGCACCAGCAGCAGGGTCGCCGAGGCCACCACCCTGTGACCCATGCGCGCCATGGCCACCCCCGCGCCAGCCTCTGGCAGCGTCGCGCCGACCTGCACGGCGGCGATGCCCTGGCACTGTGGCCAGGGTTCACAGCCCTGTTCCGAGCGGGACTGACGGATGAAGGCACTCAGGCTGGCGACCACCAGCATCAGGGCCGCGCACAGCCAGGCCAGGCGTTGCAATAACAGGCGCCGACGGGTTGGGGAAGCAAAAGAGAGCATGAAACAGACAGAAGGAAAGCCCCAAAGGCGCGCAGGTTGACGCAAGTCCAGCGCCAACGCCGTCAAGACCGTGGATTATTCAAATCAAGGGTTTGCCCCATTCCATATCAAGAACCTGACATGCCGGGCCAGGCGATTGTGGCATCAGGGCTGCGGGTGGGCGGCCTGGAATGAAGTGGCCTGATCAGCGGTGTATCTCGGACTCCACCCCCCCTTTGGGGGAAGGCGGGGATGACCGATTGCGCCGGTTTTTTTGCTCCCTCTCCCTCCGGGAGAGGGCGGGGTGAGGGCTGGCAAGCGTATCTGAGGCATGTACATAATCAGGTCAAATTGCCCTGCATCGCATACCAAGCAAGCGCAACAAGCTACCAATAAAGAAGCAAAACACCCCGCCGGAATGGCCGCACCACACCCTTACAATTCGGCCCGTCCTCCCCGTAGTTCAATGAATGGAACGAACGCCTCCTAAGCGCTAGGAGCCTGTCGGGAGAACCATGTGCACCGGTTCGCATTGCAAGGCGACCGGTCTTTTTTTGGGTGGGTACGGGCCGTCAGCCACGCACAAATTGCCGCTGCACCAGCCAACACCCCGCCCGCCACCAGAGTGAGAGGGTGCATGTCCGACCAACGACAACAACGGCTCGAAACCCAGTTGCTCCAGCTGCTGCCAGCGGACTTCAGCAGCGTGGGCAACATCACCCTGCTGGCGCAGTGGCAGGCTGCCGTACCCGACGCCACCGAAGACGACTTCAAGACCGCACGCGACGCCCTGGTGGCCGCCGGCCTGGCCGTCAAGGGCAAAGGCCGCGGCGGCTCCACCGCGCGCGCCACCGGCGCGGCGCGGCCCGACTTTGCGCTGAACATGCAAACCGCCCCCGCGCCCAGTGTCCAGCCCACCCAGGCCACCCCAGCCAAGCCGCCCAAAGCCGGCAAAACCACCCCAGCCCGCGCCAGCCAGCCCGACAGCGGCGCACCCCAGGTGCTGGCCTACCGCCACCCCGACCGGCGCAAGAACAACCCCGAGGTGGGCCTGGTCAACACCGAAAGCGACCCCGAGCAGCCCAAGACCGCCTGGGCCTACGACCCCCACCTGGACCCGGCCCTGCAGTTCGACAGCGCCCGCGCCCAGGCCGACGCGCTGATTGCCGACGCCCTGGCCGGCGACGACCCCGCCGCCCTGCGCGCCGCCCTGCAAACCCTGCAGCGCATGGGCGCGCCCTACCTGCAGTGGACGGGCAAGGCCGAGCGCACCGCCTTTGAGGTGGACACCGTGAGCCTGCATGTGCACGAGCGCATCGACGCCATGAGCATTTTGAGCAGCGTCAGCAAGCGCCAGGACACTATTAAAAAAAGAGCTGCTGGCGCAGAAGGGGCAAGCGCTAGAGGCCAAAAAGGCTTGCAGTCACAGTTCCAGACCGGCCTGTTCGAGGCCCCGTTCGAGAGCGTGCCCCTGCGCACCGCCGTGGACTTTTACCGCCACGACAAGGGCTGGGCCAACCGCCTGGTGGCCGGCGACAGCCTGCTGGTGATGAACAGCCTGCTGCAAAAAGAGGGCATGGCCGGGCAGGTGCAGATGATCTACATCGACCCGCCTTACGGCATCAAGTACGGCAGCAACTTCCAGCCCTTCGTGGGCAAACGCGACGTGAAGGACCGGGCCGACGCGGATTTGACGCAAGAGCCCGAGATGATCAAGGCCTTCCGCGACACCTGGGAGCTGGGCATTCACTCCTACCTGACGTACTTGCGCGACCGGCTGCTGCTGGCGCGTGAGCTGCTGAGTGAGACGGGGAGCGTGTTTGTGCAGATTTCGGATGAGAACCTGCACTTGGTACGCAACCTAATGGATGAAGTTTTTGGGGTGGAAAACTTCGTTTCACTCATCACCTTTCAGAAAACGAGTAGTGCCTCCGGGGAAACACTCTCTGCCGTTTCTGACTACCTGCTTTGGTACGCGCAAGAACGAAAAAACGTCAAGGTGCGCGATCTTTACCAGCAGCGTGCCGGCCAAGGCTGGGTCAACTATGACTACCTCAGAACGGCGCACTACGAATTCCGGCGCATGTCCTCGAAGGAGCGTAGCGATTGGCAAGCTGTAGGAGATGGGTGTGAAATTTATCGGCGTGACAACTTGACCAGCCAACGCCCGGCTCAGGCGAGTGATGTTCGTGAATTCCCACTCATGGGCGCAACCTACGACCCGGCAAAGGGAACATTCAAAACCGACGAAAAAGGACTCACACGGCTCAGGCAAGCCTCGCGCCTGGAAGCCTATGGGCGAACGCTTGCATATCGTCGGTTTGCAAACGATTTCCCATTTTTTCCATACAACAACCTTTGGACGGACACGCTGACTGGCGGGTTTGCAGAGGATCGTTATTACGTTGTGCAAACAGGTCAAAAAGTCATCGAACGCTGCATGCTCATGACCACCGACCCCGGCGACCTCGTGCTCGATCCCACCTGCGGATCGGGAACCACCGCCTATGTCGCCGAGAAATGGGGCCGCCGCTGGATCACCTGCGACACCTCCCGAGTAGCGATCACCCTGGCCAAGCAGCGGCTGATGACGGCCAGCTTTGATTACTTTGCCCTGCGCTACCCGCACGAGGGGCTGCGCGGGGGCTTCATCTACAAGACGGTGCCGCATGTCACGCTCAAAAGCATTGCCAACAATGCCGAGATCGACGCGATTTACGAGCGCCTGCACCCTGGCGTGGCGGCGGCGCTGGCCGATCTGAACGCCGCCCTGAAGGCCCACGCCCCGGCCGCGCCCTTTGCCGTGACCGAGGGCGCGCGCAAGGGCCAGAAGCTGGTGCTGGGCGGCCAGGGCCAGGACTTGCACGAGTGGGAGGTGCCGTTTGACCTGCCCCCGGACTGGCCCACCGCCTTGCAGGCGCCGCTGGCAGCTTTCCACGCCGCGCGGCAAAAAATGCAGGCCGAGATGGACCGCAGCATTGCCGCCAACGCCGACAGCGAAACCCTGTACGACCAGCCCGAGCGCGACAAGGCCCGCCTGCGCGTGTGCGGCCCGTTCACGGTGGAGGCGGTGCCCTTTCCCACCGTACTCTCATTAGAGGAGCTGCCAGCGCAGGCGGGACAAGCGCTGGCGGCCGATTTGGCTGATAACTCCCTGGCCCGCAGCGGCCACACCAGCCGCCAGCACGCCTGGCGCGACGAGCTGCTCAAGACGGGCATTCGCGGCAAGGGCGGGCAGATGCTGCGCTTTGCCGAGCTCGAAGTCTTGCCCTCTACCGCGCACCTGCACGCCAGCGGCAATCTCGACACCGGCGAGCGCGTGGTGGTCAGCTTTGGCCCCGAGCATGGCGCGCTGGAGCAGCGCCAGGTGGAGCGCGCGCTCGATGAGGCCGGCGCGCTGTTCCCGCTGCCCAAGATGATCGTGTTTTGCGCCTTCGCCTTCGACCCCGAGGCGGCCAAGGACATCGACGCGCTCAAGGGCATCACGGCGCTGAAGGTGCAGATGAACACCGACCTGCTGACCGAAGACCTGAAGAAGGCGCGCGCCAGCAACCAGAGCTTCTGGCTGATGGGCCAGCCCGACGTGCTGCTGACCCCCGCCCAGGACGGGCTGTGGCAGGTGGAGGTGAACGGCTTTGACTACTTCGACACGGCCAAGGGCGAACTGGTCTCGGGCGGCAAGGGCAAGATCGCGGCCTGGCAGCTCGACACCGACTACGACGGCCGCAGCCTGTTCCCGCACCAGGTGTTCTTCCCCATGGCGGGCAAGGACGAGGGCTGGATGAAGCTCAAAAAAGACATCCGCGCCGAGCTGGACGAGGGGCTTTTGCAGGCCTTCACCGGCACGCTGTCGCTGCCGTTTGCCACCGGGCCGAATCGGCAGGTGGCGGTGAAGATCGTGGACGACCGGGGGATTGAGTCGCTGAAGGTGATCAAGCTGCCCGAGAGAGCGCAAGGAGAACGGTGATGGCGACACGCAAGAAAAACCGGCTGATCATGCGGCAGGTGGGGCCGATCCAGGCGGCCGATGTGACGTTTGGCGATCTGACCGTGATCGTCGGCCCCCAGGCCACGGGTAAAAGCATTCTTTTGCAGACGCTGAAGTTGGTGCTCGATCGCAATGCCATCCACGACACGTTCAAGCACCACAACGTGGTCTTCAACGGCAATGCCGATGCCTTTTTGGGCGGCTACTTTGGCAAGGGCATGGCGGCGGCGTGGCAGGCGGGAAAGTCCCGGCTGCAATGGAATGGCAAAGACTGCGCGCTGCCCGAACTGGCGCGTCCCAGTAAAGCCAAGCAGCGCCAGGAATCGCTGTTTTTCATCCCGGCGCAGCGGGTGATGAGTCTGGCCAGCGGGGTGACGCAGAACTTTGGCCAGTTCAACTACGGCGACCCGTTCACGCTGCGCTATTTCAGCGATGCGGTGCACGATCTGCTGCAAAACGAGTTTGGCGCCAAGGGGGAGTTGTTTCCGCAAGCCAACCGGCTGAACGACACGCTGCGCCGCCCGATCACCGAGCACCTGTACGGCGCTGCCAGGCTGGCCGTTGATGCCAAGGACTTCACCAAGCGCCTGGTTCTGAAAGTGCCGGGCCACGCCGAGGGCCTGCCCTACACCGCCTGGTCGGCCGGGCAGCGCGAGTTCACGCCGCTGCTGCTGGGCCTGTACTGGCTGTGCCCGGCGGGCGGCACAACGCGGCGCGATGCCATCGAGTGGGTGGTGATCGAGGAGCCCGAGATGGGCCTGCACCCCCAGGGCATTGAGGCGGTGCTGTTACTGGTGCTGGAGTTGCTGCGCCGCGGCTACCGGGTGGTGCTGTCCACCCATTCGCCGGTAGTGCTGGATCTGGTGTGGGCGCTGCAGGAGTTCAAGCGCTTGGGCGGCACCGAGGCGGACGTGCGCCGGCTGCTGAACCTGAATGCCAGCGCCTACGCCAAGGAGCTGGGCGCGGCGGTGCTGAAGAAAGACCTGCGCGTGTACTTTTTCAACCGCGCCAACGCGGTGCAGGACATATCCAAGCTGAGCCCCATGGCCGATGAAGCCGCAGAGGCCGAATGGGGCGGCCTGGTGGGTTTTGCCAGCCGCACGGGCGAGGTGATTGCGGATGTAGTCAACCGCGCCGCCAGCCGGCCGGCGCGCAAGCGCCGCGCTAACCCCGGGGTGGCCGCAGCACCGGTGGAGACGCCAGCGCAATGAAGTCGGCCACCCCCCAAAAACCAACAGCGTCCACAGCATTTGAAAAGGCCGCCAAGGCCGCCGCCCTGCCAGTTCAACCCGGCAAAACGGCTGTGCAAGGGCGTTACCGCGATGCCATCGAGGGCAAGACTGCCAAAACGCGCTTTACCGGCAGTGTGGATATGGACGCGGCCTTCAAAAAGGCCGAACCCACGACAGCACGCTGGGACTTTGGCATGGGCGTGGCGCTGCCTGGGCAGCCGGAGTTGGCGCTGTGGGTGGAGCCGCATTCGGCCGCCAGCACCGGAGAAGTCAAAAAGATACTGGCGAAGCTCGATTGGTTGCAGGCCAAACTGCAACAACCCAGTTTCAGGGAGCTGAAGGCGCTTACCGATACCGGTGCACAACAAGGGCTGCGCCCCTACCACTGGCTGGCGAGCGCGAACGTGGCGATCCGAGCCGGTAGCCGAGAGGCGCGCATGCTGGCTCTGCGCGGCATGGGGCTACCTTCGAGCAGGGTGGTCATTTGAATGCCGGCACCACGGCCCTGCTGCCCCAGGTTGCGCAGCCGCCGGGTATCGGTTTACAGCGGCTGTGGCTGATGCGCATTTGCCAGCACGCGCTGTAGTCCATGGCTCGTGATCACCGCCTTCAAGGCATATACTTATTTGCATATGCCAAGGAGTTGCCATGACTGCCCCAACCTTGTCCCCCAGGCCCAAAGAGGCCAAGCTGTTTCGCAACAACCGCAGCCAGGCGGTGCGCATTCCGGTGGAATTTGAGCTGCCGGGCGATCGCGTGCTGATTCACCGCGAAGGCAGCAAGCTGATCATCGAGCCGGTGTCACGCCCCACCAACATCGTGGAACTGCTGGCCGAGTGGCGCAAGGAATCGCCGCTGGCACCCGAGGATCAGTTTCCGACCATCGAGGATGCTCCTGTCCAGCCCGAGGATCTGCCGTGAACGGCTACCTCCTGGACACCAACATCATCAGCGACCTGATCCGCGACCCGTCCGGGGCGGCTGCGCAGCGCATCGCGCAACTGGGCGCCAAGGGCATTTGCACCAGCATCGTGGTGGCCGCCGAGCTGCGCTATGGCTGCGCCAAGAAGGGGTCACCCCGGCTGCTGGCCAAGGTGCAGGCGATACTGGCGACGATTCCCGTGCTGGCGCTGGACTTGCCGGCCGATGGCGATTACGGCCGCATCCGCGCCGAGCTGGAAGCGGCGGGACAGCCCATCGGCAGCAACGATCTGCTGATTGCCGCGCACGCCTGCGCCCTGGGGCTGACGCTGGTCACCAACAACACCCGGGAGTTCGCCCGCATCCGTGGCCTGAAGGTGGAAAACTGGCTCTGAAAGCCTGAAAGCCTGAAAGATGGAACCGCACGACGCATGACGACCCCCACCTCCCTCATCATCAACAGCGCATTCGAAGAGCCGCAGCAGCACTGGGCCGAAAACCCCGACCGCACGCTGCGGCTGGAGCCCGTGCGCCGCCCGGCGGGCTACGAGATCATCGACACGCGCGAGAACACGCGGCGCATGGTGGCGCTGCCGCTGGTCGATCAGATTCGCGAGCGCGTGCGCCAGTGGCGCGAGGCCGGCTGGCCGGGCAGCACGGCGGTCACGCAAACGCTGCTGCAGCATTGGTGGGATGCAGACAAGACGTCACGCCGTCAATGGCCGTTTTACTTTTGCCAGTTGGAGGCCGTGGAGACCCTGATCTGGCACCTTGAAGCGCTGCCCGAGTTCCGCCAGGGCATCTACATCGCGGGCGATGGCGGGCCGTTCGAGCGCCTGTGCAGCAAGATGGCCACGGGCAGCGGCAAGACCACGGTGATGGCGATGATCATCACCTGGCAGGTGCTCAATGCGCTGACCTACCCCAAGTCACCGCGCAAGTATTCCAGCGCCGTGTTTCTGGTGGCGCCAGGCCTGACGGTGAAGGCACGCCTGCAGGTGCTGCTGCCGGGGCACCCAGAGAACTATTACGACCTGTTCGAGCTGTGCCCGTCCGAGGCGCTGCGCAGCAAGCTCAACCGCGCCCAGGTGCTGATCGAGAACTGGCACGCGCTGATGCCGCTCAAGGAGCCCGAGCGCTCGGTGGTCAGGAAGGGCCAGGAGAGCGACGAGGCCTTTGCCCGCCGCGTGCTGGGGTCGCTGGCCGTCTGCAAGAACCTGGTGGTGATCAACGACGAGGCGCACCACGCTTACCGCAAGCCGGCCGACGTCAAGCTCAGCAAGGCGGAAGCCGAGGCCATGGGCATCGACCTGGACGAGGCCACGCGCTGGGTCGAGGGCTTGGATCGCATCCACAAGATGCGCAGCATTGCGCGCTGCTACGACCTTTCGGCCACGCCGTTCGCGCCCACCGGGCGCAGCAACACCGAGGCCGGGTTGTTCGAGTGGGTAGTGTCGGACTTTGGCCTGAATGACGCCATCGAGGCCGGGCTGGTGAAGACCCCGCGCGTGGTGGTGCGCGACGACGCCCTGCCCAACGCCCAGACGCTGCGCCCCAGGCTCTACCACCTGTACCGCGAGCCGGAGGTGGCAGAGGATCTGAACCGCAAGGCACAGCCACACGAGCCGCTGCCGGCACTGGTGCAGCAGGCCTACACCCTGCTGGGCGCGGACTGGCGCGCCACCGCCGCCGACTGGGCGGCGCAGGGGCATCTGTCGCCCCCGGTGCTGCTGACGGTGTGCAACCGCACCGAGACGGCGGCACGGGTGGAGCATTTCTTCACCCAGGGCCATGTCCAGTGGAGCGAACTGCATGACGCCACGCGCACGCTGCGGGTGGACTCCAAGGTGCTGGACAAGGCCGAGCTGGGCGAGACCGCCAGCAGCGACAAGGATTACGACGCGCGCCTGCGCGCCATCGTGCAGGCCGCGCGCATTGCACCCCCCGCCAAGGAGCGCTGGCTCGCGGCCAGCACCAAGAAGGAAGAGATGCTGCGCGAGCTGGTGGACACCGTGGGCAAGCCCGGGCAGTCAGGGCAGGATTTGCAGAACGTGGTGTCGGTGGCCATGCTGTCGGAGGGCTGGGACGCCAAGACGGTGACGCACATCATGGGCCTGCGCGCCTTTACCAGCCAGCTGCTGTGCGAGCAGGTGATTGGCCGGGGCCTGCGCCGCGTGGCCTATGACATTGACCCTGACACGGGCCTGTACGCGCCCGAGTTCGTCAACGTGTTTGGCGTGCCGCTGTCGGTGGCGCTGCCACCCGGCGGCGACGGTCCACCGCCGCCACCACCCAAGCCCAGCATGCAGATCAAGGCCTTGCCCGAGCGCGCAACCCATGAGATCCGCTGGCCCAATATCCTGCGCATCGACCAGGTGGTGCGCCCCGAATTGGTGGTGCAGTGGAGCTCACTTGCGCCGTTCAAGATCGACCCGGCGCAGGTGGCCTTGCAGGCCGACATTGCACCGGCGCTGGGTGGCGCGGCCGACTGGAGCCAGATCACCACCATTGACCTGGAACGGCTGCCCGAAGAGTTTCGGCTGCAAAGGCTGGTGTTCAAGGCGGCGCAAAAGGCATTCGAGCAGCTCACGCACCAGTTCAAGGGGCAGCGCGAGTATCTGCTGATCCAGTTGGTGCGGCTGGTGGAAACCTTTCTCGCATCGAGCAAGATCGAGATCCCGTCGCTGTTTCACCAGGACGCGCTGCGCAAGCGCATTTTGCTGTCGCTGCACATGGATGCCATCGTGGCGCACCTGATGGCGCATGTGATCGAGCAAAGCACGCTGCGACTGGAGCCGGTGTTCGACACCGAGCGCCCCGTGGGCAGCACGCGCGACATGCGCACCTGGTACACCACGCGCGTGACCGAGCCGACGCAGCGCAGCCAGATCAGCCACATCGTGGTGGACAGCGGCTGGGAAAAGTACGCTGCCAATGCAGCCGAAACCCACCCCGAAGTGGCGGCCTGGGCCAAGAACGACCACCTGGGCTTTCACATCCTGTACCTTTGGAATGGCACCAAGCGCAAGTACATCCCGGACTTTCTGGTGCGCTACAACAGCGGCAAGACGCTGGTGCTGGAGATCAAGGGCGAGGACTCGCCGCAGGATCAGGCCAAGCGGCAGGCTCTGGCGCAGTGGGTGCAGGCAGTGAATGCGCAAGGCGGCCTGGGCAGCTGGGCATGGGATGTGGTGCTGGGCAATGCGAGCGCCTTGCAGGACATGCTGGCGCGGCATGCTGCCCCTGGCGGCCCGACAGGCCCGGCCTACAGCTGAAAACCCACCGACCGCACCACCCCTTCGACAATGTCGCGCGCCCAGGACGGCTGGCGGGCGTGGTAGGGGCGAGCCGTGGCGATGAGCCGGGCGCACCACTGCGAGAGCCAGCGCAGCTCCTGCTCGCCATAGAAGGCGGCCATGGCCTCGTAGTTCAAAAACAGGCTGCGCGCGTCGAGATTCAGCGAGCCCGCCAGGGCCAGGTCGTCGTCGATGAGCACGGCCTTGGCATGCACCATGGCCGGTGCCAGCCAGACCTGGGCGCCGGCGGCAGCGAGCTGGCGCAGGGCGCGCTCGCGCGCGATGTCGGCCAGGCGGTGGTTGGAGCGCGCCGGCACCAGCAGGCTCACGCGCACGCCGCGCCGGCAGGCCAGGCACCAGGCGTCCAGCAGGGCGTCGTCGGGCACGAAGTACGGCGTGACGGCGACGATGCGCCGCTGGGCGTGGTAGGCCGCGGCCAGCAGCAGCGCATGCACGGTGTCGTCGGCATGGTCGGGCCCGCTGGGCAGCCATTGGGCCAGCGGGCCGCCCACGGGCTGCTGGTGCACGCCGGGCGTGCCGTGCGGCCGGCGCGCCTTGCGCAGCGCCAGGCCGTGTGCCACGCGCCAGTCGGTGTTGAACTGGGCCTGGGCCTGGGCGGCCAGCAGGCCCTGCACCTCGTAGCTCAGGTCTATCCAGGCGGGCTGGCCGGGGCGATCGACAAAGTACTCGCTGGCCAGGTTGCGCCCACCACTCCACAGGCGCTGTCCGTCGGCCAGCACCAGCTTGCGGTGATTGCGCAGGTTGATGCGACCGTGCAGCGGGTTGTGCAGCAGCGGCATGAAGCGGCGCACCTGCACGCCCTGCCGCTGCAGCGCGCGCAGCATGGCGGGGGCCTTGCCCATGCTGCCCATGGCGTCCACCAGCAGGCGCACGCTGACGCCACGGCCCGCGCTGGCCGCGAGCTGCTGCGCAATCTGGCGGCCGGTGTCGTCGTTGGCGAACAGGTAGGTGCAGACATCGAGGCGCTGGCGCGCCGATGCCATGATGGCCAGCAGGCTGCGCAACGCCTCGTCGCCATTGGCGTGCAGCTGCACCCGTTCGTTGTGCACGGCGGGCGCCAACTCCATGCCGGCCAGCAGCCGCGTGGCCCAGCTCGGGCCACCCTGGGGAATGGCCAGCACCTGGTGGCGCTCGCGGCGCGCCGGCCGGGCAAACTTGCGCGTGCCAAAGAACAGGAACAGCGGCAGCGTCAGGTAGGGGAAGGTGATCAGGCCCAGCACCCAGGCCATGGCGGCCGAGGGATGGCGGTGCTGGTGGCCGATGCGCGTGCCCATCATGTAGATCAGCAGGCCCGCAGCCACGAAGACGGCGTGGCCCAGGCCGGAGAGCATGGTCACGCTGATCATGTGTGCGGACTCTCCCGTGGCGGCGTGTGGCGCGCCAGGCGCAGGCTGACGCGCAGGCCGCCCAGCTGCGGCGCATCCGCCAGCTGCAGCCGCGCGCCATGCAGGCGGGCGATGCTGTCGGCAATCGCCAGGCCCAGGCCGCTGCCAGACGCCGGCGCGCCCTCGGGCTGCGCACCGCGGTGAAAGCGCTGCAGCACCTGCGCGCGCTCAGCGGGCGCGATGCCGGGGCCGCTGTCGTCCACCAGCAGCGTGATATGGCCGTCGTCGGCCTGCAGCGCCACGTCCAACCGGCCGCCACGGGGCGTGTACTTGATGGCGTTGTCCAGCAGGTTGCGCAGCAGGATGGCCAGGGCCTGCGCATGGCCGGGCACGCTGGCGCCCTCGGCCTCGGGCGGCACCGGCGCCAGGCCCAGGTCTATGCCGCGCTGCTGGGCGGCGGGTGTGGCATCGAGCACGGCCTGGCGCGCCAGTTCGGCCAGCGGCACCGGCTGGGGTGGCGCGCCGGCCGCTATCTGCGCCTCCTGGCGCGCCAGGGCCAGCAGCTGCTCGACCAGGCGCGTGGCACGGTCTATGCCGCTGCCCAGGCGTTCCACGGCGCGCTCGCGCGTGGCCGTGTCGGGCGCGCGCTGCAGACCCTGCAGCTGCAGTTTCAGCGCCGCCAGGGGCGAGCGCAGTTCGTGGGCGGCGTCGGCCACGAAATGCTGCTGCGCGTCGAAGGCCTGCTGCACGCGCGCCAGCAGCGCGTTGAATTCATGCACCAGGGGTTGCAGCTCACTGGGCAGGCCGGCGCCGCTGACGGGCGTCAGGTCGTCCGGCCGGCGCTGCGCCAGCTGGCCACGCACGCGCTGTACGGGGGCCAGCAGGCGGCTCACGGCCCACCACACGGCCAGCGCCAGCAGTGGCGCCATCACCGCCAGCGGCAGCAAGGAGCGCAGCGCCAGAGCACGCGCCATGGCGCGGCGCGCGGACATGTCCTGTGCCACCTGTATCACCTGCGAGCGTGTCTGCAGCGAAAACACGCGGTAGCTGATGCCGCGTGCCTGCAGCTCGGTAAAGCCCAGCACCGCCTTCTGCGGCAGGGCCGCGCCGACGGCGGATTCAAAGATGCGCAGCCCCTCGTTGGTCCAGACCTGGACGATGAGCTCGTCGTTCTGGTACTCCGGCAGCGCGCTGCCGCTGGCGCGCGCATCGGGCGGCAGGCCGGCACGCAAGGCGTAGGCGGTCTGCTGCATCTGGTAGTCAAACAGCGCATCGGCCTCGGTCAACGCGCTGCGATAGGCCAGCAGCCCCTGCACGGCGGCGGTCAGCGCAATGGCCGCCAGCAGGAACACCAGCAGCCGCACACGCAGCGAGGCGGGGTGGCGCAGCCGGTTCATTTGGGCACCATGTAGCCGAGGCCGCGCACGTTCAGAATCAGGGCGGCGCCGAGCTTCTTGCGCAGGCCGTGGATGTAAACCTCGACCGCGTTGCTGCTGACCTCGTCGCCCCAGCCGTAGAGCTTGTCCTCGAGCTGCTGGCGCGACAGCACCATGCCGGGGCGCGCCAGCAGGGGTTCGAGCACCGCCCATTCGCGCGCCGACAGCACCACGGGCCGGCCGTTCACCGAGGCCTCGCGCGTGCCGGGGTTCAGCGCCACGCCCTGGTGCTCGTACACCGGCTCGGCGCGCCCGCTGGCGCGGCGCAAGAGCGCGCGTATGCGCGCCAGCAGTTCGTCCAGGTCATAGGGCTTGAGCACATAGTCGTCGGCGCCGGCGTCCAGCCCCTCGACGCGCTGGGCCACACCGTCGCGCGCCGTGGCGATCAGCACCGGCGTGCGGTCCTTGCGCGCGCGCAGGGAGCGCAGCACGGCCAGGCCATCGCGACGCGGCAGGCCCAGGTCCAGCAGCACCAGGTCGTAGGACTGGGCCGCCAGGGCAGCGTCGGCCATGTCGCCGTCCGTGGCCCAGTCCACCGCGTAATGCTCGGCACGCAGCAGGTCACGCACGGCCTCGCCGATCATGGTGTCGTCCTCAACAAGCAACAGGCGCATGGGTGGCAGCATAAGCCAAACCCCTGCGCCTGCTACAAGTCGTGAAGCACCTAGCCGAGGCGTACCGGCACGAAGATCTTGTCGCCGTCGCGCTCGATCAACAGGGCCACCGACTTGCCCGCGTGAGCCATCGCGGCACGCACCTGCTCCACGTCCTTGACGGGGGTGCCGTTGACGGCCAGCAGCACGTCGCCGCCCTGCACGCCGGCCATGGCGGCGGGGCCGCGCACATCCTCGATCAGCAGGCCCTGGCCCTTGGGCACGCCGGCGGCCTTGGCTTCATCGGGCTGCAGCGGGCGCAGCGTCAGACCCAGCTGGCCCTTGCCCACGGCCTGGTCGTTGCTGGCCAGCTTGGCGGCCTTGTCGTTGGCATTGCCCAGGGTGGCGGCCAGGGTTTCGGCATGACCCTGGCGCCAGACCTCCATCTGCACCTTGTCGCCCGGATCACGCTGGCCGATATAGGCCGGCAGATCACCCGAGGCCACGATGGGCTGGCCGTTGACCTTGAGGATCACGTCGCCCACCTTCAGGCCCGCCTTGGCAGCCGGGCCGCTGGCATCGACGCTGGCCACCAGGGCGCCCTCGGGCCGGGGCAGCTTGAACGAGTCGGCAAAGGTCTGGTTCACCTCCTGCACGGCCACGCCCAGGCGCGCATGCTCGACATGACCGGTGGCCACGATCTGCTGCTCCACGCGCGTCGCCACCTCGATGGGGATGGCAAACGACAGGCCCTGGAAGCCGCCGGAGCGGCTGTAGATCTGCGAGTTGATGCCCACCACCTCGCCGGCGGCATTGAACAGCGGGCCGCCGGAGTTGCCGGGGTTCACGGCGGCATCGGTCTGGATGAAGGGCACATAGCTGTCCTCGGGCAGCGAGCGGCCCTTGGCGCTGACCACCCCGGCGGTGACCGTGTTCTCGAAGCCGAAGGGCGAACCTATGGCCAGCACCCAGTCGCCCACCTTCAGGTCACGCGAATTGCCCAGCTTCACCGTGGGCAGGTTCTTGGCGTCAATCTTCAGCACGGCGATGTCGGTCTTGGGGTCGGCACCCAGCACCTTGGCACGAAACTCGCGCCGGTCGGTCAGCTTCACCGTCACGTCGCTCGCGCCCTTGACCACATGGGCGTTGGTCAGGACGATGCCATTGGCATCGATGATGAAGCCCGAACCCTCGCCACGCATGGGCATGCCCCGCTGGCCCTGGCCACCGCGCTCGGGCATGGGAATGCCGAAACGGCGGAAGAACTCGTTGAACGGATCGTTCGGATCCATGCCCTGCGGGCCGCGCTGGCGCGCCGCGGGGCTGTTGTCGCCATCGTCGCCCCCGGTCTTGCGCATGCCGCTGACGCTGATGTTGACCACCGCCGGGCCATAGCGCGCGGTGATGCTGGAGAAATCGGGCAGCGCCACGGCTGCGGCAGGCGTGGCCGGCGCCACTGCGGCCGCCACGGGCATGGCCAGCTGCGCGCGCGCCTCATGCGCCGTGATCAGGCCGGCACCCGTGGCGCCCAGGGCGCCCGCGGCCACCAGGGCCAGTACCAAACGGCGGGGAGAGGTGAGAAGGGTGTTCATGGTCTGCCTTTCCAAAAGCTTGTAGTGCTGATGGAAGGCAGTGTGGTGGCGCTGGCTTAGGTGATTCTTAAGCGATCAAATCGAGCACCAGCTCCGGCGGCCGGCACAGGCGCGCGCCCTTGGGCGTAACGACGATGGGGCGATTGAGCAGCACCGGGTGCTCTGCAATGGCGGCGATCAGCTCGGCGTCGCTGCGCTCTGGCGCGGCCAGGCCCAGCTCCTGGTAGAGGACCTCCTTGCTGCGCATCAGCTCGCGTACGGGCACCCCCAGGCGTGCCACCAGGGCGGTGAGCCGGGCCGCGTCCAGCGGTTCCTTGATGTAGTCCACGATGACGGGCTCGATGCCGCGTTCGCGCAGGATTTCCAGTGCGCCGCGCGAGTTGCTGCAGCGGGCATTGTGGTAGATGGTGATGTCGTTCATGGCCGCAGTGTAGGCATCAGCGCGAAGACCCGCGCAGCGTGCGGCTGAGCAAGATCACCGGCACCAGGCCCACGGCGACGAGCGCCAGCGAGGGCAGCGCGGCCTCGCCCAGGCGTTCGTCGCGCGCCAGCTGGTAGGCCACCACGGCCAGGGTATCGCTGTCAAAGGGCCGCAGCACGATGGTTGCGGGCAGCTCCTTCATCACGTCCACGAACACCAGCAACGTGGCGGCGGCCGTCGATCGCTTGAGCAGCGGCCAGTGCACGCGCATGAGCAGTCCCATGCCGCCCACGCCCAGCATGCGCGCCGAATCGTCCAGGCTGGCCGGCACGCGCGCATAGCCGCTTTGCACCGACTGCAGGGCCACTGCGCAAAAGCGCACCAGGTACGCCCAGACGATGCCCACGGCGGTGGTGGTCACCAGCGCGCTCAGGCCCCAGGTGGGGGCCGCGGCCTGCAGCCAGCCCACGGGCAGCAGCAGGCCGACGACGATGACCGCGCCCGGCACGGCGTAGCCCAGGCTGACCAGCTGCACCACGGCACGCATCAGCGGCCCGCGCCGGCGGCGCACGGCAAAGGCCAGAGCCAGCGCGATGCCCACCGCCAGCACGGCGGTGATGGCGCCCAGACGCACGCTGTTGCCGGCCCATTGCACGAAGCGATCCCAGGGCAGCAACGACCAGTCGGCCAGCAGCGGCCGCAGCATGAACAGCACCGGCAGCGCAAAACCCATCAGCACCGGCAGGGCGCACACCAGCCAGGCCAGCACGGCATACGCGCCGTGCAGCCGCGTGGGCTGGGCCTCGCTGGAGCCGGCGCGACCCACGCCGCCGGTGGCAAAGCGCATGCGGCGCTGGGCGCGCAGCTCCAGTTGCAAGAGCAGCACCACCAGCGCGAGCAGGAAGGTGGCCAGCTGCGCCGCGGCCAGGCGGTTGTCCATGGACAGCCAGGCCTTGTAGATGCCGGTGGTGAAGGTCTGTATGCCGAAGTAGGAGGCCACGCCAAAGTCGGCCAGCGTCTCCATCAGCACCAGGGCCACGCCCGCGGCCACGGCCGGGCGTGCCAGCGGCAGGGCCACGCTGCGCAGGCGCCGCGCGGGCGCGGCGCCGAGCAGGCGCGCCGCCTCCATCAGGTGCGCGGCGCGCTCGCCCAGGGCCGTGCGCGCCAGCAGGTAGACATAGGGATAGAGCGAGAAGATGAACACCCAGATCGCGCCGCCCAGGCTGCGCACCTCGGGCAACAACCGCCCCTGCAGGCCGAAAGCCTCACGCAGCCAGACCTGCAGCGGGCCACTGAACTGCAGAAAGTCGGTATAGGCATAGGCCGTGACATAGGCCGGCATGGCCAGGGGCAGCAGCAGCAGCCATTCCAGCTGGCGCCGGCCGGCAAAGTCGAACAGCGTGACCGCCGCAGCGCTGGCCGTGCCCACCAGGGCGGCCCCAATGGCCACGGCCAGGCTCAGCCACAGCGTGGTCCACAGGTAGTCCGGCAGCACGGTGGCGGCCATCTCGCGCAGGATGGCGCCGGACTGCGCATCGCCCTGCCCCAGCGGCAGCCAGGCGCCCAGCACCGCCAGCACGGGCAGGGCCAGCAGCAGGGCCAGCATGAGGGGAGCGATGGCGCGCAGGGCGCGTGGGACGGGTGGCAAGTGAGGGCGCGCGGCCGCAGAGGGCTCGGCGGTTGAGATGCAAATGGGAACGATTCTACGCAAGCGACTTTTACAATCGGCACATGTTTCTCGAAGTCTCTCAGCTGGATGTGCGCTATGGCAGCCGCCAGACCCCCGCCGTGCATGGCGTGACCCTGGGCCTGGCCGCGGGCGAGATCGGCGTGCTGATCGGCCCCTCGGGCTGCGGCAAGACCACGCTGCTGCGCGCCGTGGCCGGCCTGGAGGCCGTCGCTGCCGGCAGCATCCGCTTAAGCGGTGAGCTGGTGGGTGCCCCGGGGCGCAGCGTGGCGCCCGAGCAGCGGCGCATCGGCATGGTGTTCCAGGACTATGCCCTGTTCCCGCACCTTTCCGTAGGGCGCAACGTGGCCTTCGGCATCCACGAGCTGCCGCGCGGCGAGCAGCAGCAGCGCGTGCGCGAATGCCTGGCCCTGGTGGGCCTGGAAGGCAGCGAGGCACGCTTTCCGCATGAACTCTCGGGCGGCCAGCAGCAGCGCGTGGCCCTGGCGCGGGCACTGGCGCCGCGCCCACGCCTGATGCTGCTGGACGAGCCGTTTTCCAACCTCGACGTCGATCTGCGCGAGCGCCTGGCGCATGAGGTGCGCGGCATTCTGAAAACCGCCAACGCCACGGCCCTGTTCGTCACGCACGACCAGCTGGAGGCCTTTGCCATCGGCGATCGCATCGGCGTGATGGACGGCGGTCACCTGCACCAGTGGGACGATGCCTATGCGCTCTACCACCGCCCGGCCACGCGCTTCGTGGCCGACTTCATTGGCCATGGCGTGTTCGCCCCCGCCACCCTGGTGCGGCACGGCGGCCAGGTGGTGGCGCGCACCGCGCTGGGCGACCTGACGGACATCGACGGCTGCCTGCTGCCGTCGAGCTACCCGCACGGCGAATGCGACGTGCTGCTGCGCGCCGACGACGTGGTGCACGACGACGCCGCCCCGGTGCGCGCGCGCATCGTGCGCAAGGCGTTTCGCGGCTCGGAGTTTCTCTACACACTGGAGCTGGAGGGCGGCCTCACCGTGGTGGCCCATGTGCCCAGCCACCATGACCATGCCATGGGCGAATGGATTGGCATACGTGCCCAGGTCGATCATGTGGTGACCTTCGCCCGCGCCTGAACGCGATGGCATGCCGGTAGGAGCGGCTTCAGCCGTGCCGCAGCGCATCGACCGCTGCATGCAGCGCCTGGCTCCAGGCACGCCGATCGCGCCCCAGGGCCCGCTCGGGCGCACCAAAGTGCACCACGGCGGTGATACCCGGCGCCTTCAAGGTGCGCCAGACCGAGCCCAGAAAGCTCTCGTCGCCGACAAAGCTGGGCGCATCGCTGGTGGCGCCGCCAATGCCATCGAGAAAACGCAGGCCCACGGGCTGCACCGGGGCGCCCGCGTCCAGCGCGGCCTGCAGCAGATTGGCGTGAAAGGGCAGCAACGCGCGCCCGTCGCCGGTCTGGCCCTCGGGGAACACCGCCAGCACCTCGCCTGCGAGCAGCGCGTCGCGCATGCTGGTCACCATGCGCAGCGCGTCACGGCGGGACTCGCGCCGGATGTAGAGCGTGCCCGCGGCCGTGGCCAGGGTGCCGACGATGGGCCAGTCCTGCAGGTCGGACTTGGAGATGAAGCGGCAGTAGCGCGCCGCATGTAGTACGGGAATGTCCAGCCAGGAATGGTGGTTGGCCACCAGCAGCACCGGCCCCGCGCGCTGCGGCCGGCCGCGCAGCTGCAGCGTGATGCCGGCGCAGGTCAGCAGGCCCAGCGACCAGGCCTGCACGCGCGCCTGCTGCTGGTCGGACGACAGGCGTGGAAAGCGCCAGGCCACCAGCCACAGCCCCCACAGCGCATGCACCAGCAGGCGCAGCAGGCGCCAGCCGGCGCGCAGGTGACGCGGCACGCCGTGGTTCAGCCGCGGTCGAAGGCGACCTGGCCCCCGACCAGCGTCCAGCGCACGCGGCCCGGCAGCTCGTAGGACGAAAACGGCGTGTGCTTGCCCTGGCTGACCAGGGCCTTGGGCTGCACCGTCCAGTCAGCGCTCGGATCGAGCACGCACAAATCAGCCACGCCGCCCTCCACGATGCGGCCGACGCTGGCCTGCAGCGTGCCCAGGGCGCTGCCCAGCACGCGCGCGGGCTCGCTGGTGACCACGGCCACGGCGCGCGCCAGGGGCACGCCGGCGTCACGCGACCATTTCAGGGCCACGGACAGCAGCAGCTCCAGGCCCGTGGCGCCGGGCTCGGCCTCGGCAAAGGGCACGGCCTTGGCGTCCTCGTCCACCGGCGTGTGGTCGGAGACCAGGGCGTCCACGGTGCCGTCGGCCAGGGCCGCGGCCAGCGCGTCGCGATCGCGTTGCTGGCGCAGCGGCGGCGTGAGGCGCGCGCGGCTGTCGAAGTAGCCTATGTCCATGTCGGTCAGCATGAGGGAGTTGATGCTCACGTCGCAGGTCACGGGCAGGCCGGCGGCCTTGGCTTGGCGCACCAGCTCCACCCCGGCGCTACTCGACAGGCGGCACAGGTGTACGCGCGCGCCGGTGGTCTTTTGCAGCTCGAAGATGGTGTGCAGCGCAATCGTCTCGGCCGCCACCGGCACGCCCGACAGGCCCATGCGCGTGGCCAGCGCCCCGCTGGCGGCCACGCCCTTGCCCAGATACAGCTCCTGCGGGCGCAGCCAGACGGTGTAGCCGTAGGTGGCGGCGTACTGCAGCGCGCGCTGCAGCACCTGGGTGCTGGTCAGGGCCACATCGGCCTGGCTGAAGCCCACGCAGCCCGATTCGGTGAGCTCGGCCATCTCGGTCAGCACCTCGCCGGCCAGGCCGCGCGTGAGCGCGCCCAGCGGGAACAATCGCGCCTGGTGCAGCTTCTCGGCGCGGAACTTGAGCATCTCCACCAGGCCAGGCTCGTCGAGCACCGGGTCGGTGTCGGGCGGGCAGACCAGGCTGGTCACGCCGCCGGCCACGGCCGCGGCCATTTCGGATTCGAGCATGCCCTCGTGCTCGTGGCCCGGCTCGCGCAGGCGCGCCGCCAGATCCACCAGGCCGGGCAGCACCAGGCAGCCGCTGGCGTCGATGACGCGGTTGGGCGTGAAGTCCGCCGGCTGGCGATCCACGCCCACGATGCGGCCCGCGGCCAGCGCCAGGTGGCAGACCTTGTCCAACCCGCTGGCGGGGTCGAGCACACGGCCGTTCTGTAGGAGTATTTTCATGGTTTCAAGCCAAACAAGGCTCTAGCGCCCATCCATAAAGCGCTAACAGCTATTAATATGATAGTAATCAAGCGTCGTTTCCAGCGACGATGGACATCACCGCCATGCGCACCGCGATGCCGAAGGTGACCTGCGGCAGGATCACCGCCTGCGGCCCATCGACCACGGCGGACGCTATCTCCACCCCGCGGTTGATGGGGCCAGGGTGCATGACGATGGCGTCGGGCTTGGCCAGCCGCAGCTTTTCGGGCGTGAGGCCGAAGCTCTTGAAATACTCCTGGCTGGAGGGCAGCAACGCACCGCTCATGCGCTCGTTCTGCAGGCGCAGCGTGATCACCACGTCGCAACCCTTGATGCCCTCCTCCAGGCTGTGGAACACGCGCACGCCCATGTGTGACAGGTCCGACGGAACCAGGGTGCGCGGGCCGACCACGCGCACCTCGGCCGCACCCAGCGTGGTCAGGGCGTGGATGTCCGAGCGCGCCACGCGCGAATGCAGCACATCGCCCACGATGGCCACCGTCAGGTTGGAAAAATCCTTCTTGTAGTGGCGTATGGTGTACATGTCCAGCAGGCCCTGCGTAGGGTGCGAATGGCGGCCGTCGCCGGCGTTCACCACATGCACATGCGGGCCCACATGCTGGGCGATCAGGTAGGGCGCGCCCGACTCGCTGTGGCGCACGACGAAGATGTCGGCGGCCATGGCCGTCAGGTTGTCTATGGTGTCCAGCAGGGTCTCGCCCTTGGCGGTGGAGCTGCGCGCGATGTCCAGGTTGAACACGTCGGCCGACAGGCGCTTGGCGGCGATGTCGAAGGTGGTGCGCGTGCGCGTGCTGTTCTCGAAGAACAGGTTGAACACGCTCTTGCCGCGCAGGAGCGGCACCTTCTTCACCTCGCGGTCGTTGACGCTGGTGAAGTTGGCGGCCGTGTCCAGGATATGCGTGACGATGTCCCTGGGCAGGCCCTCGATGGACAGCAGATGGATCAGCTCGCCATTCTTGTTGAGTTGGGGGTTGCGCTTGTACAGCACGGTTCAGGCCTCTTTGACTGCGAATTGGAAACTGCCGTCCGCGCCGCGCGCCAGCGCCAGGATCTGGCTGGCGGGCAGGGCCACGCGGGCGGCGGCAAAATCGGCGGCGATCGGCAGCTGGCGCCCGCCGCGATCGACCAGCACGGCCAGGCGCACGCGCGCCGGGCGGCCATAGTCGAACAGCTCGTTGAGCACGGCGCGCACGGTGCGCCCGGTGTAGAGCACGTCGTCAAGCACCAGGATGTCGGCGCCGTTGACATCGAAATCAAGCTGCGTCTGCGCACTGGCGGCCATGCCGCGCTGGGCGAAGTCGTCGCGGTGCAGGGCAGAGGACAGCACGCCGGGCTTGCCCGCCAGGCCCAGGTCGCGCTGCAGGCGCTCGACCAGCCAGGCGCCGCCCGAAGTGATGCCCGCCAGGCGCGTGTCCGGCTGCAGCAGGGCGCGCACGCCGCGCAGCAGCTCGCCATACAAGGCCTCGGCATCCAGCAGCAGCGCACTGCCTGTGGTGGTGTTCATGCAAGACTCCTCAAGAATTGTTCCAGGATGATGCAGGCCGAGGCCGCGTCCGCGTCAAGCGCGCCGGCGGCCTGCGCCTCGGTGGTGCTGTAGCGCTCGTCCACCTCAAACACCTGCAGGCCAAAGCGCCCGCGCAGCTGGCGTGCAAACTTCTGCGCGCGCGCCGTGTTCTCGTGCGGCGCGCCGTCCGGATGAAACGGCACGCCCACCACCAGCGCGTCGGGCTGCCATTCGGCGATGCGCTGCGCTATGGGTGCAAAGCGGGCATCGCCCTCGGCGCGAATCGTGCCCTGCGGCGTCGCCGTGCGCAGCATGCGCGTGCCCACCGCCACTCCGGTGCGCTTGAGTCCGAAATCAAAGGCCAGAAAGGATTGGAAATGCGCGGGAACGGCGGCCGGGGCAGGCGCGCCGCTCATGCGTGCCCCGCGTCGCGCGACAGCATCCAGGACTGCAGGCCCAGCAGGCCCAGGGCACGCTCGTAGCGCTCGCCCACGGGGGTGTCGAAGATGATGGCAGCGTCGGCATCCACGGTGAGCCAGCTGTTCTCGGCCAGCTCGGATTCCAGCTGCCCCTCGCCCCAGGCCGAGTAGCCCAGCGTGACCAGCACGCGCCGCGGGCCGGCACCGTGCGACAGCGCCTCCAGCACATCCTTGGAGGTGGTCATCTCCAGGCCACCGGGAATGCTCATGGTGGAGGCATAGGGCGAATCGTCTTCGTCCGCGTCTGGTGTCGATGCTCCCTGGGGCGTGCCGCGCATCGGGTCGTGCAGCACGAAACCGCGCTCGGTCTGCACCGGGCCGCCCAGGAACACCGGCTGGTGCGTGAGGTCTGCGCGCCCCAGCGTCAGATCCACCTTCTCGAACAGGCCCTCCAGGCTGATGTCGGTCGGCTTGTTGATGATCAGGCCGAGGGCGCCGCGCTCGCTGTGCTCGCACAGATAGACCACGCTGCGCGCAAAGGACGCATCCTCCATGCCCGGCATGGCAATCAGGAAATGGTGCGTCAGGTTCATGGGCGCGGAAGTGGCAGACATGGGCCAATTTTAGGCCAGAGCCAGGGCCAGGCCGGCGCAAAGCCGGGCCGGACCCTGGGGGCACCGCCCCCTCCGGTCAACCGCCTTGCGCGACCGTCAGCTGGGCATAGTGGCCCACGAGGCTCAGCAGTTCCTCGTCGGAATAGGGTTTGCCCAGGTAATGGTTGACACCCAGCTGCGCGGCATGGTCGCGGTGCTTTTGCGCGATGCGCGAGGTGATCATGATGATGGGCAGCTCGGCCAGCGCCGCGTCCGCGCGGATGTTGCGCGCCAGGTCGAAGCCGTCCATGCGCGGCATTTCGATGTCCGACAGCACCACCGCCGGGCGCTCCTGCTGCAGCCGCGCCAGCGCCTGCAGGCCGTCGGCCGCCAGCGCCACGCGGTAGCCCTCGCGCTGCAGCAGGCGCTGCGTGACGCGGCGCACGGTGATGGAATCGTCCACCACCAGCACCAGCGGCACCTGATCGAGCTGCGCCACGGACGCTGGCGCCGACATGCCGGCACGCGTGATGTCCGCCACCATGCCCGCATCCTGCGCCGCGGGCGCCAGCATGGCCGCGCGCGCCTGCTCGCCATACACCGTGGCCAGGGCCACGGGGTTGTAGATCAGCACCACCGCCCCCGAGGCCAGCACCGACATGCCCGCCACCCCCGGCAGGCGCGACAGCTGCGGCCCCAGGTTCTTCACCACCACTTCCTGATTGCCCAGCACCTCGTCCACATGCAGGGCCAGGCGCTGCGAGGCGCTGCGCAGAATGATCACCGGCCGGGTCTTGCCCGCCACTTCGGTGCTGCGCGGTGCCGATTGCATCAAGGCGCCGGCCCAGTAGAACGGCAGCGACTCGGATCCTTCGGCAAACCACTGGCTGGCATAGGCGGCGTCCACCTGGGCCACCGGGCTGCGGCGCACCACCTCCACCAGGTTGGCCGGCACGCCCAGGGTCAGCCCGCCGGCGCGCAGCATGACCACCTGGGTCACGGCCGTGGTCAACGGCAGCAGCATGCGGAACGACGAACCCTTGCCGGCCTCGGTCTGCGTCTCGATACGCCCGCCCAGGGCATTGAGCTCGGCGCGCACCACATCCATGCCTATGCCGCGGCCAGACAGGCCGGTGACTTCGCTGGCGGTGGTGAAGCCGGGCCTGAAGATCAGGTTCGCGGCCTGCGTGGCGGTGATGGGTTCGTCCGGCGCAATCAGCCCCTGGGCCACGGCCCGGGCGCGGATGCGCTCCAGGTCGAGGCCGGCGCCATCGTCACTGAACTCGACCGAAACGTCGTTGCCCTCGTGGCGCAGGGCGATGGTGATGGTGCCCACGGCCGGCTTGCCCGCGGCCACGCGCGTCTCGGGCGCCTCTATGCCATGGCCGGCGCAATTGCGCAGCAGGTGCTCGAACGCCGGCGCCATGCGATCGAGCACGCCGCGATCCATCTCGATCGACCCGCCGGAAATGTCCAGCTTGATCTGCTTGCCGGTTTCCTTGGATGCCTGGCGCACCACGGCGTACAGGCGCTCGGCAATGCTCTCGAACTCCACCATGCGCGTGCGTAGCAGGTCGCGCTGCAGCTCGCGCGCCTGGCGGCCCTGGGCGATCAGGTCGTCCTCCGCCCCTTCCATGCTGCGCTGCAGGTTGCGCTGCACCGTGGCCACGTCGTTCACCGACTCGGCCATCATGCGCGTGAGTTCCTGCACGCGGGTAAAGCGGTCGAATTCCAGCGGGTCGAACCCGGCCGCCACATCCTTGGACAGGGCCAGCCGCGACTGCATCTGCGTCTCGGCCTGCACCTCGATGTCGCGCAGCTGCTGGCGCAGGCGCTCCAGATTGCCCGTCAGGTCGGCGAGCGACGCGCGCATCTGCCCCAGGCGCGCGTCCAGGCGCGAGCGCGAGATCATCACCTCGCCGGCCTGGTTCACCAGGCGGTCGAGCAGCTGCGCACGCACACGCACCGACTGCGTGGCGGCGCGCTGTGCCGGCACGGTGGCACTGGCGCTAGCCGGCACGCGCCAGGACAACGGCGCGGCGACGGGGGCGGCGGCCGCCGGCAGCTGCGGCACAGCCGCAGCAGACGCCGGCGTGGCGGCCTCGGGCGCGGACACCACCATGGGTTCGGACAGCGGTTGCGCGCCAATCGTGCGCAGGACGTCAAGATCCGCCTGCAGGACATCAAGGCTGGCCAGCAGGGGCTCCACCGCCGCCGTGGTGACGCCGTTGGTGCCGATCTGCTCGACGGCGGTTTCCATGCGGTGCGCCATCTCGCCCAGGCGCATGGCGCCGGCCAGGCGGGCACTGCCTTTCAAGGTGTGCAGCGCGCGCAGCAGCTCGTTGCGGGCACTCAGGTTTTCCGGGCGGGCCGCCCATTGGCGCAGCGCCGAGCCCAGGGCCGGCAGCAACTCGGCCGCCTCTTCCTCGAAGATGGGGAACAGGTCCGGGTCGATGACGTCGAGTGCGTCGATGTCATCGTCGATATCGTCAACGGCGGCGACCGCACGCGCAATCGCTTCATCGATGGCGCGGTCATGCTCGAAGCCGGCCTCCAAGTCCTGCCCTGCGGCATCTGGCTGGTCATCCGCTGGCTCGCTGGTCTGCCCGGACGGTTCGGTCGGCAGGTCGGCCACCTCGTCCTGCATGGCCAGGTCGCCAAACTCCAGCTCCAGCGTGTCGGGACTCTGCGCCATGGCCTCCAGCGGCGCCGCGCCGCTGCTGACCTCGATGCGCAAGACGGCCGCCAGGCGCTCGCGCACCGAAGGATTCGGCTCCTTGAGAAAACCGGCGGCAAACTGGTGCAGCAGGCGACGAATGTCGTCGGCCGCTGCATTGCAGGCCTGGGCATGCTCGGCCAGGCCATGCGGCAGCAGCTGCACATGCTGCAGCGCATGCTCCAGCTGGCGCGCCAGATCCGACAGGGCGGCAAAGCCCACGGTGGCCGAGCTGCCGGCCAGCGAATGCGCCAGCGCCACGGCCGCCTCCGGCACGGGCCGGTGCAATTCCAGCGACCATTCCTGCAGCTCGGTGGCCAGGCGGCGCGACCATTCGTCGGCCTCGTTCAGATAGACGTTGTACAGCGGGATGCCAATGCGCAGGTGCTCAATCACCTTGATCGCCTCGTCCGTGGAGGGCAAGACTTCAAGCGCCTCGGATTCATCGGCCTCATCGCCAGCGGCCACGGCCTCGGGCGGCTCGGCCTCGCCTGGCTGGCCCACGCCTTCGACCGCATCCACCGGAATGTCAAGAGCAAAGCCATCGTCCAACGGACTGGGCTGGTGCAACACCTCTTCGGCGGCCGTGTCGGCAACAGCCAACCCCGTGGACTCGGGCAGCGGCTCGGTCACATCGTCGGCCTGGGCCTGCAGCGCCTGCTCGAAGACCGCGAAATCCAGCTCGTCCAGCAGTACGGTTTCGGTCACCTCGACGGCGGGCGGCACCGACGCCGCAAAGTCCGGCAGCTCGATGCAGGTGTCGGCAAAATCCTGCTGCGGCCCATCGCCGTGGTCCTCAAGGCGGGGCTCGGCATTGGCCGACGGTGCCGACTCGGCCTCATCGGCCACGACCGGCGGCAGCGCCGGCTCCGGACTGGGTTCGACCTCCATCAGGAATTCGCTGGCGGCTGTCAGCGGCAGCAGGGTGCCCTGCTCGCGCATGGCCGTGGCGGCGGCGCCAAAGGGCAGCGCCTGCCAGTGACCGGCGACGCCGGCCTCGATGTCATCGGCCCAGCGGCCAAAGGCCTGCAGCGCCTCGTCGGACAGCTGCAGCAGCGGCGCCGACATGGGCTTTTCCTCGGCCAGCCAGGCATTGAGCGTTTGCTCCATGGCCCAGGCTGCCTCACCGAACTCGGCCAGGCCCACCATGCGCGCGCTGCCCTTGAGGGTGTGGAAGGCGCGGCGCAGCGTGGTCTGCTCACTCAAGTCGCCCGGTTCGGCGTGCAATGCCTGCACGGCCGCCAGGCCGGTGGCCACGACTTCGCGCGCCTCCTCCAGGAAGATATCCAGAAGCTCCGCATCGTCGTCGGCATCGTCGTCGGCGCCCGCATCGGGCAGTGTCACCGCGGCCACAGGGACCAGCGGGGTCGGCGCGACCTCGGGCTGCGGCAACACCGGCGCAGCATGGACGGCAAGATCCAACGGGGCTGGCTCGGCAGGCTGCGGCACCACTGCTTGCGGCGCGGGTTCTGGCTCTGACTCAGGCGCGGGCGACTGCGCCTGGGCTGGCGCGGCTGCGCTCGGCTCCGGCTGCCCCACGGGCGCGCGTCCCATGACGATGCGCAGCTCTCCCAGCTCCTGGTCATAGACAAACAGCTTGCGCGCCATGGCACGCTGATAGCTCAACATGTCGATGAGAAAACCCAGGGCGCCCAGGCTGTTACCCAGCTTCTCGAATACCTGCTGTCGCTCCTCGGGCGCCACCTCGCCCACCAGCAGCCGCTCCACCATGTCGCGCATGCGCACCACGGCCAGCGATGCCTGGTCCAGGCCCAGCAGCGACAGCACGCCGCGCATTTGCTGCAGGCCGCCAGGCACGCCGGCCAGGGGCGCCAGATCGTCGGGCTGGCGGAAGAACTGATCCATGGACTTTTCGGCCTCGGCCATGGTGGCGCGCAGCTCACCGACCACGCTGCCCATGGTCTGCTGGTCGCTGACACGGCGGTACAGCTCCTCCATCCAGGACTCCAGCGGTTGCGACTGGCCGCCCGCGACAACGCTGTCCAGGCGCTCGGCCAGGCGCTCGGCGCGCTGGCCCATGGCGTCACGGGAGGCGTCGAGCTCCTCGAACGAGGCCTGCAGGTACAGCACGGCAGTGGCCACCTCCATGGCCAGGGCCGCTGGCGGGGGTTCACCGCTGCGCAGCGTGACGTCCAGCACATGCGTCAATGCCTGCGCCAGGCGCTCGCTTTCGGGGCACAGCTTGCGCAGCGAATCGCACACCAGGCTGAACTGATCCACCGCCGGCTTGAGTTTGTTGCGATCACCGCCGGCCAGGGCCGACCAGGTTTCGGTGGCCGCGGCAATGCGCTTGCGTGCCTGCGCCAGCAGCGCAGGGTCGAACAGGCCAAAGCGTGGCCGTTCGTAGTCCACCGGCGGGTGGCGCTGCAGACCAAAGCTCTGGCGCACGGCCTGCAGTGCCGGCGTGGCGACCGCGGCCGTCGGCTCGGGCGCCGCCTGCGCACAGAAAAACAGCAGATCCTGCAACAGACGCTCAGTGATGCCGTGCTCGCCCTTGGCCAGCGTGGCGTACTGCATGAGCACGCGCGATGCGACGCGCTTGGCGTACAGATCGGGCTTGAGCGCCTGCTGCGCCAGGGCCTCGAAGAAGCCGGCGCAAACCGTCCAGAACATGCGCACCTGGGGCTCTGCCTGTGCCGCGGCAAAACCCTGGGAGATGGCCCGCATGTCTGCGGCCGCACCCGGGTCGGCGTTCTTGACGATGCGCAGCACGGCGCTGTCCAGGCGCGAGCGCGCCTCGGCGCCATAGGGCAGCGGGGCCACGCCCACGGGCAAGGCCGGGGCCTGCACGGGCGCGTTCATGGGCCACAGATCGGCCGGATGCACGCGATCGACGCCAGCCAGGGCCTGCACGTCGCGGTACTGCGGAAACAAGGCGACCGGTGAAATGCGCTGACCCGCCAGCACGCATTCCAGGTATTCGATCAGCGCAAAGCTGGCGCGCTCTATGGTGCGGGCGGCATCGTCGCTGCACAGCTCGGGGCGGTGCACGAAGCGCTGCACGGCGGCCTCCATCGCGCGCAGCAGCAGTGCCGGCGACTCCATGCCCACCATCGTCAGCGCGCCACCGGCCTGGTGCAGCTGCTGGCGCGCAATGCGCAGTGCAGCGGCATCGAGCGCCGCCAGGTCTGACTGGCGCGCCATCTCGGCGTCGCGCACAAAGCGGCGCATGGACTTGGCAACACCCTCCAGGGATTTGCGCAGCTCGTCGAGCACCCATGCCAGCGGCCCGAGATCCTGCTCGTTCTGAGTCCCGTCGGCGCCCGTTGCGGTTGCGGCGTCAAGAGATGACATGGATGCGTCCCCGGCTGCTTGAGCCAATGCGTTGATGAGATGGCGTCAAGCGATCTTGAATCGGGCCACGGACTGGCGCAGCTCGTCGGCCATGCGCGAGAGCTCGCGCACCTGCTGCGCCGTGGCGCGCGTGCCCTCACCCGTCTGCTCGGTCACGGCAAAGATGTGCTGGATGTTGTCGGCCACGCCGTTGGCCAGCTCCGCTTCTTTCGAAGCAGAGGATGAAATTTGCTCAATCAGCTCAGCCAGCCTGCGCGAGACGCTATCAATTTCGCTGAGCGCGGTGCCGGCGCTGTCGGACAGCCGTGCGCCCTCGACCACGCCCTGGGTGGAGCGTTCCATGGCGGCCACCGCATCCTGGGTGTCGGTCTGAATGGCCTTCACCAGCGCCGAGATCTGGCGCGTGGCGTCGGCCGAGCGCTCGGCCAGGCGCTGCACTTCTTCGGCCACCACCGAGAAGCCGCGGCCGGCCTCGCCCGCCGACGCGGCCTGGATGGCTGCATTCAGCGCCAGCACGTTGGTCTGCTCGGTAATGTCGGAAATCAGCTCGGTGATCTCGCCGATCTCCTGCGACGATTCGCCCAGGCGCTTGATGCGCTTGGAGGTGTCCTGGATCTGGTCACGGATGGCGTTCATGCCGCCGATGGTGTTCTGCACCGCGCGCAGGCCCTGGTCAGCCGCCTGCAGCGACTGGCGCGCCACGGCGGCCGATTCCTGCGCCTGCGACGACACCTGGTTGATGCGCGAAGCCATGTCCAGCACCGAGCGGCCGGTCTCGCGGATCTCGCGCAGCTGCTCGGTCGAAGCCGCCAGCAGCTCGGTCGAAGTGCTGTCCACCTGCGCCGTGGTCTGCGCCACGCGCGCCGCCGTGTTCTGCACGCTGCCCACCAGCAGGCGCAGCTCCTCCACGGTGTAGTTCACCGAGTCTGCAATGGCGCCGGTGATGTCCTCGGTCACCGTGGCCTCCTGCGTCAAATCGCCCTCGGCCACCGACTGCAGCTCGTTCATTAGGCGCAGGATGGCGGCCTGGTTGGCGTCGTTGACGCGCTTGGCCTCCTGCTCCTGGCGCTTGGCATCGATCTGCAGCGCCTCGGCGGCCACCTGGCGGCCGCGGCTGTCGAGCAGCTGCACGCGCGAGACGCCCACGCCGCACAGCAGCACGAACAGGCCCGCCACGACCAGGGCGGCAATCTGCCCCGGCCCCACGCCGGACTGCGCGGACAGCTTGTCCTGCAGGGTTTCGAGCTGGCGGCGCAGCGGCTCGCTGTCGGCCACGATGGCCGCCTGCGCCTGGCGTGCCGCCGCCAGGCCTTGCAGGTTGCCAAGGATGGCGCCGGCCTGCGTGCGGGTCTGGTCAAACAGCGTGATCAATGCCTGCAGCTGCTCGCGCGTCTGCGCGTCGCGCGTGCCGGCCAGCAGGCTCTGGGCGATCTCCTTGAAGGAATTCAAGTCCTTGCCGAGCAGGAACACCGACTCGGGGTTCACACCCTCGGCGGCCTGGAACTCGTTGGCTGACTTGCCGATGCGCTGCGTCAACATCACCAGCTGGCCGGCGGCCGAAATGTCGGCCGCAGGCGCGGCGTTCTGCAGCTTCAGGGCGGCAATGCCCTCGGCGCTCTCCAGCAGGGCCGGAGACTGCTGGTTGATGGCGCGCAAGGCCTCACCCACCTGGGTCAGGATGGCCTTTTGCCCCAACAGCAGGCCGGCATTGCGTTCGGCCCGCTCCACCAGCGGGTTCATCGCTTCGAGCTCGGGCTTGAAGGATTCGCCCAGCGCCTGCACACCCAGTTCGGCATCGCCGGCGTTGAGCGCACGCAGATTGCGCGCCAGCACGTCGGCACTGTCCTTCATGTCGGCAATGGCCTGCGGCTGCCCTGCCAGTGCCTGCGACACCGACTTGGCCAAGCGTTGCGACTGCATCAGCGACTGCCCCATGGCGGCCAGCTGCTTGGCAGACCGGCTTGACTGCTGCAGCGCCCAGCCGGCAATCAGCGCCAGCAGCACCAGGCCCACGCCCAGCAGGATCAGCAGGCGCCGCTGGTGCGTCCCGGTGCTGGCACTGCCGAGCAGGGGCAGGCTGATCTGCTCTTGTTCAGCCACGCCGGGCTCGGGCTTGCGCACGGTGTCGCCATAGTCGCCGAGGACGCTGGGCATGCCGTCGGCCTGGTAGGCCTGTGACAGAACACCGGCGGAGATCGAGTCCTGGATGATGTCCGGCTGGCCCAAATCAGCATCGCCTTGGACAGGCTTGCGCAAAAACAGTTTTTCCAGTGGATTGACGACGGACATGTGCTGCCTCACAAAAATTCATGCGCTGATGCTGAGAAACGTCGGGTGCTGCGCCAAGGCCTGCAGGTTCAGCTCCTGCCAGCGCGTGCCCTGTGCATCGACATAGGTGTTGCCCCAATAAGCGGCGGCCTCGGCGGCCGGCGGCTCGGAGGCGACAAACGCCTGAGCGCCGCGCAGCCCCACCAGCCTGTCCACCAACAGCGCGGCATTCACCTCCAGGGCGGCGTTCAAGGCCAGCAGGCTGGATTCGAACAGCGCCTGCTCCGGGCGCGCAGGCAAGCCGCCCAACAGGCCCGCCAGATCCACCACCCCGGTGAGCGTGCCGCGCAAATTGGCCACGCCCAAAAACCACGGTTGGGTATAGGGGACGGGCTGCACGCCGGTCCAGGAAAAGATCTCGCCCGACTGCGCCAGGGGCAACAGGAAATGCTGCGCGCCAGACTCCACGGCCAGCCAGGAGGCGACGGCCACGCCCTCGGCCTTGGCGGCCTGCAGGCGCGCCGCCAGCCTGGTCTGCAGCTCCTTCAGGGCTTCGCGATTGGCCATGGTGTCAGTTCAGCGCGTCGATCTTGGCCTGCAGCTCCGCAGGATCGACCGGCTTGGTGATGTAGCCACGCGCGCCCTGGCGCATGCCCCAGACGCGGTCTGTTTCCTGGTTCTTGCTGGTGCACATGATCACCGGCACATCGGCATACAGCGGGTCGCGCGTGATGGAGCGCGTGAGCTGGAAGCCGTTCTGGCCGGGCATGACCACGTCCATCAGGATCAGATCGGGCTTGTCCTCGGCCAGGCGGCGCAGGGCCTCTTCACCGTTCTCGGCGGTACGCACCTGCATACCCTTTTTTTGCAGCAGGTCGGTCAGGTACAGCAACTCGGTCTTCGAGTCGTCCACGACCAGCACTTTGCGGATAGCCATCACATCACTCCTTGTTGCGCATTGGCAAATTGCTGCACGGCCAGCAGCAGCTGGTCTTTGGTGAAGGGTTTGGTGAGGTATTCCTGGCAGCCGACCATGCGCCCGCGCGCCTTGTCGAACACCCCGTCCTTGGAGGACAGCATGACCACCGGCGTATCGGAAAAGCGCGCGTTGCGCTTGATGATGGCGCAGGTCTGGTAGCCATCGAGCTTGGGCATCAGGATGTCGCAGAAGATCAGCTGGGGCTGGTAATCATTGACCTTGGACAAGGCGTCGAAGCCATCGTCGGCCAGCAACACCTCGTGACCGCCCTGCTTCAAAAAAATCTCGGCACTGCGCCGAATGGTGTTGCTGTCGTCCACCACGAGTACTCTGAAAGTGGTATCGCTTGTCGTCATAGCCAATTTCCCATTGCTCCTCTTAGGCGGTCAAAACACCAGGCCGGCCATCGCCGCGCCCGCCATCTCATATTTCGACCATCTCGAAATCCTGCTTGCCGGCCCCACATTCCGGGCATGTCCAGCTCGCCGGGATGTCCGCCCAGCGGGTGCCTGGCGCTATGCCGTCCTCGGGACAGCCCTCGGCCTCGTCATAGATCCAGCCGCACACCACGCACATCCAGGTCTTCAGGTCGGTCACAGCTTAAGGGGCACTTACATAGAATGCAACGATTGTATCTAGTCATGACTGCGGGATGCTGTTTTCACGCCACCGGTTACGCTGGCACCCGACCATGAGCACGATGACTTTCACCCCCCAAGACAATCCAGCCCCCGCCGATGACGATGCCGTGCTGCCCGCCATCTGCGTGCTGGCCTTCAATGCCAACGACCCCTGCGGCGCGGGCGGCCTGGCGGCCGACATCGCGGCGGTGGCCTCGGTGGGCGGGCACCCGGCACCGGTGGTGACCGGTGCCTATATCCGCGACAGCGCCGAGATCCACGACCACTGCGCCTTTGACGACGATGCCGTGGCCGACCAGGCGCGTGCCGTGCTCGAGGACATGGCCGTGCAGGCCATCAAGGTGGGCTTTGTCGGCAGCCCCGAGAACCTGAGCGCCATCGCCGAGATTGCCACCGACTATCCCGAAATCCCGGTAGTCGCCTACATGCCCGACCTGTCCTGGTGGCACGACGACCTGATAGACCAATACCAGGACGCCTTCCTGGAGTTGCTGCTGCCCCAGACCTCGGTGTTGGTGGGCAACCACAGCACGCTGTGGCGCTGGCTGCTGCCGGACTGGAGCAGCGAGCGCGCCCCCACGGCGCGCGACCTGGCCATGGCGGTCGCCGACAGCGGCGTGCCCTACCTGCTGGTGACCGGCATTCCCGCGGCCGAGCAGCATATCGAGAACACCCTCACCTCGGCCCAGACCGTACTGGGCAGCGGGCGCTTCGAGCGCTTCGAGGCCACCTTCATCGGCGCCGGCGACACCCTGTCGGCCACGCTGGCCGCGCTGGTGGCCAGCGGCAACGACCTGGGCGAGGCCACGAGCGAGGCCCTGACCTACCTCGACGGCTGCCTGGAGCATGGCTTCAGGCCCGGCATGGGCCATGTGCTGCCCGACCGGATGTTCTGGGCCGAGCCCGATGAGGACGACAATGACGACACCCCCTCCGCCGGTACGGAGGGCTTTGACCTGCCACCCCATGACACACAGCACTGACCACAACCAAACCCTGTTCGAACGCGCCAAGGCGCTGATCCCTGGCGGCGTGAACTCGCCCGTGCGCGCCTTTCGCGCCGTAGGCGGCACGCCGCGCTTCATCGCCCGCGCCCAAGGGCCCTACATGTGGGACGCCGACGGCAAGAAGTACATCGACTACATCGGCTCCTGGGGCCCGATGATCCTGGGCCACGGCCACCCGGCCGTGCTGGAGGCCGTGCAGAAGGCCGCCCTGGAAGGCTTCAGTTTTGGCGCCCCCACCGAGCGCGAGGTCGAACTGGCGGAAGAAATCATCCGCCACGTGCCGTCGATGGAGATGATCCGCCTGGTCAGCTCGGGCACCGAAGCCGGCATGAGCGCCATCCGCCTGGCGCGCGGCGCCACCGGGCGCAGCAAGATCATCAAGTTCAACGGCTGCTACCACGGCCACGCCGATTCACTCCTGGTCAAGGCCGGCTCGGGCCTGGCCACCTTTGGCCATGCCACCAGCGCCGGCGTGCCGCCCGAGGTGGTGCAGCACACCCTGGTGCTCGAATACAACGACGTGGCCCAGCTCGAAGAGGCCTTCGCGCTGCACGGCAAGGAGGTCGCCTGCGTGATCATGGAGCCGATTGCCGGCAACATGAACTTTGTGCGCGCCAGCGTGCCCTTTATGCAGCGCGCGCGCGAGCTGTGCACGCAAAGCGGCGCACTGCTGGTGATCGACGAGGTCATGACCGGCTTTCGCGTCGGGCTTGGCAGTGCGCAGGGCCTGTATGCGCAGCAGCTTCCCGGTTTCAAACCCGACCTCACGGTGCTGGGCAAGGTGATAGGCGGCGGCATGCCGCTGGCGGCCTTTGGCGGGCCGCGCGCCATCATGGAGCAGCTGGCGCCGCTGGGCCCGGTGTACCAGGCGGGCACCTTGAGTGGCAACCCGGTGGCCACGGCCTGCGGCCTGGCGACGCTGCGCGAGATCGCCAAGCCCGGCTTTTACGAGGCGCTGGCCACGCGCACGCGTTCGCTCGTCGATGGGCTGGCGGGTGCTGCCAAGGCCGCCGGCGTGCCGTTTTGCGCCGACAGCCAGGGCGGCATGTTCGGCTTCTTCCTCCTCCCCGAGCTGCCGCAGAACTACCCCGAGGTGCTGAAGACCGACGGCACGAAGTTCAACCAGCTGTTCCACGGCCTGCTGGACGGCGGTGTATACATCGCCCCGGCGCTGTACGAGGCCGGGTTTGTCAGCGCCGCGCACAGCGCGCAGGACATTGCCGACACCGTGGCGCTGGCGCGCGAGGTGTTCGCCAAACTATAAAAACAATAGCTGTTAGCGCTTGATAGAAAAGCGCTGCAGCCTTGTTTCATTAAAAAAGGCCCTTGCGGGCCTTTTTGCTTATTGGCTATGCAGGGCAGCAACATGCGCCATGGGCGCTGAGCGCGCGGGCAGCCGCGCAAGGGCCGCCCCGCCGCGCTGGCTGCGTCCCCCTGCCCGCATTGCAACGCAATGCGAGAGCGGGGGGAAGCGGCGCAGCCGCTCAGGGGGGTGTACCGAATTCAATGACGGAAGTGGCGCACGCCGGTGAAGACCATGGCCACGCCGCGCTCGTTCGCCGCGGCTATGACCTCCTGGTCGCGCATCGAGCCGCCCGGCTGGGCCACGCAGGTCGCGCCCGCGTCCACCACCACGTCCAGGCCGTCGCGGAAGGGGAAGAAGGCGTCGCTCGCCACCACGGTGTTCTGCAGGCTCAAACCAGCCGCCTGGGCCTTGATGCTGGCAATGCGCGCCGAATCCAGGCGCGACATCTGCCCCGCACCCACGCCCATGGTCATGCCACCCTTACAGAACACGATGGCGTTGCTCTTGACGTACTTGGCGACCTTCCAGGCGAACATCAGATCCTGCATTTCCTCCTGCGTCGGCTGCTTGAGGGTGACGACCTTGACGTCGGGCAGCTGCAGCTCGTGGTTGTCTGCCGTCTGCAGCAGCAGGCCCGAGCCGATGCGCTTGGCATCCATGGCGTTGCGGCCCTGCTCCCAGGCCGTGGCGCCGCCGGGGGCGGGAATGGCGATCTTCATCAGGCGCACATTGGCCTTGGCCTTGAAGACTTCGAGCGCCTCGGGCGTGAAGTCGGGCGCCATCAGCACCTCTACGAACTGCTGCGCAATCTTCTGCGCCGCGGCGCCATCGACGGCGCGGTTGAGCGCGATGATGCCGCCGAAGGCGCTGGTGGGGTCGGTCTGGAAGGCCTTGCTGTAGGCCTCCAGCGCGCTGGTGCCCACGGCCACGCCGCAGGGGTTGGCGTGCTTGACAATGACGCAGGCCGGAAGCTTGAAGCTCTTCACGCATTCCCAGGCTGCGTCGGCGTCGGCGATGTTGTTGTAGGACAGTTCCTTGCCCTGCAGCTGCACGCCCGTAGCGATGGAGCCGGGCGCGGGGTGCAGGTCGCGGTACCAGGCGGCGCTCTGGTGGCTGTTCTCGCCGTAGCGCAGATCCTGAACCTTGATGAAATGGCCGTTGCTCTGGCCGGGGAAGGCGCTGCGCTCGGGCACATAGGCATCGTTCAGCTTTTCTTCCTCGAACTGCACCGACGACAGGTAGTCGCTGATGGCGCCGTCGTACTGAGCGATGCGGTTGAATGCCGCCACCGAAAGGGCAAAACGCAGCTTGTCGCTGAGCTTACCGTGGGCCTGCAGCTCGGCCAGCACGCCGGCGTACTGGTCGGCGGCGGTGACCACGCCCACGTCCTGCCAGTTCTTGGCGGCGCTGCGCACCATGGCCGGGCCGCCGATGTCGATATTCTCGATGGCGTCGGCCAGCGTGCAGCCGGCCTTGGCCACGGTGGCCTCGAAGGGGTAGAGGTTGACCACCAGCAGGTCTATGGTGTCAATGCCGTGCTGCTGCAAAGCCGCCATGTGCGCCGGCAGGCTGCGCCGCGCCAGCAGGCCGCCGTGTACCTTGGGGTGCAGGGTCTTGACGCGGCCGTCCAGCATCTCGGGGAACTGCGTGACCTCGGCCACCTCGGTGACGGGCAGGCCCTCCCTGGCCAGCAGCTGGGCGGTACCGCCGGTGGACAGCAGCCTGATGCCCAGGGCATGCAGGGCGCGGGCGAATTCGACGATGCCGGTCTTGTCGGAGACGGAGAGGAGTGCGTTCATGGGGTTTACAGAGTTTTGGATTGAAATTCGGCTCCAGCGCTTATCCATCAAGCGCTGACAGCTATGTTTTTTGTATGTTGGATCAAAGCAGCTTGTGATCCAGCAGCTTCTTGCGCAGGGTGTTGCGGTTCAGCCCCAGCCATTCGGCGGCGCGGGACTGGTTGTTCTCGGCCTGGTTCATCACCACCTCCAGAAGCGGCTTCTCCACCAGGCGCACGACCATGTCGTACACGCCGTCGGGGGTCTCGCCGTCCAGGTCGCGAAAGTAGCTTTGCAGGCTTTCGCGCACGCATTGCTCAATATTGTGGTTGCTCATGCATCGACTCCCTCGTTGTCGGGTCCGCGTCGTCGCTGGCAAGGGGCAACCGATCCATCTGCGCGCCCAGCGCGTCGAAGAAATCGGCCACGGCCTGCCACTGCGCCGCGCAGTCCTCCATGGTGTTGATCTGTTGCCTGAAGGCCTCGCCGCCGGGCAGGTCGCGCACATACCAGGCGATATGCTTGCGCGCGCTGCGCACGCCGCTGGCCTGGCCGTACAGGCCGTAGTGGTCTTGCAGATGCTCCAGCAGCAGGCGCCGCACCTCGGCCACCAGCGGCGGGGCCAGTTGCTCGCCCGTGGCCAGGAAATGCGCCACCTCGCGGAAGATCCACGGCCGCCCCTGGGCCGCGCGGCCGATCATGATGGCATCGGCGCCGGTCTGCGCCAGCACCGCGCGCGCCTTCTCGGGGCTGGTGATGTCGCCATTGGCCACCACCGGCACGGCCACGGCGGCCTTCACGGCGGCGATGGTGTCGTATTCCGCCTGGCCCTTGTATCCCTGCTCGCGCGTGCGGCCGTGCACGGTGAGCATCTGCACGCCTACGGCCTCGAACTGGCGCGCCAACTGCACGGCGTTCTTCTGCTGCTGGCACCAGCCGGTGCGCATCTTCAGCGTCACCGGCACCCGGTGCGGGGCGCAGGCGGCGACGACGGCCGCGGCGATCTCCACCGCCAGCGCCTCGTTCTGCATCAGCGCCGAGCCGGCCCATTTGTTGCACACCTTCTTGGCCGGGCAGCCCATGTTGATGTCGATGATCTGCGCGCCGCGCTCCACGTTGTAGACCGCCGCCTCGGCCATCATGGCCGCGTCGGTGCCGGCAATCTGCACGGCGATCGGGCCGGGTTCGCCCTCGTGGTTGGCGCGCCGGCTGGTCTTGAGGCTGGCCCACAGGTCCCTGCGCGAGGTGACCATCTCGCTCACCGCATAGCCCGCGCCCAGACGCTTGCACAGCTGGCGAAACGGCCTGTCCGTCACCCCCGCCATGGGGGCGACGAACAAACGATTCGCCAGGGGAATATGGCCGATATGCATGTCAGGCGTTGGGGATGGGAGCACGGGTGAGGGGCGGTATTTTACCTGCTCAAAATTTCAGCAAATGAAATGGCGGCAGGGCCGCCGCGCCCATGCCTCTACACTCCCAGCCCTGCTATGGAAGCCTGGATGCAACATCTGCTGAACCTGCTGGCGCTGCCGCAGTTCGGCCTCAGCACGGTATTCGTCGTGGCCTTTGTCTCGGCCACCCTGCTGCCCCTGGGCTCGGAGCCGGCGGTGTTCGGCCTGGTCAAGCTGAACCCGGAACTGTTCTGGCCGGCCATCCTCGTGGCCACGGCCGGTAACACCCTGGGCGGTGCCGTGAGCTGGTGGATGGGCCTGGGCGCGCACCAGGCCTGGGACGCGGCCAGACGGCGCCGGCGCGCCGGCCAGCCCATCGACGCCAACGCCAAACCGCCGCGCGCGCTCACGCGCCACGAGCGCCGCGCGCGCGTCTGGCTGCGCAAATGGGGGCCCAAAACCTGCCTGCTGTCCTGGCTGCCCGTGGTGGGCGACCCGCTGTGCGCCGTGGCCGGCTGGCTGCGCATGCCGTTCTGGCCCTGCCTGGTCTACATGGCCATAGGCAAGCTGGCGCGCTATACGACCATGACGGCCGGCCTGCTGTACCTGGTGCCCTGACAACCCCTCACCGCACGGCGTCCGGCGCAGGCCACAGCGCCAGCATCTCGCGCAACAGCGCGGGCATGGCCTCGCTGCGGTACGCCATCCCCAGCGGCGCCAGCGCCAGGGCCTCTGGCGCCAAGACCATGTCCAACAGGCAGACGCCGGGCGATGGCCCGCCATGGTGCAGCGCCGGCAAAATGCTGCGCGGCACCACCGTCACCGCGCCGGGCTGTGACAGCAGGCCCTCAAGCACCGGCAGCGAGACGGTGGCGACCGGAAACCACTGGGCCTGGGGCAGCTCGGCCAGCACCACGCGCTCGAAAATGTCGCGCACGGCAATGCTGGAGGCTGGCAGCACCCAGCGCGCCTGTGCCAGCTGCGCCAGACGCAGCTGCCGCACCCGGGCCAGCGGGTGGGACGGCGCGGCGATGAACACCGCCTCATCGGCCAGCAGCGGCGCGAAGCTATGGCTGTCAGGCAACAGCGCGGGGCGGCGGCTGAACACCGCATCCAGCGCGCCGGCGATGAGCAGCGGCAACAGGCGGGCGCCCTCGCCCTCCTGCACGTCCACATGCACCTGCGGGTGCCGGACATAAAAGCGCGCCAGCAGCGGCCCCAGGATGACGTGCGCCGCTGCCGGAATCGAGCCCAGGCGCAGTGCGGCGCTGGCACCCAGGCGGATGGCGGCCAGCGTCTCGGCAACATCCTCCAGCTCGCTCATCACGCCGCGCGCCGCATCTGTCAGGGCCTGACCGGCGGGCGTGGCGCGCATGCCGCGCGCATGGCGCTCGAACAGGCGCAGATCCAGCACGCGCTCGAGCTCGGCCAGGGCCTGCGTGGCCGCGGACTGGCTCATGTCCAGGTGCTGCGCGGCCTTCATCAGCGAGCCGCTGTGCTGCAGCGTCACCAGCAGCTGCAGCTGGCGCAGGCGGCCATGGCGCAGCAGTCGTGAGAAGAGCACCCGGCTCTCCGGCAAGGTATTGGGTTTGTTCATTACTCTCCCTATCTATGCAGTTGTTTACCAGGGCGATGCGCATGATGCCATCGGCATTGCTTATACCTAAGGGAAAAATCGGCAACCCGGCCGGACAACTTTTGCCTACAGTGGCGCCACACACCCGGGCGGCGCCGCCCAACGCCAGGCGGTCGCCCAAGACAACCCATTCAAGGAGACAAACCATGCCCACCCTGCGAGCCAACCCGCAAGAGACCACCTATACCAGCCGCCTGGGCCTGAAGGCGGTGGCCATCGCCGTGCTGGCCGCCTGCGCCGCCCTGCCCCAGGCCTGGGCCCAGGGCGGTGACGGCTACCCGAACAAGCCCATCAAGCTCATCGTGCCCTTTGCCGCCGGCGGCTCCACCGACATCGTGGCGCGCATCGTGGCCGAGGGGCTGCGCAGCACCCTGGGCCAGGCCATCGTGGTGGACAACAAGGCCGGCGCGGGCGGCGTGATCGGCACCGAGGCCGTGGCCCAGGCCGCGCCGGACGGCTACACCGTGGGCATGGCCACGGTGAGCACCATGACCATCAACCCCTTCCTGTTCACGCGCGCCGAGGGCCTGCCGGCCAAGCTGACGCCGGTGGCGAACCTGGTCACCATGCCGGCCGTCTACATGGTGCACCCCAGCCTGGGCGTGAAGACCTTTGACGCCTTCGTCGCCAAGGCCCGGGCCGAGCCCGGCAAGATCAGCGGCGCCGTGCCCGGCCTGGGCACGCTGGGCCATCTGCTGCTGGCCTCGTTCAACGACACGCTGAAGACCGAGATCCAGATCGTGCCCTACCGCGGCGCCGGCCCGGCGCTAAACGACGCGCTGGCCGGCCAGGTGCAGCTCATGCCCGACCAGCTGCCGTCCGCCATGCCGCACATCAAGAGCGGCAAGCTGATTCCTTTTGTCCAGGCCTCCGACGGCCGCTCGCCCGACCTGCCCAACGTGCCCACCTTCAAGGAGCTGGGCTATGAGGGCCTGAACCAGCTGGGCATCAGCTGGTTTGGCATCGTCGTGCCCAAGAACACGCCCGCGCCCATCGTCAAGCGCCTGCAGGAGGCGGCCGTCAAGGCCACGCATCTGCCCGAGGTGCAACAGCGCCTGAAGACCGTGGGCGCCAATGCCAGCGACATGGATCAGGGCCAGTTCCCGGCCCAGATCGCGCGCGAGTCGCAGCGCAACAAGGCGCTGCTCGAGAAGATCGGCGTGAAGCCCGAGTGAGCGAGGCAAGCATGGAACAACTGCAGGAATTCTTCACGCGCGAGACGCCGCGCATGGCCGCGCTGGCCGACCAGATCTGGTCGCTGGCCGAGCTGCGCTATGCCGAGACGGCATCGGCCCGGCTGCACATGGACGCGCTGGCCGCCTCGGGCTTTCGCGTCACGCCGGATGTGGCCGGCATTCCCACGGCCTTCATGGCCGAATGGGGCGACTCGGGCCCGGTGATCGCCTTTCTGGGCGAGTACGACGCCCTGTCGGGGCTGAACCAGCAAAGCGGCGCCCTGGTGTGCACGCCATCCGTGGACAGCCCGGGCCTGGCGGGCCACGGCTGCGGCCACCACCTGCTGGGCACCTCGGCGCACTTTGCGGCGGTCGCGCTGCAGGCGCATCTGCTGGCCAGCGGCCAAAAGGCGCGCGTGCGCTACTACGGCTGCCCGGCCGAGGAGGGCGGCTCGGGCAAGACCTTCATGGCGCGCGCCGGCGTGTTCGACGACGTGGATGTGGCCCTGACCTGGCACCCGGGCAGCTTCACCAGCGTGTTCAGCCAGACCACGCTGGCCAACATCCAGGCCAAGTTCATCTTCCACGGCAAGGCCTCGCACGCCGCGCATTCGCCGCACCTGGGGCGCAGCGCGCTGGACGCGGTGGAGCTGATGAACGTGGGCGTGAACTACCTGCGCGAGCACATGCCGTCCGACGCGCGCGTGCACTACGCCGTGACCGACTCGGGCGGCCTGTCGCCCAACGTGGTGCAGGCGCGCGCCGAGGTGCTGTACCTGATACGCGCGGCGCAGAACCACGAGGCCGCCGAGCTGTACGAGCGCGTGCAGAACGTGGCCCGCGGCGCGGCGCTGATGACCGACTGCAAGGTGGACATCGTCTTCGACAAGGCCTGCTCCAACCTGCTGCAGAACCGCACGCTGAACCAGGTGCTGTACGCCAAGCTGCTGGCCGAGGGCGCGCTCACCGTGGACGCCGGCGAGCAGGGCCAGGCCGGGCGCTTCCAGGCCACGCTGAGCAAGAACGACCTGGATGCGGTAAGCCGGCCGCTGGCCAGCGTGCTGCGCGGTCAGGTGCCCGCCGTGTTCGAGGGCGTGGCACCCTACGACCCGGCGGTCAACGAGATCCTGTTCGGCTCCACCGACGTGGCCGACGTGAGCTGGATCACGCCCACAGTCCAGGCCTGGGTGGCCTGCTACGCCTTCGGCACGCCCATGCACTCCTGGCAGATGGTGTCGCAGGGCCAATCCGCCCTGGCCCATGCCGGCATGGTGCGCGCCGCGCGCGTGCTCACGGCCACGGCCATCGAACTGGTGAACCGGCCCGAACTCATCGCCCAGGCCCAGGCGGAGCTGCTGGAGCGCCGCCAGGGCAAGCCCTATGAGTGCCCGATACCGGCGGATGTACCCCTGCCATTCTTGCGCACCTGATTTGATAGCTGCTGCGCCCTATTGGCGGGCGCTACAGGCCATTTTGATCAATATGTGGCCTTGGCCAATGCGCGGGCGTGTCCGAATTTTTGTGTAAACGGTTCGGACTTCAATTGACGGAGATGCGGTCTCCGAACTGAATGGTAAATCGGGTCAGCGCGGCCTTCCAATC